>WPCK01234558.1_pt1 | contig 11550 bp, 10 predicted proteins | sample 5399851 | NCBI WGS metagenome assembly WPCK01 (sample SAMN12869471, study PRJNA574797) | sludge metagenome | isolation source: wastewater treatment of pH11 | place: China:Beijing | collected 2019-05-20
TGTATCGAGTGCAATTCCGTCGCTGACGAATTGGACTCGGCCGTCGCCAAATAAGACGTGTACTCCGCCAGGATGACGGCTACGCGCTGCCTTGTGGGCATATACGGAACCCGCCGTCGTGCATGGAGGATTGTTCGGATACTGCGCCCCGTTACAAAACGGTGACACATCCGTGCCACTGTTGGGCGTATTCAACGTCATGTACTGATTGCAGGGGCGGTCATCGTTGAGCATATCGCCGCGAATGTCGAAGTCCGAGTCCTGAGCGGCCATGATGACCTCCGACATCAGCATCGTCTTGGACGTCCCGTCCGTAAAATGCTTGAATCGTGTGGTTCGCGGCAGATTGAACGAGCGAAAATCCTTGTAGCCAAAAGGTGCGATCCCCAAGGCGGGATTCTGGATCGGATCCGCCCGGTTGTAGGGAACCGCCATGTTTCCCCAATTGATGACATAGCTGCCGCGAGCCCGCCAGTAAATGTCCCCCTTCCAAATCGCGTTGATCCGATCGCTGGCACAGTAGTAGATCGGCGCCGTCTTGGCGTAGATGCCGTCCAAGGTGTTGACGTACGTATTGGGCGGTTCATAAAAATGACGCGTCTGGTCAAACCGCACATACATCGATCCTTCTTCCACGTAGGGCCAGACCAACACGACCCAAACGCGCCTGGGGTTCCCCTGGGCGCCCTTCGGCAGCATGCCTCGCGAGGCATGCATGTTGTGCATCGCTAACCCCCATTGCCGCAGATGGTTCTGACATTGAACACGGCGAGCCGACTCTCGCGCCGACTGGACCGCCGGCAGCAAGAGTGCCACGAGCACTCCAATGATGGCAATGACCACCAAGAGCTCTACCAGAGTAAACGCAACCCGCCGCAGTTCGACGTTGCCGCATCGTTCGGCCGAGGATACTCGATTGGTCAATCTGGGCATGTGCTGAGCCTGCCATTCGTTGCTCGACACTCTACCACAAAATGATCTCCTACCCCAGCCAGAAAGGTCGTCGAATTCAAACCTCGGTGCGTTGATCCAGGACCACCCACGTTCGGGCTTCCGGTGTCCCTTGCGATCCGACTTCACTCCGACGGGCGGTGGTGCGTTGAATCCGACTGGATCACGGGGGGCGTTTTCTTTCCTTTGGGGATAAAGCGCATGGAAATTGAATTCACGCAGTGCCGAGTATTCTTGGCCGTGTAGCGCTCACCAAGAAACACATGCCCCAGATGCCCCCCGCAGTTGTGACAGACGATTTCGGTTCTCTGTCCGTCCGCGTCGACCAGGCGGTCGACCGCACCGTCGATCTCGTCATCAAAGCTGGGCCAGCCGCAGTGGCTCTCAAATTTGTCGTCCGATCGATAGAGCGGTGCATTACACTGCCGGCAGAGGTACGTACCTGCGGCCTTGGTGTTGGTGTACTTTCCCGTAAACGCGCGCTCCGTCCCCTTGTGGAGGATGACCCGTGACTCGGCGGGGCTCAGTTCGTTATACATGGGTCGCTCCTGGCCAGATGACTGGATTGTGGTCGCACGGGTCGACTGCGCCGCGTGTGTCTCGTCCGGCGAATCGCTCTCGACCGTCTGACCCGCGCAGCCCTGCACGGCAGCGATAAGCAGTACGACGCCCAGGCCGTTCCGAGACGTACCTCTGGCGATGCCATACACTCGAGTCACGAATTCGCCTGGTCCCACTCGCGAGTACGCATGGTTATTCCACATGGCACGTAATTCCATGGCAGGTCATTCGGAATGAACCCTCAAGGAACGATGGCGATCAAGAGGGCAATAGGCCAGGCCTCCAGCCTGGAAGTGCCCACTGTTTCGCTAGGACTATTCTATACACTGCAGCACGGACCATGAACCTCGGTATGTGATACCGGTACGGCCGCAAGGCCGTGCTCCCGCAGGTCGCCCGGGCGCGCTGGCCACGTCGCTGGGCACAGGGCAGGGGGTCTGCTAGACTGCGGCCCTCCGAAGTATCGACTTCCGCACGGTTCCACCGCCTGACAGGGTATGCCCATGTTTCGCTGGCCAGCCATGCTCTTCTACGCCTTTCTGGCGTTTCTGTGCTGGGGTGCCTATGGAGTGACGTTGCACGTCGGACAAGACGCCATGGGGCATAGCCGCTGGCGTCCCTTTATCTGTGTCGGATTGGCGTATTTCCTGGTGGCGGTTTTGGTGCCCGCCGCACTGATACGGCGGGGTGGCGAAAAGGGGCGGTGGACGTGGTCCGGGACCATCTGGTCGCTGATCGCGGGCGGTTTGGGATGCCTCGGAGCGCTGGGCGTCCTCATGGCCTTCAACCTGGGAGGTTCCCCCGACTATGTCATGCCGCTGATCTTCGGTTGCGCTCCGGTGGTTAATACGTTAGTGACCTTGCTCCTGACGAGAGACGCCCGGCCCAACCTGCCGTTTCTCGCCGGAATCGCCATGGTCGCCCTGGGCGCAGCGGGCGTACTGTGGTTTAAGCCGAGCGTGAAAGTGGGGTCCGTTTCCTCGCTGTGGGAACTTTGGACCATGGTCGCCGTGGCGCTGACCGCCGCCTGTTGGGGCAGTTACGGCACGGCCCTGCACAAGGGACAGGTCGCCATGGAGGGGAGCCGCCTGCGTGCCTTCATGTGCGTGGGGATTGCGTATTTTTTTCTCGCGATTATTGTCCCGCTCGTCATCATGGCGACTTCCGGGGACTCAGGGGGCTGGACCCTTCGCGGTGTATCCTGGTCGATCGTGGCCGGCGTCTTCGGCGCGGTCGGCGCGCTGGCGGTCTTGTTGGCTTTTAACGCCGGGGGCAGTCCGGTCTTCGTGATGCCCTTAGTCTTCGGTGGCGCACCCGTGGTCAATCTTGCACTGACTACGTACTTGCGCCATCGGGCCGGAAACGCAAGCGGTACCGTAACCCTTCCGTTTCTGTCCAGCCTGGTACTGGTGATTGTCGGAGCGGTCACCGTCCTGTTGTTCGCACCGCGGCGGCATGCATCCAGCGGCGCGACGTCGTCGGTCAAGGCCTGAGGGCGCGGGACGAACGGCCGTTCCCGATCGCCCCTCAAAAGCGAATCAGCGTAACACCATAGCTGAATCGCGGCGGTGCAACTTGTACCACATCGCGTGTCACCACGGTTTGCACCACGGGAAGCGAAGGATGTCCTGTCGTTGGACTTACCGATTGCGACAAGACTCGATTGGCCACGTACCATTCGGGTAATGCCGTGGAAAGTTCATTGCGAGGGGATCGCGGTATGCCCGCCAGCATGAGCGGGTTCACAGGTGCCGGTGTGACCACAGGGAGTCGGATGGGCTGCGTAACGGTCTGAATCGTCCGGTAGTGAGTAACCTGCGTCGGTGGGGCGAAATTCCAATTCAGCTGAACGCCCGCCCTCCAGCGTGTACCCAGCCCCTGGGCGTTCGGAGACGGTGGATTGAGAGTCGTCAGCGACACGCTGTGCGGGCCGAATCCGAAGATCGTTTGCCCGTGGGTGAAGCTTGAGAGTGGCGCGATCACGAGCAGCGATGCAACAGCCAAGAGCGATTTGGGAGCCATGGCGACAACCTCAAGGGAAGGGCTCGTACCACGCGGCGGATCATCGGGCCGCCGCTCGGTATTGTAAGCGGATTGACCGTCATGTTGTTACCCGACGGTCGAATTCCCAACCGGGCAGCCGGCCAGGTGCCCCGGCACAGCCGCTCGAACCGGTCCCACCGCGACCGGCGGGGCGGTCGATTTCCTCCGATTGCTGGCCCGCCAGAGGGGTCGAGGATACAATGGGGACCAAGGTGCGTTGGGGCAAAAGTCAGGGTCGGGAACATCCATGAAGAGGCCTTTTTTCATTCCGCCGTGGCTCGACGGCGGGGGCACGGGGCGTTTTGCCCGGCCTTTTTCGGGGCGCACGCGGCGCGCGGCGCCGCTGCGGCATGAAGAACTTGAGTCCCGGGTCATGTTCAACGTCCACCCGGCCGGTTCCGTCCCCAAACACATTCATACTCACCTGGCCATCTTTGTGGATGGGGAGAACTTCACCATTCCCGCCAGCGTCGGACATACGTTCCCGGGCCCCCAGATTGGAACATTTAACGAGGATGCCCACACCCATACGGATGACGGTATCCTGCACTACAACGAAGGAACGACGACCGATTTCAAGAGCCTGAAGGATTTCTTTGACACCTGGGGGGCGATCTTCACCAATACCCGTATTCGGCTTCCGGTTACGGGGCAGGCAGGTCAGTTTGTCGATCGATCGGTCGACGCAACCCATACCATTCGATTTCAGGTGAATGGCGCGGCAAGCAGCGATTTTGAGCTCTACGAACCCGAGGATGGTGACCAGATGGTCATCAGCTATGAAGCCCTCCCGGCCGCGAACGCCCCCCGGCTGAATCCGATTAATAACGTGACCATGCTTTCGAACCCGGGCGCGAATGCACTGGCCCGGACCATTCAGATCCCCTTGGATGGTTCGAACCCGGGCGGATCGCCCCTCGAGTATGAGGTCTCCAGCAGCGACAGCAACGTGGTGGCCCGATTGGCACCCTCCACGAATCGCAGCCTGCGGCTGAACGTCAGTGGGCGTGACATCGAGGGATTCAATTTCACAGGGGACATCACGCTGCAGCTGTTCGAGGACCTCGCCCCCAGCACTACGGCCCGCATCATGACGTTGGTGAACCAGGGTTTCTATAGTAACTTGAAATTCCATCGGGTCATCAATGACTTCGTGGCCCAAGGGGGCGATCCCAGCGGTGATGGCAGCGGCGGGTCGGGTGTCAAGTTCTCGGATGAATACAACTTCGGACTCAGTTTCACGGGGATGGGCCAGCTCGCCATGGCCAACTCCGGTGATGACACCAATGATTCTCAGTTTTTCATTACCGATTCGAATCTGGGATATGCCTTCCGCGGAGGTTCGGACAACGAGCTCCCACCCCAGCATCTCAATTTTCAGCACACGATCTTTGGGCAGCTCACCAGTGGATTCGATATCTTCAACAAGATCATGTTGACTCCCGTGACGGCGAGTCGGCCCCAGACCGACGTGAGAATCAACAGCGCCACGATCTTCAGCGACACACAGCATGCGGTCTTGCGGTTGTCGGCCTCGGCCAATTTCGAAGGGGACGCCTCGATCACCGTGACGGCTCGCAACCAGGGTGGCCTGTCCTCGCAGCGGGTCTTTCAAGCAGCCGTACTGTCCGATACCAACAACGACCGAGCCTACCTGGGTGCTGTACCCGTCAGTGTCACGACCGCGATCAATACCCCCGTGACGATCGACCTGTCGGCGGTAGATCTGGAAAACGATCCCCTGACATTCGTCATTCGGAATTCCAATAATTTTGCCAATCAGCCTCCTAATTTCTCGATCAGCATCAATCAGTTGACTCGCAAGGCGACCTTGACGCCCGTCAATGATTTTCTGGGGGTGGTCAACATGATCGTGGGTGTGCGGGACGCGACGCCGCGCACCGACACCAATGGAGACCGGCAAATCGATGGGAATGACCTGCTGGATGTACAGCCAAATTTTGACACGCAGCGGATCTCGGTGACCGTCAGCCAGGCGAATTTCTCCTGGACTAATGCCGCGAATGCGAAGGACGTCGACCATAGCGGCGTGGTGGCACCACTCGATGCGCTGGTGATCATCAATGAATTGTCGTTCCGAGAGGTCAGCAATCCCACAACCGGGCAGTTGCCAGCTCTCACGAGTCAGCCCGAGTTCTTTTACGACGTCAATGGGGACGGATTTGCGGGTCCGCTTGACGCCTTGCTGGTCATCAATGACCTTCCGTCGAGCAGTGCCTCGAGTTCGTCGGCATCGTCCGCCGAGGCGGTCTTTGGAGTCGCCATTCCCTCGGAGCTCAGCACGAGCCTTGTGGACGAAGTAGGTGCACGGCAATTCGGCTCGCGCGCGGGAGGCGGCCGATCCGTTCTGACGTGGTGGGAGGCCGTGGACCGCATCTGGTCGACCTGAGCCGGCCGAACGATCGTCAGGTTCCGGTGCACACCCGATCCCGCCATCCAGCGCCGCCGTGACGGAAACGGATTGACGGAACATCGGCATCGCCACGGTACCAGGGGGACCATCGGAAGCCCGGCATGGTCCCGTCCCGGCTTGAAATGCGGCGGAAGCTTGTAAGAAAATGGTTCCGTGCGCTCTCGTGCCCCTCATTCCGGAGCACGTGGTCGACGAGGGACCGGTGAATGGGGCATTCCGACCGTTCCGAGACCTACAGCCGGCCAGAGAATCCGCGGCGCGTGAAGCGTCGATCTCGCATCATGGGAGTAGGACCAATGGTTCCGATTCGACGTTGCTACTTGTGCTGCCTGCTAGGGGGACTTTGCGGTCCCGGGACGACGGCCACGGGTGCGATCCTGTACTTCGACGTTCCCGACATCGTGCTCACGATTTCAGAGCCCACGGGGCAGGTTACGGGAGGGATCGATTTCTTGCTCGATGGCTCTGATGAATTCCTACTGACCTTGACGAAGATGGGCCTACCCACTGGGGATACCGTGACGACCTTGACCTTGGGTGGAACGTTCCCCATGGCCAGCGTATTCGTCAGGCCAGATGCCGGGGGGCCCAGCATTCACCAATTGACGCGATTTCAATCAGGGGACCTCCTGGGTACGCCCGCCAATGATGTGCGGCGTAACGAAGGCAGGGCATTTGAGATGGTAACGCCGTCCGGTTCGTACACGGGCGATTGGGGGCCCGAGGCCGTTGTGGGGTTTGCAGGACTGGCCATTGATGGGTTTGCCGGTCCGAATTTTGGCTGGGCACGCATGCTCGTCGATCATGGAATCGACCAATCGACGACGTCCATAGTGCTCTATGACTTCGCCTTCGAAGGGTTCCCGTTTACACCGATTCCCGCGGGGGCTGTACCTGAACCTTCGGCTGACATTCCCTTGATCCTTGCCTGTATGGCGTTTTTTGGCCCCACCGCAACGCCCAAAAAGCAACTAAGGTCCGCGCTCAGGGAACCGTTGCGGCTGCTCGACACGATAGTGAATCACGTGTGACATCCCGATTCTGGCGTGCCCTGTCCCTGGCGAGAGCTGGCATGTCGCTTTGCGTTGGCTACCTACGTCGCCTGAATGCCGTCTTGCGCATTTACGTCGCCCGGGCATGGGCGCCACTCATCATTGCTACTTCTGCGGTAGGATGCTCCTCGTCGCATGAAACGATATGTGCTAATAGCGTTACTTGTCGTCGTTGTATTTATCGGGAAAGAGTCGAGGACCACTCCAGGTTTCCAGGACTTACCAATGCTGGATGCCCAGCGACTCGTCGGAGCAACGAGTTGCTACAAGGAGGGGATTGCCAATTGTGAGTTGGCTGGTGGGGGGCCCAGCGCCTTTCGTCACGCCAATCTGGGGCCGGTGGATGTACGGATCCTTCCGCGCGAATTGCCGTAAATTGGGGGTGGCAGCCCGCGATGGATGACGACGGGAAAGGGCAGGCTGAGAAAGAATCCGGCCACCAGTACATTGACAAACGACCAGATGTAGGTCGGATAGAGTACGGTGCAATTGATGAATCCATGGGCCAAGGCGCTGAGGGACAGCGCCGTCAGCAGTCCCATGGCCACGGGGTCGAACGGCAAGTGATTCCGCAAGAGCCATGCGCGAATCGCTCGACAATGCCCCATCCCAAAGAGCAGAAAATGGGGCAGCCCCAGGGTCAAACCGCCGAGGTACAGCAAGTCGAGGTACGCGTTGTGGGAATTCAGTTCCTGCATCACCATGGCGTAGGCATGTCGGGCCTGCAAGAGACCGAACAACAAGTTCTCGCGGATCATCGACCACATCTGCGATGCCGTTTCCATCCGCTCGTGCACTCCATGGGCGTACAGCCGGTCAAATGAGACATCTTCTCCGTGCAGGGCCGAATAGTACGCCACGAACACGAGACCGAGAATGGCCAGCCCCACCAGCAGCGGTTGGCGCGTCATTCGAACCAGAATCGGAAGGGAAGGCACCAGGGCAATCCCCATGGATGCCCGGCTTACGGTCAGCACCGCTTGGGCAGCCGCGATGAGAAAGAAGACGCCGTAGATGGCCCGCGCACCGGAACTTTGGGCCGTGATGGACAGGTAGAGCGTAATCGGGACTGCCAATGCGAACAGCAATCCAATCTGGTTGGGGTTCGTGCCAAAGGGGCTGAATCGCCCATAGCCCCAGGTAAACGCAATGGCTGGATTCATGACCAGACTGGAAAACGTGAGGCTGGAGGCCAACGCCATGCCGATCCCCAACCCCACCAGCACATTTCGAAGGGATGCCTGATCGACGATCGTGCGACCTACCATCACGGCCGCCACGCAGATGATCAGCCACTGAGCCCGAAAGATGACCGCCAGGCGAAAGTCCAAGACGTTCTGTAAATAGAACAAGGCGACAAAGGCCAGAAACGGATAGCCCCAGGCGTAAATGGACATTTCACGGCGTGGTCCGGGATGTGTCATGGCGGCGACGGCCACGTAGACATAGGCAATCGGCAGCAGGCCTTTGGCAAAATGCGAGATGATTCCGAAGTCCAGGAATTTGCCGAGCTCCGAGATGACTACCAGAACTGCCAGGCCACTTCGCAGTCTCAGGGTTCCCGGCGTCAGGATATAGGCGGCAAACGCGATCAGCATGACCACGGTCAGCGACTGCAGCGACAGGACTTGCGAAATCTCTTGAAGGCGATCCATGCCTCGGCTCCCATGGATGGACGTTTGGGCGGAAGGGTAGCTCGATCACTCGGACCTTCCAAGTCCGAATTGGACCGCGTCGGTTGCCCTCGACGCGCCGGTGCGGGCCGCCTACAATCCCGCGGTTTCCCCGCCTGGAAACATTTGGCCTGCTGCCCAACCTTGTCGCGGGGAATTCCTTGAGGGTCCGGACCATGCCCGATACACCCGATCGCATCCTGCAGCTGACCGTGCGGACGGCGGAAAAACTGGGTTATCGGGTGCACCTGGACTGGCTCCGCGACGTGCCCAGATCGCGGACGGCGGGCCAACAAGACTGGATCCTGGTCGACCGGGGTCTGTCCCGTTTGGGACAGGCCCGCCGCATTGCGGGAGTGCTGGCGGCGGATCCACGTGCCGACCTTTCTCAATGGAACCTGGCCGATTGCGCCTTGCTAGGTCTTCACCACATTCATGACGCCCGCTGAAGCCGGCAGGCGGAGGCCAGGGCCCTCAGCGTCGAATGACCACGCACACAGCTCGGCAGCCGACTTACTGGCTCGGCCCGTGTCTCCGGCTCGCCGGTGCGGCTTGCGTCCGCTAGCTCGGATCGCAAGATCCGGACCTCGGCAGGGGCCTCGATCCCGAGACGCACAGACCTGCCGCGGACATCAATGACTTTGATGATGATGTCATCCCCAATTCGAATTTCCCCATCCACTTTTCGAGACAGGACCAACATGTGACACTCCTTCGTATTCGCGACTGTCCTTGCCCGTCGTCGCTTGGAGATAGACCAGGAAGCACGTTGTGTGCCAACAAGAGAGGCAAACGCTTCGATTCACGGAAGTGCCTTATTCCAAGCCACTTGCGACAAGTGATAGCAGGGGCCCAAGCAGGACGCTCCCCAGGGCGATCCGAAGAGATTACACGGATCTGTGCAAGGATTATCGCTGGCCGGGATGCTGCTTCGCCATGGCGTCGCGGAGGCGGGCGGCCACTTCATATTGTTCGGCGGCGATCGCGTCGGTCAATTGTTCCTGGAGCGTTCGCCCCACTTCGAATCGTTCTCGCAGCGTTTCTCGCAGCTCGGTCAGCTGTGGAATCATCTCGTGATCATCCGCGGCATCCGATCCCAGTGACTGAAACGCGCCTTGCAACTCAGGGATCCCGCGGTTAATGACCTCAATGGCCTCGGCGGCGTGACCTTGCGACAGCTCGTGCAGCGATTCCGCGTGGATGCGGTGGTACAGCACAAAGGGTCGGTATTGTTCGTGCGTGATCGTCCAGTCTTCGGATGGAGAATGCCGGCGGCAGCAATCCATCAGGGCCAAGGTATGCCTGGCATCCCGCATGGCGCCTCCAAAGTTCTGCAGCGACAACCAAGCGATGCGTCGATGGTAATATTGCACGAACTCCCGGTCACATTCAAAGCGCTCCTCTTCCGTGAAGGTGTAGTCGTCCCCTTGGGTCTCCTCGCGCGCCGCCACATAATCCAGCACCGAGGCAAATCCAAAGGGTCGAGTTCCATCGGGTCGGCCCTCCATCTCCAACTGCAGAATCCCCAGCTCGACGCGCATCTGGATGACACGGGGCGACGCCTTGCGACGTACCATGCGGACCGATAGGGTACGCGGATCGAAAGGCCACTCGGCCAACAGGCGGTCGAGCAGTTGAGGAGGTCTTTTCATTACCCGCATTGTACCCGATGATCTCTGGAAGTGTGGCCGAGGGCATGCTCGTGCGCGTCGCACACACGTGGGACGTGTGCCACGTCGTGTTTTCCAGACGCAAGCAACGAAGAATCCGCTACGGTTATACGAGACGCGCTCTCAACGTAGCGGGCATGCGGGGAAACGCAACGGGACACCCTCACGGTTCCGCGATTTGCGGCTGCCGCAGGCCTCCTGGCCCGTCCCGGCCAGGCCAGCGTTCGACCGCGGTTTGCTCAGGCTCCGTAGGCCGGTAATCGTGTTCATAGCCCGAAACGAGGCAGGTGATCATGCGTCAAGGGCGGCGAAATCGACCCGACGGTCCATGGCGGACGACACACGACCCGCTGTCCCAGAAGCCATTGTCCCTGTCGGGTCGGGAATCGCTGGCGTCCATTTACGTACGGACGGCCCTGCGTCAACCCAACGTCTATCGCAAGCGAGTGACGCGACGTGATGCCACAGTCAAGCCAGGGGACTGGGTGGCGGTCTATGCGGAACCCGACCATTTCGTCGGCTATGGCCTCTACAATCCTCGATCCGAAATCGTGCTGCGGATCGTCTCCTTTGGCGACCAGCTGCCCAACGAGGAGTTTTGGGATGAGCGGGTCCGTTCGGCGGTCGAACTGCGGCACCGAATGCTGCAGGTCCAGGAGGTTGCCGACGCGTATCGGTTGATCCATGCCGAGGGGGATGGTTTTCCCGGACTGGTAGTGGATCGCTATGGGGATGTGCTCTCCGCGGAGGTCTTCAGTTTGGGCATGTGGCAGCGATGCCGCCCGGTCTTGGAACGACTGGCGCGGCTCACCGGTGCCCCGCACAGCGTGGTGCGATTAAGCCCGCACGTCCTGAGCCAGGAGGGATTCGAACATCCACCGGTGGTTTCCGAGTCCGCGCCGCAGGAAGTGCGGATCCAGGAATATGGCACGCGGTTCCTCGTGCAGTTTGCGGCTGGACACAAGACCGGGTTTTTTTGCGATCAACGAGAGAACCGCCGCCGACTGGCGGAATACTGTCGAGGCAAGTCCGTGCTGGACCTCTGCTGTTATACCGGGGGCTTTGCCATCCAGGCGAAGCGATTGGGAGGGGCGCTGGAGGTGACCGGCGTCGAAATCGACGAAGCCCCTTACGAATTGGCGAGACAGAACGCGGCGATGAACCAA
>WPCK01072025.1_pt1 | contig 11548 bp, 9 predicted proteins | sample 5399851 | NCBI WGS metagenome assembly WPCK01 (sample SAMN12869471, study PRJNA574797) | sludge metagenome | isolation source: wastewater treatment of pH11 | place: China:Beijing | collected 2019-05-20
TTTTTCAACAGAGTTCCTATTGGGCTACAGGTTTCAATTTTTCAATGTGACGCTCCAATTCTTCCAAACTTGCCCAACCTATCATGTACAAGCAGATCATTTCATAAGTCCGCTTGGTCGGCGTTCGACCCGTGTGCAGCAAGATCAACATACATGCAATAGTGGCACAGTAGGCTTGTATCTCGACTCCATTCTTCTTCGTGCTCAACAAATGCCGACAGCCAAGGAGGTGCTTGAACATCCTAAAAAATAATTCAATTAGCCACCTCAGGCGGTAAATTTCTGCGATCAATTCAGCCGGTATGTCCAGCATATCGGTAGCCAATCGAATAATGCCATCGCAGCTTGGACCTGTACTGGAATACTTCCTGCCGCTCCGACGACCTCGGCTAGTGTGAACAGCACCTCGGACCATGACCAAGCGAAGCGGATGATCCACTTAGGCTTTGTTGTCTGCGGGTTTGACAATCTGATCAGAAAGCACTCCAGCCTCGATGTCGGCCTCAAAGAGTGGACGCTCCTGAACCACTTCGTAGGCTATTTTGTCTTTTGTCCGGCAGACATAACTGCTTTCCTTGGCATGAATGGCATTCCACAACGTCCACTTCTGATAGCCTCGATCGCAAACATACAGCCGATCGGGCTCAAGGGTCTTCTCCAGCACGAATCGTTCATCGTTGACGCCTTTCGGATTGGCTGACGTAGCATCGATGCGATGAGGAATACCTCGCAGGATTTCAAATTGCGTGTGCAGTCGATAGCCACAAGTCGGATTTCCATCGCCCACCTTGATCCAAGCAAGGCTAGCGATCCGGGCTAGAACCTTGACGATCGAACCATCCACGGCAGTGATCGTTTTGCCTAGACTCGATAAGCGGTCGATCTTCGAAGGATCGTAGCCTTTCGATTGATTGCCAGTGAGTGTTTGTGGCAATCGATCGCCCAGTTCTTTGGCGATTTGTTTGAGTGGTTCCGGATCGAATATCTGCACCGATTCAGACAGCGAACCGAGCGAAGTCTTCGATACTCCCAGCTTCTTTTGGACTTTATCGAGCGTGGATGCTTGCTGCAAACCGCGAAGGCTCGTTAAGATCGGCGAGTACAACCAAGTCTAAACCAGCAAGCAATACTGGTCCATGTGCAGCTTGCGGTTATGCGCCGTATCACGGGCACACCCAATGGCGTTGAGGCGTTCGAGCAAAGGCAGCAAAGACTTGAAATGCTTCAAGCCTTTGACATCTTTGGAGCGAACTCTTGCTTTCTTCTTTCTCTTTGGCTCTTCCATAGCGCCCGGTCAACTTGGCAGTACGTAATGATACCGGGAGTGGCAGCGCATAAATCGTGCCAAAACTCAAGGAAACGAAAGTGTTTTGCAAAGATTTCTAAAAATTTTTCGCTTGCCAACTTAATTCTCTAACGCACTCTTCGCGCCGAACAGTATTGGGACACAGCACGTTCGCGAGGGATCAGCCTGAGGAAAAATTCTTCGATCGTACGCGCCTAAAATTGCGATCAAGTTAGTATGATCCGAAAGTCCCGTTGCTATTGACACAGCAGAGATTCCACCGCATCCTATAGCGATTGCCTCACAGGCAGCCCAACGACGACGTCCACGCTCGTCAAGGTCACTCGCAAGCGAAATAAATTTTCGGTCCAACGCATTGATAATCTGTGCATCCATGGTGCACAGATTGTCCCACAAATGACCCCATTTCTCCTATATCAGTTGCGCACTTTATTTACGGACGAGTCCTAAACTCAGCTTGTGAAGGGTTCACTCCCGATGCAGCGGGGGGAGTATGAAGACGATGACACTCGCCTTTGCGGTGCTAGGCTTTTCTGTGTTGGCCGTTTGCGCCGCGGCGGAAGATCGTGTGGCGGTTCAGCCGGCCGACAATGGCAAAGCCCTGACGAATCCCATGATGGGGTGGAAGTTCAACTTTTATTCGAACGGACTCGATATCTACGGCTCGAAACTGGAGCCGTCAGATACGCTGGACGATTTCCCGGGGTTGTCCACCATATACCTGCGCTTGCCATGGAGTCACATCGAACGGGAGGAGGGCAAGTTCGATTGGTCCGTCGTGGATGCGCCTGCGCAGCGGTGGATTGACAAGGGGTTGCAGGTGGCGTTTCGGTTCAGTGTTTCGGAATCGATGCCATATGCGACGCCGAAGTGGGTGCGGGATGCCGGAGCGAAAGGCTACAACTTCACCGCTGGCAAGGGGGTCGATAAAGATGGGCCGTTCTGGGAGCCTAATTATGCGGATCCGATATTTATTGCGAAACTCGAACACTTTCTAGCTGCCGCGGCCGCGCGATATGACGGCAACCCGAACGTGGCATTTGTTGATGTCGGATCGATTGGCATATGGGGCGAAGGGCACACCTACTGGAGCACGAAACTAAAATATCCCTCGAAGGTTGTTAAGGACCACATCGACCTCCACGCCAGATTATTCAAGAAGACGCTGCTGGCCGCGAATGACGATTTCAGTTCCCACGGTGGTAACACCATTCCCTATGCGCTCGCAAGAGGTATGACATTGCGTGACGACAGTATCATGGTCGATCCACCGCCGAGATCTTATTTCCACGCGGATATGGCGCAGGCCTTCTGGCCAAAACGGCCCGTCATCCTCGAATGCCAACACTACAAACCGTCCGTCGATAGCGGAGCGTGGGACCGTGACTTCTTCTTGCGCGCCATCGAGGAATATCACGCGAGCTACATGAGCATCCATTGGTTCCCGCGCGAGTTTCTCGAAAAAGAACGCGACCTCATCGACAATGTCAATCTGCGGCTCGGATATCGCATCCAATTACGCGAGGCATCCTGGCCTGCGATTGCGTCCCTCGGCCGGCCCATTGCTTTGTCGAGCACCTGGGCGAACGCAGGCGTCGCGCCCTGCTATCCCGGCGGTTACGTAACGTTCACATTAAAGGACGCCAAGGGCGGCATCGTGGCCGTATTCGCGAACGAGGCTTTCGACGTGCGCACACTCGAAGTTGCCGCACCCGGCCAGGCGCCTACCAATTCTGCAGAGTCAACGCATCACTTCGCCCCCAACATGCCTGCAGGCACATTCGATGTCTTCGTCTCCATCGGCCAGCGCGACGGCACGCCAACCATCGCACTACCGTTGGAGAACAGCGATGGGCACAGAAGATACAAACTGGGGCAGATGAAATGCCACGCAGCGAGTGTGTCCGGTCCGTGATCTGCAGCGTCATTTATTCGCACGGGTGAAGAAAAGGGGACATTCTACGAGTGGCACTTGAACCTCTTCATCGTATTCGAGTCCTACCGGGGGAGGGCGCGTATTGATCCGAAGAGGATTGCCTTCGGGGACAAGCACCCATGCCCAGACTCTTGCAAAACCACGCCGAAGGATTCCTCTTAAGCTGTGAGCCAAGGCAAGCGCAATGAACGGGTAGCGTCGCACTTTACTCGAGTCAATCGACTCGCCAGCGATGAAATGAGAAAGGTAGCAGCCTCCAGCATGACTGAAAAATCCACCTGTTGCGGTCCCTGCGATTGCACCCCAAATCCGATCGTGCCGCGCCGCGATTTCGTCAAGTACGCGAGCCTCACGGTCACGAACTTGGTGCTCGCGAAAATGCCGGCGATGGCGGGCCCCTTTGACTTCAGCGATTTCGACAATCTCGTGCCCGCTAACAAAAAACTTCACCCTGCCTGGGTTCAAGCACTGTTCGAACGGGGAGTCGCCGAAGTCTACCAGGGGGACCAACTAGAGCACGTCGGCATGCCCGTGGGCGGAATTGCGTGCGGGCAGCTTTACTTGGGTGGTGACGGTCGTCTATGGCACTGGGATATTTTCTCGACGGTGACCACCTCCGATTACCAAGGCTCGGCCGCGAGGGGTCTGAACTATGAGCATCCCCTCCCCTCCCGGTCGCCCATCGAGCAGGGCTTTGCGATTGAGGTGGCGCGCGGCGGTCAAACGTCGGCCCGCTTTCTCGACAGTCGAGGTTTCGCCGAAACGACGTTTCGCGGCGAGTACCCGATTGGCCGGGTCACGTACCGCGTAGCGGAATTCCCCGTGCAGGTGGAACTCGAGGCATTCTCTCCCTTTATTCCGCTCAACGTGACCGACTCTTCGCTGCCGGCGACGATCCTTGCCTTCAAGGTGCAAAACACCACCGAGGATGCGATCGAGGCGCGACTCGTCGGCTGGCTTGAAAACGCTGTCTGTCGCGCGAGCGACGGAGGCCTGACGCTCACCCGCCGGAATCAATGCCAACCGCATAACGATCGCACGAGTGTTACAAGCACAATCGAGCTGACTGACTCCGAACGCACGCTTCGGCCGGACAAATTGTTTGAAGCGTGGCAAGAGAGCAAGTACGAAGGTTGGAACGTCGAAGGAGACGCATTCGGCTCCGGGCCTATCCGTCGTGACGACCTGCCCAAGTATCAGGGCGACGTCGGAGGAATCGGCGATCACCTCGTCAATTCTCATGCCGCTGCCCCAGGCGAAACCATCGCAGCGAAGGATCAGCGTCAGGGCAAACTCACCAGCCGGTCGTTCACGATCGAGCGAGACTTCATCGCCCTTTGGGTTGGCGGCGGAGCCAACCCTGGCCGAACTTGCGTCAACCTCGTCGTTGACGGAACCATCGTCGCCAGCGTCACCGGAGCCAACGACAATCGGATGAGCCGTCAGTGGCTTGACGCACGGCGTTATCAGGATAAGAAGGCGGTCATCGAAATTATCGATTCCGTGTCGACCGGTTGGGGCAACATCGGCGTAGGCCAGATCATTTTCACCGACTCTCCTCCAACGAACCGCCTGGAAGAACTCCCCGGCGCAGGTACACTCTCACTGAGCCTGTTGGGCGAGCAACAAGGCGTCACTGCGACCGCCAGTATCTCACAGACTGCGGACGTCGAGCGAATCTTCGGCGAGTTGTGCGAATCGCCGCGGTCTACATCGACCGCACCGCACGCCGAGCGCCCTCCGATCAGCGCGATCCAAAAGACGCTCGCGCTACCTCCTGGCGGCAAGGCGACGGTGGTCTACCTCATCACGTGGTCGTTTCCCCACATCGGCGCCAAGAGTGGTGAGATGGCGGCGCTGACCGATGCGCCCATGCTCAAACGGCACTATGCCACTCGATTCGCCGATGCCCAGAGCGTGGCAAGTTATGTCACCGAGAACCTCTCACGATTGACCGGCGATACCCGCCTGTGGAGCAAGACTTGGTACGACTCGACACTCCCGTGCTGGTTTCTCGACCGTACGATGATTCCCGTCGATTGTCTCGCGACACAGACATTCTTTGGATTCAACAATGGGCGCTGGTGGGGGTGGGAAGGAGTGAATTGCTGTCCCGGCACCTGTCAGCATGTATGGCAATATGCTCAGTCATTGGCCCGGCTATTCCCCGCCATCGAGCGCGATTTGCGCGAGCGAGTCGACTTCGGCCTCGCCTGGCGGCGCAATGGAACGATGGACCACCGGGCAGAGAATGCCCGCAATGTTGCTCACGACGGTTTTTGCGGCACGATCGTACGCGTCTATCGCGAACATCGCATGTCGGCTGACGGCGCCTTTCTTCGCCGCCTTTGGCCTCGCGTTCGCAAATCGCTCGAATGGATCATGCACCAGGATCGCGATCGCGATGGTCTTCTCGAAGGCGAGCAAATGAACACGCTCGACGCTGTTTGGGTCGGCCCGATGGGGTGGATCAGCTCGCTCTACCTGGCAGCTTTGGCGGCTGGCGAGGCGATGGCGATCGAACTAGGCGAAACCGACTTTGCCACTCGCTGCCGAAAGATTCTCGATGCGGGCCGTCGCGAAATCGTTGCTCGTTTGTTCAATGGCGAATACTTCATCCACCTTCCCACCGACGAGAAACATACCAACACCAACGATGGGTGCCACATCGATCAAGTATTGGGCCAAAGCTTTGCTTTTCAGGTCGGATTGCCCCGCGTCATTCCACAGCCTCAGGCAATCTCTGCCCTCCGATCGCTCTGGAAGTACAACTTCAGCCCCGATGTGGGAGTCTACCGTGCAGGCATGAAGCCCATCATTCCCAAGGCCCGCTGGTATGCCATGCCAGGAGAGGCGGGCCTGCTGATGTGTACTTGGCCGCGCGGTGGGGCCGAGCGCGCCCCTGGCGGGGGTAATTCACCGTTCGTTGGCTACTTCATCGAATGCATGACCGGTTTCGAGTACCAAGTTGCTGCCCACATGATTTGGGAAGGTTTGATTGAGGAAGGACTTGCGATCACCCGTTCGGTGCACGATCGTTATGCGGCGTCTAAGCGCAACCCTTACAACGAAATCGAATGTTCCGATCACTATTCGCGAGCCATGATGAGCTATGGCGTGTTCCTGGCTGCCTGCGGCTACGATTATCACGGCCCTCATGGACGGCTGGGCATTGCGCCTCGGTTAACTCCAGAGGCGTTTCGCGCCCCATTCACTGCAGCCGAAGGCTGGGGATCCTTGTCGCAGCAGCGCCAGGCCGATCTGCAAGAGATGACGATCGAACTGACTTGGGGAAATCTGCGGCTGCGCCATCTGGCATTCGAACTCGCCGATGGGGCCCAGCTTACGAAGGCCATCGCGCGCCACGGCAGCGAACAAATTGAAGCGACATCGGCACAGCACGATCGCCGCGTCGAAATCGACCTCGCGGAGAACATCGTTCTTCGCCCCGGTGAGAAACTCACCGTTGCATTGAACTACACCGGCGATACGACCAAGAAAGAATAAGAGGCTGACAAAAGCCGGCTGGGTTACGCCGTCTACAACATTCAGAAGCCCCACCCGTTGTTCGGCACCAACATTACAACTTTAGCCCGTCCTCTACAAATAGAATGCCACAGCGTGTTCGGCACTGCGCGAGCGCAGTTGTGCGGTGATTGTCGAGCGGTGTGCGTCGGCAACGTGGGAGGGTGGGTCCGAGAATTCGGTTCACAATTGCCAACTCGAGGAGCCGGCGCGCATCGCCAGCGTGCGGCCGGATCGCATTGACCGACTGTTAGAACTCAGTCAGGAATCCTGTTTAACTTGCCCTTCCGGCTTTCGCATCAAGATCTTTACTTGCGCGGTCCACTCCGAATGCCAACTGGGCGACCGCGTCGCGGCGCTGAAGTTTTGCGGGACATGTGCTAACTTTGCGAAGGCCCCAGCATGTGCGCTACAAATCCCGGAGAATTCCGCGTTCGGAAATGCCTGATCAGCGATGGCGCGCGCCGTCAATAGTAATTGTAATTTGATTACCTAATAGCGGTGCATGTTTCTCGATGCCAGTCGGACCGGTTGGAACGTTTCGCGCCGGCGGATAGAATGACGGCGCCTTCTGCATAAATACCTGCGAACGTTTTCGGGAGCCAAACCATGCTGCACCTCAACCTCACACTCTGGACGCTGATGGCGCTGGCGGCGCCTGCGGTTAGCGAAGCGCAGCCAGGGGCGGTGGCCGTCGCGCCGGTCAAGCAGGCTTTGAAGCCGGCCGACGCCGCAGACCTGGTGACCATCGAGCAGGGAAGACTGCGCGGGTAGGTTTTGGGGAAGGAACGCGACGTGCAGGCCTTCAAGGGCATTCCGTTTGCCGCGCCGCCCGTGGGCAAGTTGCGGTGGAAGGCGCCGCAGCCGGCCGCGGCCTGGGAGGGCGTGCGCGATTGCTTCGACTATGGTCCGGGCTGCCCACAGCGCGCCGGCCCGATGATGGCGATGGTTCCCATGGCGGCAATTAAGTCGTACAACGAGGATTGCCTGACGCTGAACGTGTTTCGACCGGCGGCCGGCGACAAGAAGCTGCCGGTGATGGTCTGGATTCACGGAGGCGGCTACGACGAAGGCGAGGCGCGTTATAATCTCCGGCTGCGGGAGCAACGCGGGCACAGGAGTCTGCCGCGATGAGCGACTCGATCAAACCGAGCGATCTGTCTTTACAGTATCATACTCATTCGATCACCCCTTTCACTGGGAATTTCTCGTCTATGAAAGTTTTGTATCTGACAATTGTCTTGACCATATCGCTCACCGCTTGGCTCACCGCTGCCGAGCCTTTCAAGTCAGAGTTGCTGACTACCTGGGGCGCCGACGTCACGTCCGAAAATGCCTGGACCGACTACCCTCGCCCGCAATTCGAGCGAGAACAGTGGACATGTCTGAACGGTCACTGGGATTACGCCATCACTGCGGATACCGAGCAGGCCAAGCCCACACAGTGGACCGGCAGGATCCTGGTTCCGTTCGCGCTCGAGTCGCGACTCGGCGGGGTCCAGCGGTTGCTCGCTCCCGATGAGGCGCTGTGGTATCGGCGTGCATTTCAAGCCGCGCCAGCCGAGGGGCGTCGTACGTTGCTCAACTTCGAGGCGGTCGATTATCGCTGCGAGATCTTTATCAACGATAAGTCGGTTGGCACGCACCAGGGGGGAAGCACGCCATTCTCGTTCGATATCACGCCAGTCGTTCGCGCTGGAAAGAACGAACTGGTCGTGCGCGTCACCGACCAGACCGAAGACTGGCAACTACGCGGCAAGCAGGTGCTGAAACCTCAGGGGATTTGGTACACCCAGGTCTCCGGCATCTGGCAGACCGTTTGGCTGGAAGAGGTCGAAGCGACGCATCTTGCCGACCTGAAAACTACTACCGACATCGCGGCCGGCACGATCACGATTCGCCCGCAGATTTCAGGCTCCGCGCCGGGAATGACGATCAAGGCGATTGTCAAAGACGGCGACGAGGCCGTGGCCGAGGCAGCGGGGGGCGACGAGCCAATCACCGTGACCATCAAGAATGCCAAGCTCTGGTCGCCCGACTCGCCGCATCTGTATGGATTGGAGATCTCACTCGTCGATGCCGGGGGCAAGACTCTCGACCGCGTGCGCTCTTACACGGGCATCCGACAAGTCGGCAAGGCTCACGACGCCGGCGGCAACCTCCGGTTTACGCTCAACGATAAGCCGCTCTTTCACTGGGGAACGCTTGACCAAGGTTGGTGGCCCGATGGCTTGCTCACGCCCCCCTCGGACGAGGCGATGAAGTACGACATCGAGTTCCTCAAGTCGGCCGGTTTCAACATGATTCGCAAGCACATCAAGGTGGAACCGCGACGGTATTACTACCACTGCGATCGCCTGGGCATGCTCGTCTGGCAAGACCAGGTGAGTGGGGGCAAGAACCCACCCTGGACGCGTTTCAAACCTGATCCGGTCGACGCCGATTGGCCAGATGCCCAGCACGAACAATACCTGCTGGAACTGGAGCGGATGATCTCGCGGTTGGAGAATCACCCCTGCATCGTGGTGTGGGTGCCGTTTAATGAAGCCTGGGGACAGCACCGCACACTGGAAGTCGGTGCATGGGTGGCGAAGCGCGATCCTTCGCGACTGGTGAATATTGCCAGTGGCGGCAACTTTTGGCCAGTGGGCGATATCGCCGACGCTCACAACTATCCTCACCCCGGCCAGGCCCTTCAGGATGACCGCTACAAGGACTTTGTACGCGTCATCGGTGAATTCGGCGGGCATGGGATTGTCATCTCCGATCACGTCTGGGACCCGACGCGGCGCAATTGGGGCTACAGCCTGGCCAAGACCTCGGAGGAGTTCACGGCGCGCTACGGAGAGTCGTTGAAACGACTCAACCAATTGCGTCAGCAAGGCATCGCCGGCGGAGTCTACACGCAAACGACCGACGTCGAAGGGGAAGTAAACGGCCTTTTGACCTACGACCGCAAGCTAGCCAAGATTCCCGCCAAGGATTTGGCCAAGGAACACCAAATTCTCTTTCACGACAAATAGATCGGCTCTTCGCAAACTCAATAGCGAGTCATACATGATCCGCCAAGAGAATTTCGCCTGCCCGACGGAACGCCGCCGTCAACTTTCGACAATCGAGGCCGACGTACTATCCCGAAGGACAAGCATACCATTCGGCTGCTCACGCTCTTGGTCGCCAGCGCGTTCTTTGCGCATTCGGATAGCAGAATGGCAGACGCCGCCGAGGATGCTAGCACCATTCGCTGGAATCGAGAGTCACTGATCCTGATCGAGCCGGACGGCAACTACGGGCGAATCATCCGATTGAAAAGCGGTGCTCTGCTTTGCGCGTACGATCGCGGCGGCTGGATCTTTGTGAAACATAGCGCCGACGACGGCAAGTCGTGGGCCGCCGCCATACCGGTCGCCCATTCCAGCATTGGTGGTGTAACCAATGCGGAACTGCTCGAACTGCAAGATGGCACGGTGCTGTGCTTTTTTAACGAGCGACCATCCAACGGAGTCGATCGATTCAGAATACAGGTCGCCAACAGCGCCGATCGTGGAAAATCATGGCCCGCGATCAGAACACTTTATGAGGCCAGCCCGCAGTTCGAAAACGGCTGCTGGGAGCCAGCAGCCATTCAGTTGCCGGATGGCGAAATTCAGTTGTTCTTCGCCAACGAGCACCCTTACCAGACAACGCGCGAACAAGAGATTTCAATGATGCGCTCGCGCGACAATGGGCGCACCTGGGACGATGCCATCGCAGTGAGCTTCCGGCGCGGCCATCGCGACGGCATGCCCGTGCCAATCCTGTTGCAGGGCGAGGTCGCTGGCATTGCAGTCGCAATCGAAGACGATGGCCTTTACGGTTTGTTCAAGCCAGCGATCGTTTTTACCTCCCTGGAGACCAACTGGGATAATGGGCCAGTGACCGGCGCCAGCCAGCATCGTTGGTCGGGTTTGCGCGTTCCATTGGGCCGTTTGGTCTACGCCGGCGCCCCCTATCTGCGCCAAATGCCGACCGGCGAGACAATTCTATCGGTGCAAGTCAAAGAATTCGCACGGCGGGAGCCTCGTATGGTTGTATTTGTCGGCAACAATCAATGTCGTGATTTTGCGGGAGCATCGGAGCCATTTGAAGTTGATGCGAACACTGCGTCTTTATGGAACGCGCTGTTTGTGAAGTCTGCAAATACAATTACCGCGATCTCTGGCACCACGATTGACGGTCGACACGGGCTCTGGGCAATTGATGGCACACTTATCCGCGGCGACTCGACAAACTTACCTGCAACACCGACCAACCTCGCCAAATGACGGCTCTGCACAATTGGATTGCCGCAGTCAGTTTGGCACGTGTCGAACGTCGTTTTAACACGATCCTCGATTCGTCGGCCGCAGCCCGCGCCCAGATGCTGCCTCTCGCCTCCCGGTCGATCAACTACCGCTCTGTTCAAATAGGATGCTAAAGAAAGTGTGAGCCGAGTCGACCTCGGTTGTGGGCTAAATTCCAGTTCGTTCGATAAAGCAGACCTGGGTAAGAGACCTGGGGACACAGCAGGTTCGCGAGGGATCAGCCTGAGGAAAATTCTTCGATCGTACGAGCTTAGAAATTGCGATCAAGTCGGCCCCAATCCGACGATAAGGTCTGTCCCAATACTGTTCGGCCCGAGACGTGAACGTATCACGATAGCGTTGGAAAAATCGATGGAGGGGAGCAATCGCCAGAGAGTTAGTAACGCCAGAGAGCGAGCCAAACAATCAGAAGTGAGTCGCTGACGACTACCGAGTGCG
>WPCK01136203.1_pt1 | contig 11541 bp, 7 predicted proteins | sample 5399851 | NCBI WGS metagenome assembly WPCK01 (sample SAMN12869471, study PRJNA574797) | sludge metagenome | isolation source: wastewater treatment of pH11 | place: China:Beijing | collected 2019-05-20
CTCCAGAATCAGTTTGAAGACTTTAAGTTTTTGGAAATCCATGGTATCAATGAGAGGGTGTTAGCTTATTATAACGATTGCTATGTTAATGATAGTGAACCTTATCAGCAGAACATTGAGTTAATTGCGGGTGTGGATCTGGAAACGATTCAGAATGAGCAACCTGTCACTGTGGATGTGTTTGAGAAGATGGTTAAAGCGATTCAACGGACCTTTAAAATCAAGGACACTGGGACTGTCAAAGTAGTTAAACTTATTCTAAACTATCTGGGCATCTATTCCAAGAAGAGTGGTTTGATCCCAATTGTTTATCATGAAGTACTCATTAATCTTGAAACTCGGACATTAACTCTAAAACCGAATTATGAGTTTGTTAAACGGGTTATCAGTTTTGACGATGAAAACCGATTCTTTCTAACCAACTATCTGGACTGTGATTATCAGTATTTTATCGAGCACTTCCATGAAAATGAACAGTTCTTTATTGATCAGATTGCAGGTAATCTGGCCTATGGTGAAAAGATGGATCAGATGCCATTTCTCTATCAGATTCAATCCTCATTATCCATGGTAATTAAAGATGAGTTGGCAAGTATTTCTCAAAGGTATCAAATGGATGACTTGAATGCACCTTTAAAAAGTTTTTTTGGCTTAACTGAAACTGAGCGGAAGAAACGCAAGTTAAAACCAATTCTGGTTGAAAATAATCATGTGAATGTCAATCAGCTGAGAGTGATTCACAATGCACTTAATCGCAATGTCATGTTTGTTCAGGGACCTCCAGGTACAGGCAAGACAGCGACGATTGTAAATATAATTTTATCCTGTCTTTACAACGATCAGTCCGCATTGGTTGTTTCAAATAACAATGAGGCTATTGATAATATTTATCGCAAATTACTGAAAATTGAGTATCTGGGAGTTTCGATTCGATTGCCTGTTCTTCGATTAGGAAATCAGAGCTTTATGAAAGCTGCTTTTAGTTCGATGTATGATTTTCTTCTCTATGCGATGCATAGTCATAGTCATGAAAAATCGGATCAACGTCTTAAACAGATAAGTAACCAGTTAAAAGAGAGTTTCTCCAAGATCTCCGGGTATATTGAAACCTATGAAAATCAGCAGGAGATTCTATCAAAGATTGAATCATTGAAAACTGTTATTGAAACGATTCGTCTTGATGCCGGTATGGACGAAATTTCTAAAGGTCTCAATGTGTTAGCAATCGAAGCAGAAATACAGAAGCTGACAGTTGAATTGGGTTCGGATTTAATCAAAGATAAAGATATGACAAACATCCTTGTGGACGAAGGGGTTGTTAAGGAATATCTATCGTTCAAATCACTTTCAGTTATTCGAAATTTACTCAAGCCTTCAAATAAGCAGCTAAAGGATATCATCGAAAGTAAAAGTTTTGACAGTTTTAAGGAAATCATTGGGACACGCTCTGGGATGGCCCAAATCATCGATTGTTTCCCCATCATTTTCTCAACCAATATTTCCTGCATGAAACTGGGAGACAAGTCAACCATCTTTGATTTGCTTATTATGGAAGAAGCTTCTCAGTGCAATGTGGCGGTATCACTGATTCCCATTGCTCGAGCCCATCGCGCCTGTTTTATCGGAGATCAGAATCAGTTACGACCTGTCATCGTACTTTCTGAAGAAAAGAATGAGCAATATAAGAAATCCTTTGATATTCCCCAGTCGTATTGTTATCGCAATAACTCGATACTTACCACATATTTGAGCGTGGATAGCTTATCTAAATTTATCCTTCTTAAAAAACATTATCGCTGTGCTAAAAAAATCATCGATTTTTCTAATAAGAAATATTATGGGGAAGAGCTGGAAATTGAAACCAAGTCAAAGTCCATTACACCACTCAAACTCATTGATGTACGAAATACAGTCACAAATGGACGAAACACCGCTGTCAACGAGATTGACATCGTGATTGATGAAGTTCGAAAAAGTCCAAATCAGGATGAAGTTGCTGTGATAACACCATTTAAAAATCAAGAAAAACTGCTTCGACATTCATTAGACATGCATGGTTTTTATGATGTCAAAGTGGGTACGATACACACTTTCCAAGGGGATGAGCGGGATAAAATTATTGTGAGCAGTGCGATCACCGATGAAACCTCCCAAGGTGCGTTTGACTGGGTTAAAAACAATCATGAACTTATCAATGTCATGACCACCCGACCCAGAGATCAGCTGATTCTCATCTCCGATACCCAACGTGTATCTCAGTTGACCAAAGGTGAGATGAATGACTATGTGGAACTTCTAACGTATATGCAATATCTTGGGGAATCTGAAGTCACGTACAATGCAAACGAAATCTTTGATTCTCGAACCCAGGGATTTAGATATTACAACTCCGAAGCAGAGCAGGAGTTTTTACAGACTATCAGTCATCTTAAATCTACAAATCAGCGATTTACTATCGCTACCAAGGTTAAGATTACAGACATTCTTAAATTGGATGTGACCGATGCAAAACTTTTCAGATATGGTAACTCATCCCACTTTGATTTTGTTTTATTTGACTATCAGAAAAAACCACTGTTAGCCATTGAAGTCATGGGACCGGAACATTACAACGACGAAAAAGTTCTTGCAAGAGATAAGATGAAGAAAGAAATCTGTGCTCGTCACAACCTTAAATTATTTGAAGTAAAGAATGATTATGTGCGTAGATACAATGATATCAAAGCAGGTATTATAGGAGTGCTTAGGAGTTGATGTGACTAAATGCTATCATTTATCTAATTAGATAGGTATGTTATATCCAAAAGTACCTATTTGAAATTGTGATAATATAAGTAGCATGTTATAATTAATAATAAAAGTCGGTAGTTTTGTGATAAAATAGCATATCATTTATATTCATGTATGGTAAATCATTGGGGTTAATGATTATTAGGGAAAAGTGTCGTATAAGAATAACTGTTAAGCGACAAGGTGGATCATGGTAACGTATAATTCTGAGGTATTTAGAGATATTGTAAAAATTGGTAGCAATGTATCTCATGACTTAATGGTATTTATATATAATTACGAAATAAAGCAACTATCTAATCAAACTAGTCTTAGACTATATCTTTATACACCTTTAGAAGACAATAAATTTCCATCAGAACTTGTAGTTAAAGTGAAAGAAGAATTTACAGTCATTTCAACTTTTTATAATATCCGACAAAAGAAGAGTAAGTGTTTTTTTGGTGTTCTCATTAACATTGCCAGTGCCGATACTGATTTATCAGAGGTTTTTATCGTATCATATAAGAGTGAGCATAAAGAGTTTAAGTTCTCAAATTTTTTCAAATTAAAAAACAATCAAAAATCTGAAGAAGAGCCATATAATTTCATAGTAGCAGAAAGTTATCCGGGATTTGTGGTTTATCCAACTATAGAGGATAATTACTGGCAATGTATGTGTGGCCATATCAATAGTATAGTGACTTCATGCTGCAGCAATTGTAGTAAATCTAATAGTGAAAATAGTAAATTTATTACACAAGGTTCAGTCAGATACACATTTGAAGAAATATTTTCCAACAATCCGATTAGTTTCAACAAAAACCTTAGTTACCAAGAAAATCTAATCAGATATTATGAAGAGCTCTTCAATAAATTTCTTAGTTTTAGCGATTTTATCAATTTAATCAATCCACATAAATTACAAGATAAATATATGACTGAAGAGATAAAATCTCCAGTAAAAAAGTCTCAAAATAGTCACAGAATTTCAAAGAACTTTAACAAGTTTTCCATTACAAACTTAGTTTTCTTCATTCTTATTTTTCTTTTACTCATAATTATTGTTCTTAGTTAATTGGAGGGGTGCGTAATGTTAGAAAAAAGAGGAAATACTGCCTTAAATGATAAATGTTACAATCAAATAAAAGAGCATGTTCTTGAGATTAATCCGTTTTATGTTCTTGGTCTTGCGTGTAATGCCAGTAGAAGAAAGATTATTCGAACTCAGGAGAGGCATGTAAAGTTGGCTAAACTATCCGCTAGTTCGTTGATAAATGGAAGTATCGAAGTAGATTATGATGAAGTAACTATGAAGACAGCTATCCAACAATCTCAGAACATAAAAAACCGGATATTCTGGTTTTATAGTCCTGAACGTTTCTTGCAAGATAGTAAACTGAATATGAACATGAAAATAGATTCACTTGATGACTTTGATAATTTCGTTTATTTAAACTACTATTTATTTTGTTCTGAGAGTAGTAATAACTTACGAAGGATAGACCAACTCTTAACTTTTATTGATCAGTACAGGTCATTTTATCCTTGTTTTGAAGATTTACTAGAAGTAGAAAGAAGATATACTGATATTTTAGATGATATCTCTTTATCCGTTGAAGAACTGTATTTAAGAATAAATGATAATATTGATGATCTCTTGATTAGATATATTAAATCAAGCAATAGCTTCAACACTTTGTTCAGTATATTTGATTTAGCGAATAACTATAATAAAAACAATTTAGTCAAGATTATTGAGTTATTAAGTAAAGAAATCGTATTAGCAACGGAAATAGAATACTTAGGATACTATAAAAAGTTTTCTGATAATTTACTTAAGCTTACCGATTCTTCTTGGTCCAGTAAAAAATCATTAATGATGGATGAGTATACCATTATAAAATCCGAAGTGAATAACTGTATGGCTAGATTACAGTCATTAAAGCACTTTGACTCATTCCAGTTTAATTTACTTACTTCGAAGCTTCTGGAGATTGATATGAGCGTTATATCTAGCTTATTTAAGTTGAATGATTATAAGTCGTTGTCAATTGTATTTAATCAGATAAAATATGAACCGGAAGTAGGGTTACCAATCCACTACAAAGAATCAAAAGAGTTGTTTAAGAATCTTGAAAAGGGATATCGAAGAGTTGAGGAACTCAAAAGTAAGAATAGATTCCCAGATGAACTAAAAGATACAATAAAAAATGTAAATAATGATATATATTTCATCATACTGTGGGCATACGCAAACATATCTGAGTATCAGTTATTATTAGGTAGATTGTCTATAATTTCTGATATGCAGATTTATAAAAAGTATGGAATTCGATTGTACAAAGAGTTTGGATTTGGGTGGGTTGAACTAGCAGCAAAAAACGGGAATATTGAAGCACAGTATTATCTTGCGTTACTTTTGCTCGAAGGAACTGGAACATTCAGAAATATGGCGAAAAGCTTGGAATGGCTCCAGATAGCAGCAAAAAACGGCCATCAGGAAGCTCGTAGCGTTTTGCTCGAAATGGGCAAAAAAAACAATTACGGTTGGAGGTTTTAAAATGGGAGATTTAAAGAGATTGGCATATGCTTACTGGAAATTAAGTAATTGGGTGAGCAACAAAAGATTTGATAGAATCAAAATTGCTGAAAATGCACTTAATCAAATTGAATATTTTCTTAAAGAGTCAGGAATAGAAGTGATAGATTTAACCAATATGGTATATGATGACGGTTTGTCGGTAGAAGTTATAGAATCTAAAATTGATGAAAGAACGGCAAATAATGAAGTAAAGATAGTTGAGACCGTTAAACCAATTATCATGAAGGATGGAAGTATTATCACCATGGGATCGGTTCGAATATCAAATGAGGAAAATGCAGGGGAAAATAAAGAAACTCATGGTTCAGGCAAGGTAAGACAAGAAAACACTGTAAAGAGACCGAGTTTATCAGTTTTAATTAACACAATAATTTTAATTATCGGAGTTATGTTATTGATCTTTATGTCTATTAACTTTCATGCTATCAGTTTAAAAATAAATGATTCAAATCGGGCTTATGACGAGACAGTGAACGCATTAAAAGCAGAGTTAACAGATGTTCGTGCCTATAATGAAAAAATCCTCCTTCAATTAGAACGTGTTAGTATCACCAATTCGAGAGACTTAATTATTCGTAGTGAGTATGGTGATTTAAAAATCATATTCCATATTGTTAGTAAAGGTGAATCGTTGTTTAGCATATGCGACAAAAACGGTGTGAGCTTCGACAAATATAAAGATATTATTAAGTCTTTGAATAAAATTGAAAACATAAATCTAATCTATGAAGGACAGATTATATTACTACCACTGGAGGTGGAGAGAGATGAATAATTATTTCAAATTTGGGATTGATTTAGGTACAACAAATTCAAGCATCGCAACGTTTACAAGTGAAGGAGTTCATATTTTTAAGAATGGGGAAAGTATGGATGTTACCCCATCCGCTGTATATATTAAGAATAATAGGACTTATGTGGGAAGTAAAGCATTAGGAAAGATAGAAATGGATCCTTTAAATGGAGCGAAATCGTTTAAAAGGGAAATGGGATTAACAACAAAAAGAAATTTTGACTTTGACAGTGTAACTAAAACCCCTGTTGAACTTTCTGCACTTGTTTTAAAAAGTCTAGCAGATGATGTGTTAAGGCTCAATGGAGAAATAGTTCAAGATGTTATCATCACAGTGCCTGCGGCTTTCGGAACACTTCAATGCGACTCGACATATGAAGCAGCGAAGTTAGCTAATTTTAGAAATGTCTTTTTACTTCAAGAACCGATTGCTGCTGCAATTTCGTATGGCCTAAATAAGGATACAAGCAACCAATATTGGATTGTTTATGATTTTGGTGGTGGAACATTTGATGTTGCAATTGTTTCCACCTTTGATGAGAGATTAACAATACTGCAACATGAAGGCGATAATTATTTAGGTGGGAAGGATATCGATGAAGAGATATTCAAAAAGTTAGTATTACCTAAACTTATGGAAAGCGATTATTATGAAGGTGATACTCAAAACTTTACTATGAAGCAAAAAGTTTCAATCTTAAGTATCATAGAGCAATGTAAAAAAGATTTAAGCACCGCAGATAATGTTCGAGTGATATTTGATGAAGATTTAGAACTGTATGACTATTATGGCGAATTGATTGTGCTAGATTTTAATATATCTCGTAGCGAGTTTAACTCGATAATTAGTGATATTGTTGAGAAAACACTTATCTTAACAGACAAAGCGATCTCTGACTCAAAAATACCTAAAGAGAAGTTTTCGAAAATAATCTTGGTAGGGGGCACTACATTTATTCCAATAATAAGAGAGAAAATTTCAGCTAGGTATAGAATTCCTCTAGAATATTCTGTAGATCCAATGACTGTTGTATCGAGGGGTGCTGCAATTTTTGGTTCAACAAAAAAGATTGATTTTCAAGTTATGGAGGATTTTGATCATGAAAATGATGTTTCGATAAATTTTGAGTATGATTCATTAACACCTGACAAAAGTGTTGAAGTAATTGGAAGACTTTTTGGACAAATTGAAGAAATTACTGAATATAAGATTGATCATGAATCAGGGTTTTGGTCAAGTGGTTGGAGATTAATAGAAAAAGGTGGATTCATTGACTTAGAAATTAAGTTACTAGCTAATAGACTCAATACATTTAATGTGATTTTGAGAAATAGAGCTGGTTTAAGTGTAATTCCTAAGAACTCAATAATAGAAGTTAAGCAAAATGATTTAGCATTAATTCCTTCACAACCTCCTATACCTATGTCATTGTGTATTGAGGTTGTTGATAACAATGATTCAGAACTATTTCCACTTATAAAAAAAGGGATGTCATTACCTGCAAAAGGAATTAGAACATTTAGAGCAGCAAACGACATTATTGCTGGCACAGATAGTTTTCTAGCTATCAAGATTTGGGAGGGGGAAACATTTGAGTTTCCTGAGCTTAACAACTGGGTTACCTTATTAAAAATTGATGGAAACAAAATAAAAAAATCGATTACAAAAGGACAAAAAATCATAGTTTCAATGAAACTAGATGAATCGAGAAGGATTAATGTAACTGCTTCTATCCCTGAGGTTGATCTGCATCTAAGTAAGGAGGATGTCTTTAGTCCTGAACTATTTGACGTGAAAGAACACCTATCTACTGCTCTTAAGGAAACACAAGAAATGTATCAAGAGATTTTATCTAATGATGACGATGATACGATAATGTCATTTTTGTCTGAAGAAGCCCTTGAAACATCAAACCACATTGAGCAATTAATGTGTGAGGAATCTAATGATGATTTATCAATGAAAGCATTTCAAGATTATAAAAATATAAAGAAAAAGTACTTGTTGAGAAAAAAGGAAATGAGTAAAGAGAATTTTATTGAGAAAGAAGATAAGAAAGTAAGAGACCTAAAACAACTAGTGTTGGATTTTGGTGATTCAGAAAGTATCATAACTTTTGAAATGTTAGAAAAAGAGTATGCACTAAGCAGTAGTGTTGAGCAGAAAAAATTTGTTAGTAGCAAAATGGACGAGATTACGAGTAATGTTATCTTCAATAACTTCGAGTTCCTTTCATATTATGCATTGACAATGTTGGAAAAGCATTTATCTTTCAAGGATTATTCTAAAGTAAATCAAATCAGAGAAAATATTTATGATTCTATCGATAGAAAGTCTATGATTGACCTAAAAGCTGCATTAAGAGAATTTCTTGACAATGTTACTTATAACTTAAGTGAACCAATTTCTGATAAGCATCTGCCGCCTGGGCTCTGGTATTAAGTATGGATACAAAAGAAAAAAACATTGATCTATCTTACAAGATTTATCGCAATTTTTTAAACGAGATGGGTAGAAATTATTCGATATTGTTGGAAAAACATAGTGGTTTTGATTTACCACTAAAATCATATTATCAGCAAATCGATTATGCGCTTATTCATCTTATGTTTCCTGAAATAATTGAGATGAATGAAACACAAGAAAATTACTATGAGATCCTTGCTTTGTTTGATTACGTTAACAATAAGGAAGTATTGAAAAAGATGCAAATAGTATTTGAATGTATTTCTGAAGAATCATCAAAAGCACATGAGGTGTCTAGGACTTATTTTGTTGGATATTTCCTTTTCTATGTCAACAATCTAGCAAATCAATATCGTTCTTCCTTGGGGTTAGATAAGAACTCAGACGTATTTCAGCAAGTTGTGTTCATGTATAAAACATTGTCGGATATTCTGCCTGATTACCCTAAACATGATATTGAACTAGTCATCAATAAATTAATTGTTGATAAAGATTTGCATAACAGACTTTATTATAATGCTGAAAGTAAACTTTTCAAGACTAATTATATGTCGATGAAAACCATAAACTCATATCGACTTAAGCAAAAAGTACATGAGCTAAATGCTTTGATAGGGCTAAATGATATAAAGAGTGAAATAAATACGCTCATTAATCTGATATATGTGAATAGTATTAAAGAAAGTTACGGTATTAATGCATATAAATCGAGTTATCATATGATATTCACTGGGCATCCGGGCACTGGTAAAACCACAGTAGCTAGGTTATTATCTAAAATATTTCATGAACTAGGATTACTTTCAAAAGGGCACTTAGTTGAGGTTGATAGATCTAATCTTGTAGCAGGTTACATTGGTCAAACGGCAATAAACGTTAGAAATGTAATTGAAAGTGCTCTGGGCGGTATTCTGTTTATTGATGAGGCATATTCATTAAGTCGAGATAGTCAAATGTCAGATTTTGGGCATGAGGCAATTGAAACACTTGTTAAACAAATGGAAGATAGTAGAGATGATTTAGTTGTAATTATTGCTGGTTACCCTCAAGAAATGAAGAAGTTCGTTAACTCTAATCCAGGATTACGATCGAGATTCAATATTAGTTTCAATTTTCCGAATTTTAGTGTGCTTGAAATGGTAGAGATATTCAACTTATTTTGTGTCAAAAACAACTTAACCTGTGAAGAAGGATTCTTCGAGCACATCTTTAGCATTTTCAGCATGTATACAGACTTATATGAAACAGAAGGGAATGCTAGGTGGGTTAGAAAACTATTTGAGACGTCATTGAGAAATCAAGCAAACCGTTTGGCTGTTGATGGTAACTTTAAAAGAGAAGACGTGGAAATGCTTAAAATAGAAGACTTTCCACTGAGTTATATCATTTACAACTAACCGTTAATCAACAGGTCAAAACCTAGCACAATAAACGCATAAATTTAAAAAACCAGAATTTTCAATAAGAATTATATAAATTAGTTGTTTATGTTGTTGTGAATGAAGGTGATTTTTCATTAGATGTATTATGAGAGGATTCAAAGGATATGACTCATTGATTTGAAGTAAAGAGGTTGAAAATAAATCAAAATTTTATGTTAAAATTTTTGGTTATAAACTTACTTAATGCTCATAATAGATTAAAATGTACTATGAAGAAACTAATGATTTGGTTTTTAGGTCTTTTATGCAAAAATCTATAAGTATGTAAAAGAAAGTTGGGGATCATATGAGAGAATTAATGTTACTAGGTTTGGTTGTATACGGGTTTTTAGGTTGGATTGTACTTGTTCAGTATCTAGACTTTAGAAAATCAGGGTATTCACAGGATGCCGACCAATCCTTTATTCAGACATTTATGAGTGTGGGGCTGCGAGGGGAATATCATATCTATCGAGCATTGGAGAAACTGCCTATTCAAAAGCGATTGTTCACAAACATGTATTTGCCAAAAGAAGATGGTACATACACAGAAATTGATCTTGTCATGTTAACGAATAAAGGAATTTTTGTGATTGAATCGAAGAATTACTCAGGATGGATTTTTGGAAATGAGAATCAGAAGTTCTGGATGCAAACATTACCTGCAAAGAAGAATAATAAGCACAAATTTCTAAACCCAATCTGGCAAAATCAGGGGCATGTCAAAGCAATGATATCCTCGGAAAATCTAGATCCAGCTTCTGTTTATTCATTGATCCTTTTTAGTAACCGTTGCACACTCAAAAAGCTCGATGTAAAAAAATTTAAGGGATGGGTTATTCAATTAAACCAATTGCAAAAAGTGGTGGAGGAAGCAAATCATTTTCCTGATGTATTTGGCAAAAATGATATGATTGAGCTAGCAGTCAGATTGCGAAGCTACTGTAGGCGCAGTGACGATTTTAAAAGAAAGCATATAGAATCAATCAAAAAAATCTATCTGTGAGTTGGTAGTAATACGAAGTATTAAATAGAAATTAAACTAAGTGGAAGATGATGACTGCTTAGTTTGTTGTTTTTCTACACTTTAAATATGATAAAATGAAATCAATATGTAAGGGGAATGACTATGAGAATCAATCAATCCGTTATCGAAACTATGGCACCGGAGCATCAAATGTACATTCACAAACTATTGGAATATATTGAAGGGAGTACAGTTGATGTCAAGGCGCTGGTGGTGTATGGTTCATCCATCAATCATACCCGATATAACAGTTCCGATGTGGATTGCTATATCTACACCGATGATTCAAAGTGTCATACCCGGTGCTAAAATGGATGTAAGGGGGTGCGGACGTTTTATTAGACTTCATACCACTAATCCTAAGCTTCTTCTGTAATTTAGCGGACTCATGCCACCTAGTGATAGCTTGATCCTTTTTTCAGCATACCACTGTATATACTTGTTTAAGATAGATATAAA
>WPCK01423042.1_pt1 | contig 11532 bp, 12 predicted proteins | sample 5399851 | NCBI WGS metagenome assembly WPCK01 (sample SAMN12869471, study PRJNA574797) | sludge metagenome | isolation source: wastewater treatment of pH11 | place: China:Beijing | collected 2019-05-20
CCAGGGCATGGCCAATCGCGCTCCAGACTCAAGGAGACTCTTGGGCGAAAGCATTGCGTAGACAGACAGCAACACGATCAAAAGTGATGCCATCCCAACTAACTTGATCAACGGTCTGGTGTCGATCGTCGAGGCTGGCTCATGACCGCCGATAAATTTGATCGCTCGAAAGCTGAGCGCAGCCATAACGCCTTTGGGCACACCCAGGTCCGGTCGAGATTCCAACTCATGCCAGGCAATTAGTCCGTTCTTGAATTCTGGAACCAGTTGCTCGATCCGCGCGGCGGCGTAAGCTGGATTGACTCTGCGAAAGACAAGTGGTATCAAGCGGACGGTGCCGACCCACGCCAAACCTCCTACGGCCATGAGCCAAATCGCCCAACGTACGCCCTTGGGCAATGCGACCAACCAATGATCGATCGCACTACCGATGAGCCATGTGAGCAAAATCGCGACCAAGCATCCCGTGAGCAGAACGAGGATATCCATCACCTTGATGAACTTGGCCGCCTGTTTCAAGTGGTTAGCGAGCTGCACGCCTGCAGCTTCTGCAGTCATGCGTTGAGCAACAGGTGCGACCGGTTGGCTAGGAACGGAACTCATGATTGGGGTTGATTCCCGAGCGACTTCAGGTGATTCTCGATACCCTTTGGATATCTGTATCATAACTTAAGATTGGAGAGGGGATACCGTTGAGCGATTGGCGAACGTGGCTAACAGGACCGAATCCGACTTGGCTGCAACGGTTAGCCCGAATCGTCTTACGCGCCGGCTGCATTCCCTACGGGATTGCCGTGACGGCTCGCAATCTGCTGTTCGATTGGGGGTTGAAAAGGTCGCAAACATGCGGTGTGCCAGTCGTGTCGATCGGCAATTTGTCCGTTGGCGGTACCGGTAAGAGTCCGATGGTCGCCTGGATTGCAACTTGGTTTCGAGATCGTGGCCGAAAAGTGGCAATTCTCAGCCGTGGCTACGGACAGCTTGGTGATGGTCGCAACGACGAAGCGCTTGAGCTCGAAGCTAAATTGCCGGATGTTCTACACCTGCAAAACCGCGACCGCGTCGGCTCGGCGCGATGCGCAGTCGAAGAATACGAATCGCAAGTGCTCGTGCTGGATGACGGATTTCAGCACCGTCGACTCGCGCGAGACTTGGACATCGTCCTGATCGATGCCACCGATCCACCGCCCGCACGATTGTTGATGCCGGCGGGCCTAAGGCGCGAGCCGATTTGGTGTTTACGGCGAGCCCAGGCGGTTGTTTTTACCCGAGCCGATCAGGTGGACCGCCAAGGGCTTGATCAAATGATCGCTCAAACTCGCGACAGGTTTCCTCATTTGGTCTGTGCAACTGCCGTGCATCGAGCGACGACGCTCGTCGAGTATCCTGACCGACGATTGGCTTTAAATCATCTCGTGGGAACTCGCGTACTGGCTTTTTGCGGAATCGGAAATCCGGAAGCATTTTTCTCGACGCTCGGTAGGCTCGGTGCCGAACTGGTGGACCGTCGAGCCTGGCCAGATCATCACGCCTATTCATCCGAAGATTTCGAGTGGTTGGCCAATTGGTCGAATGGACACGGCGATACGAAGTTAGTCTGCACCATGAAAGACTGGGTCAAAATCCGCCGCGCCAAGATAGGAGCTTTTCCATTATGGGCGCTAGCGATTGAGCTGGAATTTATTGATGGCCTAGCTGACATCGAGGCTCTGCTAATCCGCATCGATGGTGAATCATGTACCGATCATGGCCACGTCGACGGTGAATAGACGAGTTCAATTCTCGTCAATTCTCGTCAATTCTGTGACTTTCGCGCAGAACTCACGAAACTAAATCGACGACATTCACGCAATTGTCGATTTTTAGGCCATTTGTTGCATCGCGAATCGTCTCTTGCGCCATTTGTTTGGCGTAATAAGATCGCACGCGGCCCTGAAGCATCACGCAATCGCCGGTTTGTTCAACATGAATCCTGCGAACCTCCGCAATCGGGCTTTCAGAAAGCAGAATTTTCAACCGCCCCGTTACGTCGTGGAATCCAGCATCGATCATGATTCGCCCATCCAAACTGAGCCAATGAGAAAGAAAGTCAACACCGCAGAGATACATCCAAGGTTGCACGGCTCGAATCAAACGTCGAAAATCAGTATTGCGTATTAATTCGAATTGTCAAGCGCAATCGGCATATTCGCCACCATTGTTGAGTAAAATTCCAATTGCAATGCAAGCAAAGCGTCTTTGACGATTCAGGTAAATGGACCTAGGCTTGAGCAGGGATCGTGAAGCATTCCTTTTTCTGTTTGGTGGCCACGCGGAACGCATTAGTATGATCGAATTTCTTTGCACACTCGCTGGAATGGTCGCCGGAGTTGCCATCACAGCCTCATGCCTATCGGTGCGTCACGACCAAGTCGAGCAGGAGCTCGAAAACCTCCGCCATGAACTTCATCAGCTTCAGCAGCGGTGAGGCATGAGAGATTGCGCGCGGAGCATTGCGGCCACCAATGATTCGTTGCTTCGACGCTATCCGTAGAGGCGTTATGGCTTTCACCTAACCGCTAACACCCCGAAGCTCACCCGCTGACTTCAACGGCGAATTCGACACGACTGGTTCTTCGGTCAATTCAGCCTCAAGCATGTATTGCGGAATTGAAATCGGTGAACCATCTTGGTTGCGGCCGACTTTGAAAAGTTCGAGACTTCGAAGGATGCGACACAAGTCGCCGGGATTAAAAAATGAAGCTTCGCCAAACGACTCATCCAGCTTTGCAAATGTCAACTCCATCTTAGCGATCGGCTGGTGGTCTCCGGTTTCGATGCTACCATCAACGATGGCTCCATCATCCTTCATCGAGACGATCGTTGCCGTTAACCGAAGCTGAGTTCCGGGTCCAGCAATGTCGAAAAATTTCGCGTGACTGACTTTGGCCAGCACGACACGCGAATTGAAATCTTGCATTTGCGAGATCAACAGCCCGCCGGTTTGAGCCATGCCTTCGATCATCAAAGAATGCGGATAGTGAGGTATCCCTGGAAGATAGTCATCCAGGGGTTCTTCCCCCAACGTAACATTCTTGATGGTGACCGCTTGCTGGCCTGACTCGAATTTTTCGAATCGATCGATCCAAAACCAACGCATAATTTGAACGTGCCTAAGACAACTTACTTTGTACGTAGCGGCACAGATCGTTCACGGTCAGTTGATTTCCAAAGTCTTGCACTCGAGGATTCTGCTCGAATCGACTTAAATCAGCCCAAGGCACACGAGCCTTCAGTTGAGCCAATCCCTCACTCGTCACTTTGCCATCCTGGACGTAGGCTGAATTGGTCAATACGTCGTCCGGAAAAAGTTCTTCTCGCGGTATATCGATTCCAAAGGCTTTCTCAAGCTTGAAAACGATATCCAAAAAATCGATCGACTCGGCACCCAAGTCACCGACCATGGTGGCTTCAGGTGTTACTTCGTCCTCTTCGACTCCCAATGCGTCGACCAGGGCTGCTTGCACTTTCTTAAAAACTTCGTCCGAATTCGGCATTTCTTCAATCCCTAAGGTAAATATTGCGAAAAAGGGGACAGCCCCGTTTTGATCACTTGTGCAAAGTTGGCTCAGATTATAGCCACCATTATTTCCCCGCCATAGCCGCCTGCTCAAGTTGTACCACAATTTGCTGCATGTACTTGGACGCATGAAGCTGGACAGGCCGTTCGGCCTGGTCCGGCAAGCAGTCGATCACGAGTCGCCCGATGACGCAAATCGATCCGTTCGAATTTCTTGCATGGGCCTTAACCGTGGTGGAAAGCCCTTCTTGTTTTGTGATCTCCGCCTCGACCATAAGCGTACCGCCGGGCTGCAAGAACGACGCAAACTTGACGCTCTTGGCTTCTCGAAGCACGACCAACCCAGTTTGATACCCCTCGGAAGACCTGACCAAAAACTGAGCAGCTTGAAAAAGGGATTCCAGCATCAACACCCCCGGTTGAACCTGAAATCTTGGAAAGTGATCACGCAAGTAGTCTTCGTGCCCGGTTAAAGTCTTCTCCGCTTGAATCCGTTTGCCTGGTTCCAACAGTGTTATTTTGTCAAGTTGTCGGAAGCGCATAGGATCTCAATTGAGTTGACGGTACAGTTGCCTTGGGGTGCATTGCGGGCGAAACAGGGAATATAGGCAAACTAGAACCGGACCATTGTTGCAAAGGAGTCGACTATTCTCAAGGCCAGTTCAGTCCAGGAAAACCGTCACTAACCCTGGTGCTAGCGTCTACCACCGTCTCGACTGTTGCGATGGCCGAACACTTTGTATTTAAGTTTGCGTTCGTAGCACATGCGACAATCTGTGCCGTGCTTTGGTCACAAGGCGGTCCGCCGGGTCGGTCCGCCGGGTCCGACATAAGATCTGGTTGCCGGTCGCTGATGGCTCAAGCAACCTAGGGAATCGCTCGGCCCGCGCTCCTCCCGCCCGTTAAATCGTGCTTTCGGCCAATCGGCGGACGATTTTCTCGGCGCTCCCATCTTGGATTGCTTCACGGGCGCGTTGAGCGCACTGGATAAGCGTTTTTTCAGGGTGAACTAGCCATAGGGCGGCTGCCGCGTTGATAACCACCACGTCGCAACGTGCCCCTGGTTCACCGGCGAGGACTCTGCGAATGCAATGGGCACTGGTGACTGGATCGTCTGCATAGAGTCCTTCTCGCCCCGTGCGTTCGGCTCCGAACATTTCGGGTGTCCAGCGGTGCTCCCGGATTGAATCGGTCGTAACTTCGAGGACCCGAGTTGGAGCCGAAATTGAAATCTCATCGACACCGTCTTCTCCACGAACGACAATCGAGCGCCGCGTGCCTAAGCGCTGCAGTGCCAGCGCCATCCGGTCCTGCAGCGCCTCGTCTCCAACGCCCAGGACCTGGCATTCGGCTTTGGCTGGGTTGACCAGTGGGCCGAGCCGATTGAAGATTGTCGGGTGCGAGAGTTGGCTTCGGGCTGGGCCTACATGCTTCATGCAAGGGTGAAAGCAGGGGGCGAAACAGAAGCAGATTCCTATTTCTTCCAGGCACCGCTGGACCACGTCCGGAGTCGCTTGAATGTTAATTCCCAATTCGCTCAGCACGTCGGCCGATCCAGTCCGGCTGGTGATCTTGCGATTGCCGTGCTTGGCAACCGGTTGGCCTGTGGCTGCCAAGACGATCGCGGCGGCAGTACTGATATTGAACGTCTTGGACCCATCTCCGCCGGTCCCACAAGTGTCGAGCACCGGTCGACGCGTTGAAGCGATCGGAATCATCGAAGCTCGCAATGCACTGGCGGCACCTGTAAGTTCGATTTCCGTTTCACCCTTGGCGTGCATGGCACTCAGGAATTGAAGGATTTCAGGTTCACCAGCGCGACCCGATAGCAAATAATCCATGGCGGCGAACGTCTGGTTTTCGGTAAGATCACACCGCGATTGGACGCAATCCAAAATTTCGTTAAAATGCTGCATTGGTTGATGAGATGAAATTGTCAGGATTCATTTTTCAAAAATAGCGGATGACTCGAAAAATCATTCTAGACTGCGACCCAGGGATTGACGATGCACTGGCGCTATGTCTTGCCCTGTTCGATCCGCGATTGGACGTATTGGCGGTCACCGCCTGTGCGGGTACGGCTGACGCCGACCAGGCCACGCAAAATGTTCACACGCTGGTCGAGCGGCTCGACCCACCGCGGATGCCGCGGATCGGCGCGGCCTTGAACCCTGGTCCAGGCTGTGCCGTTTCAGGCGGCAGCGAGCTGCATGGCAAACGTGGACTGGGCTGTGTCAATTGGGAACCGGTCACGCGCCAGCATTCGACGCCCAGCGACAAGCTGATCATCGACCAAGTGCGAGCCAATCCGGAGAAAGTAACGATTGTCTCAACGGGTCCACAAACGGGATTGGCCACCGCTCTGAATCGTGACCCCTCAATGGCAGGTTTGATCGACCAAATCATTATCGCTGGCGGAGCGGCAAATTCGATGGGCGATGTCAGTCCTTCGGCGGAGTTCAACTTTCACTTCGACCCCGACAGCGCGCGGGCCGTATTTCGATCGCCGACGACCAAACTTCTCATCCCGCTCGAAATTAGTAGACAACTTAGCTTCGGGTGGGAATTGGTCGAGCGCTTGCCGCCGCGACATAGCCGAGTCGGAGCGATCCTGCATGAACTCATTCCTCACTATTTGCGATCGGCTCGAAAACAGCAGGGTCTTGAATGCGTGTCCTTCCAAGCGGTGTTGCCGCTGCTGATGCTCATCGATTCGTCGTTATTTAAATTTCAACCGATGGCGGGTGATGTCGAGACAACCGGCGAATTGACTCGCGGAGCTACTGTATTCGACACGCGAACTCCCCAGCGATGGCGCAACAATATCGACGTGGCGATCGACCTGGACGTCGAATCGGCGGAGGAGGCATTCTACCACCTGCTCAAGTATGCCGGCCAGGAAACGTAACCTGAACCGATGCGTACAAGTCGAATCTGATGATCTTTCCGTGGAATCTGAATCGCCGTCGAAAGAAACTCCAGCAATCGCCGCTATCTTCAGCCTGGCTCGATTGGCTGAGTGCGAATCTCTGGCATTGGCATGTGCTCGATGAAACAGCCCGGGCACGACTATCCGGCCTGATCCAAATATTCGTCGCCGAAAAGAATTTCGAAGGCTGCGACGGCCTAGTCGTGACTGCGGAAATGAAAGTCACGATCGCCGCTGCGGCAGGCTTGCTCCTTTTGGGATTTTCCGACACCTATTGCTTTGATTCCGTGCGAACCCTCTTGGTTTATCCCAAACCCACGCGACAGCGCAACTTTCGTCGGGCCGATGGTGTCATCGACGATTCGCAGTGGCTTTCCGGCATGGCCCAGCAAGGTGGCCCCATCATTTTATCGTGGGCCGATGTGCGGAGAGATTGCCGCAATCCCGACGCGCTCAACAACGTTGTCATCCACGAATTCGCCCACAACATCGATGGACTCGACGGAGCCATGGAAGGTCAACCGCCGCTGCCGACAGTCCAATTGCAATCTCAGTGGCGACAGCTTGCTGAAGAAGAACGCGAACAGTTGCGATTGGCTGCAAACGCGGGTTTGCCCACCGTGATCGATCCTTACGGCATGAATAGCCCGGCCGAATTTTTTGCTGTGGCCTCAGAATCGTTCTTCTGCGATGGATTGAGTTTGCAAGAGCACCATACCGCCTTGTATGAGTTGTTGGCAACACTCTACAGAATTGAAACCCATCGCTGGTTCGCACAACGAGACTAGGAAGGTTGTCGCACCCGTGGCTCTGATCTCATTACCGATTGACTCACACCTCAACGAAATTTGCCAATCGCTTGGTCGGTCGAATTGTTTGATTCTCGAAGCACCACCCGGCACGGGTAAGACGACTCGCGTCGCTCCGAGTCTACTTGATTTGCGGGAGACGCCACGTTCGATTGCGCTCATCCAGCCGCGCCGCGTGGCGGCTCGAGCCGTTGCCATGCGCATCGCTCGTGAGCGAGAAACGCGGCTCGGCGGTTTGGTCGGTTACCAAGTTCGATTCGATTCAAGTATCGGTTCTGCCACTCGTTTGATTTCGATGACCCCCGGTATTCTGCTTCGCCGCATCCACTCCGATCCGCTGCTTGAAGAATTTTCGGCAGTCGTGCTCGACGAATTTCACGAACGTTCTCAAGAGATTGATCTCGTTCTGGGGATGGTTCGCCAACTGCAACGCGCTTTGAGATCCGAATTGCGAATCGTCGTGATGTCGGCCACGCTCGGAGCGGCTAGTGAAATCGCTCGATACCTGGACACCGCTTCAGTCCTGCAAATCGCCGGCCAGAATTATCCAGTCGATGTGCGGCATAGCCGATTTGAAGCTTCAAACCGGTTGGGCCAAGTTCGCCGAATCGTCCAGTTGACTGTGGAAGCAGTCGTGGCCGCTATCGAAATTCCAGAAGGCGACATCCTGGTTTTCTTACCGGGAGTCGGTGAGATCATGCAAGTGCGAAAAGAGCTAGAACATCTGGCGGAAAAGCGCGGTATCGAGTTGATGACGCTTTTCGGCGATATGCCGGCCGAAGAGCAGGATCGCGTCTTGAGTCCAGGGTCTCGGCGGCGAATTATCTTGAGCACGAACATTGCAGAAACATCGCTGACTATCGAAGGCGTGCGGGTCGTCGTCGATAGTGGATGGGCTCGAATCAAACGTTTCGATCCGGCAACCGGTTTGGATGCGTTGCGGCTCGAACCCATTTCGCAAGCATCCGCGACTCAACGCACGGGCCGCGCCGGTAGAACGGCGCCTGGTGTTTGTTTTCGTTTGTGGGACGAAATTACCGGACGAAGTCGCGCGGCGCAACTCGAGCCGGAAGTGCTGCGAACCGATTTGGCAAGCCCGGTGCTGCAACTCTTGAATTGGAACGAATTGCCCGAAGAATTTCCTTGGTTGACCCCGCCCAGCCCACAGGCCATCGCTCAAGCCCGCCAGGTTCTCGAATATCTCGGTGCAATTCAAGAGGGTCATAGCACCGAGCTAGGAGCCTTGATGCTTAAGTTCCCTATGCATCCACGACTTGCCAGGTTGCTCATTGAGGCCCATCGACTTGGAATTCCATCCATGGGTGCGGCGGCTGCGGCGATGCTGAGCGAGCGAGATTTATTTCTGCGACCCGATCGGAACTCCTCAATCGAGAGACTCTCTCGCAGCAGTTTAGTTTCGAACTCACGATCGGGCCACGCGCGGGATTGGCCTTGCGATTTGACGCATCGAGTCCAAATCTGGTTTCAATTCTTGCGCGATCGCAATCCGGAGACGCCGCTTGGCACGATCAATCAAAGCGCGTCGCGGAACTTGTCGCGAGTAAGCCAACAGTACCTGGATATCGTGAAAGCTGAATTGGGCCAAGTCACCGATGAGCGGGTGACAACCCATTTGCAGCAAGCCCTTCTGAAGGCATTTCCCGATCGACTTGCCAAGCGCCGCAATGCGACCGGGCCTCGCGCATTGTTGGTTGGCGGCAAAGGGGGACAACTCGAGAGCGATTCAGGTGTTCGCAGCGAATTGTTTTTGTGTTTGGACGTGGATGCAGGATGCACGGAAGCCAAAGTCCGAATCGCAAGCGGCATTCAACCCGAGTGGCTGGACGAATCGTGGCTGCGCGTCACCGATGAACGATTTTTCAATCCAACCCAGCAAGCCGTAACGACTCGAAGGCGAACTTACTGGATCGATTTGGTACTGAACGAACAACCGGTGGCAACTCCGCTGGACGAGCAAACCGCGAGCATGCTCGCTCAAGAAGCGGCCAAACAGTTCGATCGATTGCTGCCTGCTAAAGACAAGCACCTTCATAGCACATTGGCCCGCATTCGTTGGCTCGCCGAATCGATGCCTGAGGCTGGACTTCCGAAAATGGATCCCGAATGGTTGGCCCACGTTTTGACCGATTGGTGCGTCGATCGGCGGTCGATCGCCGAAGTCAAACAGCTCCCATGGAAGAGTTTGATTGACGGGTTGCTTACGGCTGAACAAAAGCGGCAGCTCGATCAACAAGCGCCGGAGTCGATGACGCTGCCTTCAGGCCGAACCGTATTGCTCGACTATGAACCCGGCAGAGCCCCCGTGCTCGCAGCCCGGATCCAAGAATTATTCGGCTGGGCAAACACTCCCAAGCTGGCCGGTGGACGCGTGCCACTGACTCTTCATTTACTCGCGCCCAATCAGCGTATCCAACAGATCACAGATGACCTAGCAAGCTTTTGGAAAAATACTTATCCGAAAGTACGAAAGGACCTACGCGGCCGTTATCCGAAACACGATTGGCCCGAAGTCCCACCGGCAGCAAAGTCGTAGCGGTGGCTGCGACGCCTTAACATGACCGCCATACCGCAGAATCAGCATGCCGAGAACTCTAGACAACACACAGGCAAGCTCTGTGCTACCTAGTGTTTGTCCCGCAAGTAAGTTTCTTCTGGATTTGACGAAGCGTCGCGCAGGCGTTTTGGAGCGAAGATTGGGTGGTTGCCTGCTGTGGCTTCAATACACCGGTCCTTTTGGCGCAGTTTCTGTGGCTATACTTCTTTCGGCGCGCACGTTCATCCCAATGGCAGGTTGATTTCTTTGGCGGCGATGATGCGCAAGCGGCCTTGCGCTGAGTGCGGGCTGCAGCGGACGAGCCGTTCTCTCTGGCAATCAGAAGACGGCCAAGGGTGTGCAAATTTCGGCCCAGCATCGCCAGTTGCTTGTAACGCTCCAAGCCGAATTCGGAATGATCGCGGCAGCGCTTCATGGCATTGCCGCTCTGTAACGTTCCGATCACGGATTCCACTCCCGAATGACTCTGTCGAGCTGCCAGGAATTCGTCATTGGCTGCGGCCAACTGAACCGCTGACTGCTTGGGGCCTGGCTTGGGCAGGCAGACTTGGTCCACCTGTTCTGACTGTCCGATCTGGCTCTCGGGCGAATGAAACCCTCGGTCAAAGGAGAGTCGCTTCACCCGGTTCTCAAAGTCTTCCTGCAGTCGTTTTGTTTCACGCACTGCCACGTCCTTGTCCCTTTCATCTCGATTCATCAGCCTGCTGCGGGCCTTTCTTGGCCGCGATACGATTGATTTGGCGGCTGAGCTGCTTGGCTCTTTTAAGCAGATGAGCGTGCTAACGCCAACCGGGGAGCCTGTATTCTGCGGCCAGCCTGACGCACTCAGATACGATGCGTCGCAGTCCGTCCAGCAGCAGAGAGCTTTCTGTCGGATAATGAATGTCCGTCTCCATCACGAACGAATCGTCACGGACTTTTTCGATGGCCTTGGTCTCCAGTTGGTGGCCGTAGCGGACGATGGCAAGGTTGATCTGCTCGATCGACTGGGGGTCAACCAAGCAGAAGGTTTTGCGAATCGTCTTGTGATAAAGGGTTGTCTCATCGCAATCCCCCAATCCCATGATGGCTCGCAGCTTGCGATGATTTTCCGGCAGATCCGCCAACTGGTCATAAGTCAAATGGCAACCCAGTCGAACGGCCATCAGAACACAGATGTGCCAGTATTGCATTCCTTGGCGACCGGTGTCGGTTCGAGCTCCTTTGCTGACATCGTTGCCGTTTCGTTGAAGAATCTGGTCGGTCAGTTGTCTGTTACAATAAATATGCTGCAGCGCTTTGAGAACCGGAACGATGTTGTGCGACAACTAGATTTCAGTTCCACTTTTTCGACCGGTACACTTTCCAGTCGCAGTTGATTGGAGTAAGCTTTTCCCACCTTGGGCCCCTCGAAGATTGGCGGTCACGATTCGGGTTTGTGAGTGATTTCAACAAACTATACGAATCTTCAACGCTTCTGCGAGGAGCCTTTTTGCCTGTTTATCGATGGATTATGACATTCCAGCGTTGCCAATTAGACACTAGTGCTTTGTTACAGCTTAATTTTAGGGTAGACGGAGGTTAGTTTCAGGCGAGCATCATCGACCTTCATTTGCCATTCGATTCCGCGTTGGGTGTTGTTCACATCCTCATGCCAAGCTGTGGTTTCTTTGGACAATTC
>WPCK01274402.1_pt1 | contig 11518 bp, 10 predicted proteins | sample 5399851 | NCBI WGS metagenome assembly WPCK01 (sample SAMN12869471, study PRJNA574797) | sludge metagenome | isolation source: wastewater treatment of pH11 | place: China:Beijing | collected 2019-05-20
GGTGGCGATCCCGAGGCAGTCCGGGGGGAGCACGTGACCGCCCAGGCCCGCCGGGGCGATCCCGAGGCGCTGGCGGTGGTGGCGTCCTTCGGCTGGTGGGTGGCGCTCGGCCTCGCCAACCTGGTGAACGTCCTCGACCCCGCGGTGGTGGTGCTCGGTGGCGGGCTCGTGACCGAGGCCGACCTCTTCCTCGCCCCGACGCGCCGGGCCTTCGCCGAGCTCGTCCTCGCCGGCCCGCATCGTCCGGAGGTCCCCATCGTGGCGGCGCAGACGGGGGAGCAGGCGGGTGCCCTCGGGGCCGCCCTGCTTGCGGCGGAAAGGGGCTGGGGGCCCGGGGGAGTCAACCGGTAGCCTCGCCCCGATGGAGTTCCGCCGCATCACCTCGCTGCCCCCGTACGTCTTCACGATCATCGACGGACTCAAGATCGAGGCTCGCCGGGCGGGGGAGGATGTGGTCGACCTCGGCTTCGGCAACCCCGACCTACCGTCGCCCGACGTCGCCGTCGAGAAGCTGGCCGAGGCGGCGCGGAACCCGCGGAACCACAAGTACTCGTCGAGCCGCGGCATCCCGAAGCTGCGCGAGGCGGTCAGTGCGCTCTACCTTCGCCGCTTCGGCGTCGAGCTCGATCCCGACCTCGAGGTCATCAACACCATCGGCGCGAAGGAGGGCTTCTCCCACCTCATGTGGGTGCTCCTCCAGCCCGGTGATGCCGCACTCGTACCCTCCCCGTCCTATCCGATCCACATCTGGGGCCCCCTGTTCGCGGGCGCGGACGTGCGCGAGATGAAGTTCGGCCCCGACAGCGACTTCTTCGAGACCATGCAGGAAGCGTGGGACTACTCGTGGCCCAAGCCCAGGGCCATCGTGTTGTCGTTCCCCCACAACCCCACCACGGCCTGCGTCGACCTCGAGTTCATGCAGCGAGTGGTGGACTTCGCCCGCGAGCGCGAGGTCATCCTCGTGCACGACTTCGCCTACGCCGAGCTCGGTTTCGACGGCTACCGGCCCCCGTCGATCCTCGAGGCCGAGGGTGCGAAGGAGGTCGCCGTCGAGCTGTACTCGATGACCAAGTCGTTCTCCATGGCAGGTTGGCGTTCGGCGTTCCTCGTCGGCAACCGCGACGTCGTCCAGGCCCTGGCCAAGCTGAAGTCCTACCTCGACTACGGCACCTTCCAGCCCATCCAGATCGCCACCACGGTGACGCTCAACGAGGTGCCGGACTTCCCCAAAGAGGTCCTGGAGATCTACCAGGGCCGCCGGGACACCCTCTGCGACGGTCTCGACCGAATCGGATGGTCCTTCCGCAAGCCCATGGGCACCATGTTCGCCTGGGCGCCGATCCCCGAGCCCTACAGGGAGATGGGATCGATCGAGTTCGCCTCGTTCCTCGTCAAGGAGGCGAACGTGGCGGTGTCACCCGGCATCGGCTTCGGACCGGGCGGCGAGGGCTTCGTGCGCTTCGCCCTGATCGAGAACGAGCAGCGCATCGCCCAGGCCATCCGCTCGCTGCGCAAGGCCCTCGTCAAGCTCTGACCTGTTCAGGCCTTCGACTGCCCGTGATGTTCGGCCCTGGCGGGGGCCGGCAACGGCAGGAGGATGGCTTCAGGCGCAGGGCGGCCCGACGGTGGTCACTGCACGCCGAGTAGACGTGTGGCACGGCCCGCCTCGGCCCTCGCTCACCCTTGCGGCGCCGGTGAGACGTAGCCGGCGTGGATGCCGAGCGCGTCGAGGTTGCTCGTCGATGGGTGCTGGTTGCCGGCCGGCCCCTCGGCGAAGGCTCGCAGCACGTTCTCGGTGACCCGCCGCATCTGGCAGTCCGCGCTCACCGTGGCATCGGGGCACGGCTGGGTGAGGTGCCGGAGCCACCAGAGGGTGCCGGTGGCGAACACGCCGGCTCCGCTCGGCGCCGTGTAGTAGGTCATGTCGGCGAAGCTGCCCACCCCCCGACACTCCAACGGTGAGTGGGCGAGCACCTCGATGTCGTCGGGCGTCGGCGCCTCGGGCGTCACCCGGTCGTACTCGTTGCCCACGACGTCGGGGAACCGGGTGCCGTCGGTCACGCCGGTGCCCTCGAACACCCAGTTGGCGGGATTGACGATCACCATGTCCGCCGAGACCGGGTTGCACTCGTAGTAGTCGCCGACGAGCGAGCTCTCCGGCTTCGGATCGGGCGGCTCGCGCCAACTGGTGGTCACCTCGGAATCGTTGACCCCGGTCATGGGGTCGGCCGCGGCCGAGCGGTAGTTCACCAGGTGGCGGGCCGGGCCGACCGGCGAGTCCTCGAGCCGGATGCGGCGGTACACCGCGTTCGCCCCGAAGAACGCGATGTTCACGCCGGCATCGCGAGCCGCCTCGGCGCCGGCCCGCATGGCGGTCGACCAGTACTCGTCGTGGGCCATCGAGAGAAGGGCGTGGTGGTTCGTGAGGAGCTCAGGGTGCAGGTGCAGGTCGATGTCCGTCCAGTAGGTGACGTCCAACCCCAGGGACTCGATCTCGTTGATCAACTCGAATTCGCCGCCGAAGAGGTGCCCCGAGCCGTTCTCGGCGTAGGGCCGGTCGAAGCTGACGACGGTGGAGCGGTCCTCGTCGTCGGTGGCGCCCCCCGGGCCGTTGTAGAGGTCGGCCCCACCCCAGGCGTTGTAGGCCTGCCAGGTCGTCACGGCGCTCATCAGGACCAGATCAGCGTGGCTCTGGTCGTCGCGCACCACGATCGGGACCATCGACGCGCCGGCGCCGTCGTCGGTGACCAGCTTGAGCACGTACTGGCCCGGAGGCCAGCTGGCGTCGGTCTGCACGGTGAGCGAGGGCGCCCAGTCGCACTCCCGGGTGCCGGTCTCCTCGTCGACGACCGGTGGGGGCTGCAGCACGCCCGTCTGCGGGTCCGACGCCCAGATGAGCCTGCCACCTTGCCCTGCGTAGAACCCCATCCGGTAGGCCTCGACCCGGAACGTCGGGGCGATCGTGGAGACGCGCAGCACGAACGACGCTCCGAGATCCACGCTCGTGTGGTCGGCGAAGCCGCTGATCAGGTCCCAGCCGGCGGGATCGTCGCCGACCTTCCAATCGGTGGTGCCCGGTCTCGCGTTCTCGGCGGCGACCCATCCGTCCTGTCGGTAGACCGCCGCCGCGTCGTCGGCCGATGCCGGTGCGGTGCTCGGGGCGGACGCCTGGTCCGATGGCACCCCGGTGTCGGTGTTGCCGACGGCGGCGACGTCGAGGGGGGACGGGTCGTCGCTCCACCCGACCCAGCGCCACGGGCGGAGGGCCACCGTGCCCGCGACCTGGGCGGCCACGAGCACGAGGAAACAGGTCACCACGCCAACTCGCCGCCAGAAGTAGCGGTTGTGGGGTGTGGTTGCCGCCAACGGATCAGCGGGCGTACGTGCGGTAGACGATCCCGGCGAACTGAGCGCGGGGAGCGGCCGTCGGCGCCGATGCGGCGCCCCAGCGGAGACGGGAGCGGCGGATCACCCCTTCAGAATACGGACCACAACGGCGCCGCCACCGCGTAGCGTCGGACCATGCCTGCCACCGACCTCGCCGCGCCGGTCGTGCGGCGCCCCGTAGCGGGCGCGGCCGCCGCGTTGGTCGGCGTGGTCATGTGGGGTTCCTTCTCGGTGTTGGCCCGCAAAGCCGGCGATCTCGACGGCCTGGGCCTCGCCTTCCATCGCATGTGGCTGGGTGCGCTCGCCGCGGTCGTTGCCCTGCGCATCAGCGGGACGCGCCTGACCTGGCGCATCGTCGTCGCCTCCGCTCCTGGGGGGGTGTTGTTCGCGCTCGACGTCGCCTTGTTCTTCACTGCGCTGAAGACGACGACCATCGCCAACGCCAACATCATCTCGTCGCTCCAGCCCGTCCTGATCGCCCTCGTGGTGGGGAAGCTCTTCGGCGAGAAGCTCGATGTCTGGTTCTTCGTGTGGTCCGCGCTCGCACTGATCGGTGTCGTGACCGTCCTCACGGGCTCGGCGGTGAGCAACGCGGACACCCACAGCTACCACGGCGACCTCCTGGCCCTGCTGGCGACCTGTTCCTGGGCGGCGTTCTTCGTCGCCTCGAAGCAAGCGCGCAAGACCCTCACCTCCCTCGAGTACCTCGCCGGCCTGCTGGTCGTCGCGTGGGTGGTCATCACGCCGGTGGCCCTCTTGTCCGGAACGCCGCTGGCGGTGGACGACGCCGGGACGTGGCTGATCGTCGCCCTGATCGCTCTCGTCTCGGGCGGCCTGGGGCACTGGCTGATGAACTGGGCCCATGGTCACATCCCCCTGGCCACCGCATCACTGCTCACCCTGGTCATCCCCGTTGCCGCCGTGGCGACCAGCGCCCTGGTGCTGGACGAGGCCATCACCTTCCAGCAGGTGCTCGGCATCACCGTGGTGCTGGTCGCACTCGGGATGGTCATCGTGCGCTCCCCGGTGACCGCCGGCGAAGGGCTCGAGCCCGTGGTCGACGCAGTCGCGCCGGATGACGGTCCCGACGTGGTGCCCGAGAGGCCCTGACCGGGCCGCTCCCATCGGGCCGGTCAGCGGTCGCGGGCGAGGATGCCCTCCAGGCAGAACCACACGGCCGCGTCGGCCACCTCGTCCGTGGGCTCGTTGCGCCCGTGGATGAACTCGCGCGAGAGGTGCCCGGTGACACCGAGGATGCCGTGGGCGATGAGGGCGGGATCGCCGTCGCGTATGCGCCCCGCGACGATGCCCTCCTTGACATGGCGTACGAGGTCGTCGATGGCGATGTCCTGTCCCCGCCGAAGTGCGGGGGCGAAGCGCTCTTCGGTCGCCGCGAACTGGACGAGGGTGATCAGCTGATGGTTCTCGCTCGACCATGCGAGCGTGGTGCGGATGCCCTTCTCGATGCGCCGGATCGGGTCGTCCTCGTCGGCGATGGCGTGCATCTGCGCGCGTCGGAGGTCCTGTTGGGCATCGCGCAGTATCTCGAGGAAGAGCTCCTCCTTCGAGGAGAAGTACCAGTAGAAGACGCCCTTGCCCACGCCGAGGCCGCCGACGATCTCCTGGACTGAGGTCGGGTGGTAGCCGCTCTCAGAGAAGCGGGCGGCGGCGTAGTCCATCAGCTGGCGCCGTCGTTCCTTCCCCCGCTGGGTCAGCCGCCGTGTCACCGCGCCGACGGTAGGCAGACTTGACCGATCGGTCAAGAGCCGACCCGCGGGGGAAACATGGCGTTCACCTGGGCGCCGTAGCGTAAGGCCGTGGAGTCGTTCATCGTGCGGGTTTGGATGCCTGACCGCCCGGGTGCCCTGGGGGCCGTCGCCAGCCGGATCGGCGCGGCGGGCGGGGATGTCGTGGGCATCGAGATCATCGAGCAGGGGGCGGGTCGGGCCATCGACGAGCTCGTCGTGCACCTCCCCGACGCGGGCCTCGTGGGCCTGCTCATCGACGAGGTCTCGGAGGTCGACGGGGTCGACGTCGAGGAGGTGCGGCCCACCAGCGACGTGGTGCACGATCCCCGCGTCGAAGCACTCGAGATGGCGGTCGCCCTGGTGGCGGCCGCCGACCGGGACACCCTGCTCCAGGCACTGTGCCGCGAGGCCACGCGGGTGACCGAGGCCGAATGGACCACGGTCCTCGACCTCGCCGCCGGCACCACCCGAGTCAGCCACGGCGACCACCCACCGGTGCCGTGGCTGGTCGCCTTCGACAGCGCCACCACCGAGCATGTGGTCGCCGACGTCATCCGTGCGACCGTGGTGGTCGATGAGCTGGTGCTCGTCCTCGGACGTGAGGGAGGGGACTTCCGCAGCCGCCAGCGGGACCGGGTCGCTCTGCTGGCTCGCATCGCTGCGGTTCGGTGGCGTGAGATCGGTGAGTCAGTGAGCCCAGTCGCGCGAGCGCTCGACGGCTCGTAGCCATTGCGCGTGGGCGGCGTCGGCGGCGGCACGATCGCCCACCGGCTCGAAGCTGACGTCCAACGACCAGTGGTCGGCGAGCTCGGCGGTCGAGGCCCACACCCCTTCGGCCAGACCCGCGAGGTAGGCCGCGCCCAGCGCAGTGGTCTCCAACACCTTGGGTCGCGCCACCGGGACACCGAGCTGGTCGGCCTGCAGTTGGAGCAGCAGGTCCATCGCCGAGGCGCCCCCGTCGACACGGAGCTCAGCCACGGATCGACCTGACACCGCGGTCATCGCGTCGACCACATCCCGGGTCTGGTACGCCATCGACTCGACCACGGCTCGGGCGAGGTGAGCCCTCGTGGTGCCCCGGGTGATACCGACGATCGTGCCCCGGGCATACGGGTCCCACCAGGGGCTGCCGAGGCCGGTGAAGGCTGGCACGAGGTACACGCCGCCGGTGTCGTCGCAGGATCGGGCCAGTGGCTCGGTCTCGGCGGCATCAGCGATGATCTGCAGGCCGTCACGGAGCCACTGCACCCCGGCGCCGGTCACGAAGATGGCGCCCTCGAGGGCGTAGGTCGGGGACAAGGCCCCATCGTCCCCGACAAGACCCCAGGCCACGGTCGTGAGCAGTCCGTCGACCGGCTCGGGGCAGTCCGATCCGATGTTCATGAGCACGAACGAGCCGGTGCCGTAGGTGTTCTTGGTCATGCCCGGGGTGAAGCACGCTTGGCCGAACAGGGCGGCTTGTTGGTCGCCGGCCATGCCGCTGACCGGGATGCCGCCGCCGACCGGGCTGTCGGCGGCGGTGACGCCGAAACGTCCCGAGGTGGGCCGTACCTCGGGGAGCGCAGTGGCGGGCACACCGAACAGGTCACAGAGGTCCTCCGACCAGTCCATGGCCCCGATGTCGAACAGCAGGGTGCGGCTGGCATTGGAGGCCTCGGTGGCGTGTTCGGCGCCGCCGGTGAGCTTCCAGAGGAGCCAGGAGTCGATGGTGCCGAAGGCCAGGTCGGGGGACCGCTCGACCCCGCCGGGGCCGAGCAGCCACTCGAGCTTGGTGGCCGAGAAGTAGGGGTCGAGCACGAGCCCGGTGGTGCGACGCACAAGGGGGAGGTGGCCCTCCGCTTCGAGTGCTGCACAGCGATCCGCGGTGCGGCGGTCCTGCCAGACGATGGCTCGGTGCAGGGGCTCGCCGGTGCGGCGGTCCCACACCACCGTGGTCTCGCGCTGATCCGTGATGCCGATGGCGGCGACGGGTTGATCGAGCTCGGCGGACAGCTCCGAGAGCGTCACCGCAACGGCATCCCAGATCTCGTTCGCGTCGTGCTCCACCCACCCGGGTCGGGGGAAGTGCTGGGTGAACTCTCGATAGGTGAAGCCGACGGGGCGGCCGGTGTCATCCACGGCGAAGCTGCGCACGCCGGTGGTTCCTGCATCGATGGCGATCACGACGGACATGGACGCGCAACCTAGCCTGGCCGACATGCGAGTCGGGATGCTGACCGGTGGTGGCGACTGTCCAGGGCTGAACGCCGTGCTCCGCGCCATCGTGCGCAAGGGCGAGCAGGACTACGGCGACGACCTGGTCGGGTTTCGTGACGGCTGGAAAGGGGTGCTCGAGGGCACGACGATGCCGCTCGATGTCGCCACCATGCGCGGCACCTTGCCTCGGGGTGGCACTGTCCTGGGATCATCCCGGACGAACCCGTTCAAGGTCGACGGGGGGTTGGAGGCGGCGGAGGCGACCCTGCGCACCCTTGGCATCGACGCCCTCGTGGCCATCGGCGGCGAGGACACGCTGGGCGTGGCCAAGCGCCTGCACGACCACGGCGTCCCTGTCGTGGGCGTGCCCAAGACCATCGACAACGACCTGTCCGCCACCGAGCTCACCTTCGGCTTCGACACGGCGGTGCAGATCGCGACGGATGCCATCGACCGCCTCCACACCACCGCGGAGTCCCATGACCGGGTGATGGTGGTGGAGGTGATGGGCCGTCATGCCGGCCACATCGCCACCTGGGCGGGCATCGCCGGCGGCGCCACCATGATCCTCATCCCGGAGGAGCCGTTCGACATCGCCAAGGTGTGCGACGTCATCCGCGCCCGTCACGAGAAGGGACGCTATGCATCCATCGTGGTGGTGGCCGAGGGCGCCCAGCCCGCCGAGGGCTCACTGGTGCTCAAAGATGCCGAGGTCGATGCGTTCGGTCACGTGAAGCTGGGCGGCATCGCCAACATCCTGGCCGGGGAGATCGAGCAGCGCACCGGCTTCGACACCCGGGTGACCATCCTCGGCCACGTCCAGCGCGGTGGCACCCCGACCTCGTTCGATCGGGTCCTCAGCACCCGCTTCGGCATCGCGGCCATCGAGGCCGTGCACGACGGTGCCTTCGGCTCGATGGTGGCGCTCCAAGCCGGTGAGATCGTACGTGTGCCCCTGGCCGACGCCGTGGGCAAGCTCAAGACCGTCGACTTGAACCTCTACCACCGGGTCGCGGGAGTCTTCTTCGGCTGAGGTGGAGGGACCGACTCCCGCCGAGCGTCGGCAGGGTCAGCCCGCGACGCGGGTGGTGACAGGACGAAGGGTGGGGTAGTCGCTCGGGCTCACCGGCCGAGTGAGCTCGACGCCCTCGTCGTTGGGCACCGTGATGGTGTCGCCATCGATCTGGATGACCATCTGGTAGGTGCCGTCGGGCCGGTCGGGCGTGATGCCGGCGGCCGTGTAGACGATCTGGGCGATGGCGAACACGAGCCCGTTGCTCTCCACCCCCGCCAACTCGTCGCTGAAGTTGAGGGTGACGGTGTTGCCGCTCGTCTGGGCGCCGAGTAGATCGGTTCCGCTCGGGATGGCCGAACGCACCCCGGAGGGGACCCCGAGACCGGCCGTTCCCTCGAGCAACTGGGTGACCGCCGCCTGGGGGTCGAAGGAGGTCGTCGTGGCGGCGGGTACGTCGGCGGGCACCGCGAGCAGGCGCTCGTCGTTCTGGAAGAAGAGGTTGACGACCTCGGTGTCGCCGGGATCGGGGGCGTCCGGCACCGTGGTCGATGCCGGTGTGAGCAGGTCGAACGGTACGTCGTCGGGTGAGATGTCGTGGGCCGATTCGTCCGAGGGCAACCCGCAGGCGGTGAGGCCGACCAGCGCGGCCGCAAGCGCCACCAGCGCGATGAGGTGTCGTCGTCGCGTCATGGCGCTGCAGCCTCGGCGGGCATCGCGGCCTGCAGGATGGGGAGTTCGACGACGAAGGCCGAGCCAGGCTCGCCGTCGCGACGGTCGTCCACCCACACGCGACCGCCGTGCAGGTGCACGTGCTCGGCCACCAGAGCGAGTCCGAGGCCGACGCCCCGGTCGCCTCCGCGGCGGCCGGCCTCCTCGCCACGGGCGAACCGGTCGAAGATGGTCTCGCGCTGGTCCCGGCTGATGCCGGGACCAGCGTCCTCGACGATGATCTGGGCGCTGTCGCCTGACTTTCGCAGGATGATGGCGGTGGCGCCGTCGGCGTACTTGCTGGCGTTGTCGAGGAGGTTGGCGATGACCCGTTCGAGGCGGCGCTTGTCGGCGGCGATGACGAGCTCAGCCACGCTCTCGTCATACTGGACCGGCACGCCGACTGCGGACGAAGAGCCGACGGCGTGGATGACGAGTTCGGCGAGGTTGACCTCCTCGAGCTCGAGGTGGGCCGCGCCGGCGTCGAAGCGGGAGATCTCCAGCAGGTCGTTGACGAGGCGCTCGAAGCGGGCGACGTCGGCGACGAGCAGGTCGAGCGCCGCCTGGGCCCGTTCAGGCATCTCGTCCTGGCGCTTCTTGAGCACCTCGATCGACGCGGAGAGCGTCATGAGCGGCGAGCGCAGCTCGTGGCTCACGTCCGAGGCGAACCGCGCGTCCCGGTCGATGCGGTCCTCGAGGGCCTGGGCCATGTCGTTGAACGAGGCGGTGAGGAGGTTCAGATCGGGGTCGTTCGGGCTCTCGAGGCGGGTGTCCAGGCGACCGCCCGCGATCGCTTGGGCAGCCTGGCCGACCTGGGTGAGCGGGCGCAAGGCCCGACCGGCCACCGCCCAACCCAGCACCGCGCCGGCCATGGTGGTGAGCAGCGCGGCACCGACCAAGACGATGCCGAGCGAGCGCAGGGTGTCGTCGAGCTCCTTGAGGGACACCACCTCGAAGTAGTCGGCCTGGGCAGCCGGGATCGGGATGCCGACGGCCAGCACCGGCTCGCCGTTGTGGACGAACCGCATCGTGGCGGCCTGGCCGTCGGCCACGCTGGTGCGCAACGGTGCCGGGAGGGCCTCCTCGCCGAAGTCCACGGGCGACTGGGAGTAGAAGTCGCCGTCGAAGACGAGCATCGGCTGCGCACCCACCGGCGTCTGGAGCGAGCCCAGGAGATCGAGGGCGTTGAAGTCGCTGGAGTCGACGGCCGTGCCGAGGCTGTCGCGGACCAGGCGAGCGTTGGTGTACACCTGACGCAGCGAGGACTCCTCCCGCTGGTCGAGCAGCTGTGTGCGCGTGAGGGCCCACGTGGTGGCCGCGAGCACCGTCGACAGGAGCAGGGCACCGAGGCCGAAGGCCAAGGTGATTCGGGCCCGCAGTCCCGGGCGGTGGAGGCGGAGGCGCAAGGACGGGCTCAGGGCGCCAACTTGTAGCCGAGGCCTCGCACGGTGACGACGTGGCGCGGGTTCGCGGGGTCGGCCTCGACCTTCGTGCGCAGTCGACGGATGTGGACGTCGACCAGCCGACCGTCACCGAAGTAGCCGTAGCCCCAGACGCGCTCGAGGAGAACCTCCCGGCTGAAGACCCGGCCAGGGCTGGCGGCGAGCTCTACGAGGAGCCGGAACTCGGTCTTGGTGAGGTGCACCGGCTCGCCGGCGCGGGTGACGGTGCCCTCGTCCGGCACGATCTCGAGGTCGTCGAACTCGAGGTGGGTGCTGGCCGGGCTCGCGCTGCGCGCCCGTCGCAGCAGGGCGCGGATTCGAGCGGACAGCTCCTTGGGGGCGAAGGGCTTGGTGAGGTAGTCGTCGGCGCCCGCCTCGAGCCCGGCCACGACATCGTGGGTGTCGACCCTCGCGGTGACCATCACGATGGGCACGTCGCTGACTCGCCGGATCGACCGGCACACGTCGAACCCGTCGATGCCGGGGAGCATGATGTCGATCAGCACGACATCGGCGGGGTGGCGGGTGAAGGCCTCGAGGGCCCCTTCGCCGTCGACGGCCTCTTCGACGTCCCACCCCTCGTCTTCGAGGGCGAGCTTGACCGCGGTGCGGATGCGTTCGTCGTCCTCAACGGTCAGGATGCGGGTTCCCACGCTCAAATGGTGCCTCATCGGCGCACCGATCGTGCTCATCCCCCCGGGATTTCTTCCGGCGACCTGCCTCCGGCCCTCAGGCGCCCGGTGCGCCGGCCGCCACGAGGCAGGCCGCAAGCTCGTCGAAGAGGGCTGGGTGTGCGGCGAGGACTCCCTGCCCGCCGGCCGAGGACCCATCCAGATCGGCCACCCGGGCCCCGGCCTCGGACGCGATCAACGCGCCTGCAGCGAGGTCCCAGGGCGCGAGGCCCCGCTCGTAGAAGGCGTCCACCCGACCTCGTGCCACCCAACACAGATCGACCGCGGCGCCACCGCCGCGGCGCACATCGCGCACCTGGGGGAGGACCGCCGCCACGACGGCGCCTTGCC
>WPCK01234692.1_pt1 | contig 11510 bp, 7 predicted proteins | sample 5399851 | NCBI WGS metagenome assembly WPCK01 (sample SAMN12869471, study PRJNA574797) | sludge metagenome | isolation source: wastewater treatment of pH11 | place: China:Beijing | collected 2019-05-20
CGTCGGATGAGCCAGGTCGGGAAAGTCGACGGACAGCTCGCGGTTGCCCCGGTACGTGCGGGCGAGCACCCGGATCTGGGCACGCGCCGTACGAGGGACGAACACGCGCACCGGTTCGGTGTCGACGATCGCAACCTCTTCCGGACGGACCACCCGCGCGGCGAACAGGTCGTCGCCGCGGACTTCGGGGAACTCGGCAAAGCGCGTCCGTGCATCGGCGCTCAACCCGTAGACACCCGCCCCGCAGAGGTCGCCGGCCACCCCCGGCAGCCGCTGCTTGGTCCTGTAGAAGCTGCGCACCGGCCACGAGGAGCGATCGGTGACGAAGTGGACGGGCGGCCGTGCCGCGACGGCGCCTTCGCCGAGTGCGCGCAGCACCGCCGTGGCCGAGATCCCGCTCAGCCCGGTGTCGGCATCGAGGTAGATCCGCGGCAGACGATCCGTGTGGCATTCGCCGGCGCGGATCGCTCCCACCTTGCCGACGTGGCCGAGATCGAGCACGACGACGGGCAGGTTCGTCGACCGGGCAATATCGGCGGTCCCGTCGGTGCAGCCGTTGCAGGCGACGACGACATCGATCTCGCTCGCGTCCAGCCCTGCGAAGAGACCGGCCAAGGTCCGCCCGATGACGTCGGCCTCGTTCCAGGCGGGGATCACAATCGAACCCGAGACCCTCGGCGCCTCGGTCATGTGTGTTCCATCGTGGCCCGGATGCCGGCGGCGAGCGGAACCCTTGGTGCCCAACCGAGCGCAGCCTTGGCGGCATCGTTCGGATACGTGAACGGCTTCCACCGTGCTTCCTGGCGACGTAGCGACAAGAACTCGGGGAACCGCGCGCGGTTGTGGCCGATGCGCTCGTCGCACGCCTGGAGGAACCTGCCGACGGTGATGACCACGAGCCACGGCACGGGGAGCGCCCATCGGCTCTTGCCTGCTGCTGCCGAACACCGGCGGAAGTACTGCCAATGCGTGGGCAGGCCGTCGTCGACGACGTCTAACGTCCGCCCCGCGGCATTCGGAGCGTCGATCGCGCGAACGACGGCGTCGGCGCAGTTGTCGACATATGTCAGCCTGAACAGGGCCTGGGGGGAGAAGACGAGACCGATCGGCCCGACGGTCAGCGCCGCTCCGCACGACCAGTCCTTGCCGGGACCGTAGATCGCCCCCGGGCGGAGCACGACGAGTGGTGTGCCGGCGGCGCGGCAGCGCTCGCGGACCAGGCGTTCCTGCACGAGCTTGGTCGTGGTGTAAGCGTCGCGCAGCTGCGGGTGCGCCTCGAGCGCGGAGTCTTCGTCGATTGCACCACCCCCGGCCGGGGAGTGGAAGTCGTAGACCGAGAACGAGCTGACGTGGACGAAGCGCTCGACGGAGCCGAGGTCGAGCGCGTTCAACAGGTTCTCCGTGCCGACGACGGTCCCTTCCAACTGCTCGGCCAGGTCGCCGGTGGCGCTGGCCGCCAGGTGCACGACGACCCTGACGTCGCCGAGCTGATCGCGCCAGAGCGCCGGCTGGCGGAGATCTCCGCGGAGCACCTCGGTGCCAGGTGGAAGCGAGTCGGTCGTCGCATCTGCGCGCACCATCGCCACCACCTTGTGCCCTGATCGGGCAGCGGCCGCGACAACGGCGCGTCCGAGAAAGCCCGATGCTCCGGTGACGAGCACGCTCACGGCTTCACCGACGAGTCCGCCAGGTCGACGAGCGAGTCGACGAGCGCCGCGCTCGCCAACAGCTCGCCATCGGAGAACGGTGGGTCGAGCCCAGCGGCCAGGCGCGCATACACGTCGTCGAGCATCCGCGGAACCCCGTGGTACGAACCGTGCTGAAGCAACTTGTCGCGCAGGTTCCCGATGCCGGTGCCCAGCATCCTGGCGCCGAACTGAAGCTGCTCGAGGGGTGCCCGTTTGCCGACGTTCTTGCCGCCTTCGATGCGCAGGAACGGGTGGTAGAAGTCGGTCGTCGCCGACCCAGCCGTACCCCTGACGGCGAGGCGAAAGGCGTCAGGGGCCAGATCCGAGGCGACGTAGAGCCTGGCCCGCCGGTTGCCCACCCAGACGACAGCGTCGAGATGGTCGGCACCGACGCGAGGGTTCCCGCTGAGATTGGCCAACGTGCCGGTCACCCGCTCAGGCGTCTGGTCGCACCCGAGGTAGTGCAGCGCGAGGTACGTGAGGTGGGGCAAGAAGTCGTGAACCGCGCCGCCCCTCAGGCTTACAGCACGGCCCGACAGGTTGCGGTCTCCGAACGCGCCGGCGGTGAGGTCGAGCGACAGCATCACTTCCACCTCGCGCAGCTCGCCCAAGCGACCCTGTGCGACCAGAGCGTCGATCACCTCGACCTGCTCGTTGTACAGCAGGTTGCGTCCCTCGACGACCGCTCTGCCGACCTCACGCGCCTTGCGGACCAGCATCTCGGTCTCGTCGTACGAGGGCGCGAGAGGCTTCTCGACGATCACGTGGGCTCCCCGCTCCAGCACGAGCTGGGCCAGCTCGACGTGGGTGTGCGGTGGGGTGAGGACGTGGACGACTTCAGGGCGCGCGCTGTCGAGCATGGCCGACACGTCGACAAAGGCCGCCTTCGCGCCATATCGATCGCGAGCGAAGTCGGCGAGCGAGGCAGAAAGATCGCAGGTGGCGACGAGCTCGACCCTCGGTGAGCCCTGCAGGAACGACAGATGCTGGTGCGAGATCGCACCACAGCCGACGACTGCGACTCGTTGGCCGTTGCCGCCCCCGACCAGCTCCGCCATCGTCACCGATGCTACCGGTGGCGTTCAGGAGGTGCGTAACGTGGGGGCCTGTCCATCGAGACCCAGCATCTTGCGCGTACGAGGAAGGCGAGCCGTCCGGCGGACGTGAGATGAGCCTGCGATCGACGCTCTTCGTGAAGCCCGCGGCACTTGTCAAGCCGGCGCGCGATGTCGTCGCCACGCTCGGGTACGAGCTCTTGTTGTCGGCATCGGCACTCGTGATCTTTCCGATCGTCGCGAGCAGGCTCGGACCGGCGGACTACGGCTTGTACACCACCTTGTACGTCATCTCCGGGTTCTCCACGCTGTGGGTCTGGGCGGGCTCCACCTCGGCATTGGTGCAGCTCCTGCTCCGGGCGAACCGCACCGTCGAGTCGGTGCTGCGCACGACACGCCGTCACACTCTGCGGCTGGCCGCTCCGGCTTTGCCGATCGCCGTCGGCGTCGCCCTCGCCATCTTCGGCGTGGACGCCCTTCTGGCAGCACTCGTGATCCTCTCCACCGAGCTGCTGGTGACGGGACGCGCAGAGACCAACCTCAGCACCGTCTTCTCCCTGGCGGGGCCGCGGTCGTCCACCCGAGCGCGGGCGGTGCTGCCCGTCAGCCGAGTCTGCGGGGTGCTCGCCCTCGCCGCACTGGACGCGGTCTCGGTCGTCAACCTGGCGATCGTGAACCTCCTGGCGGCGCTGATCCTCTGGAGCGTCTCCCGCCGGGCCCTGGCCACCAGCCTGCGGTGTGACGATCGCGCCGAGCAGACACCGGCCACGCCGCAGGAGGCCTCCCAGCTCGCGCGGCTCTACGCGACGTCGATGTCGACCAACGTCGTCCAGGACCAAGGCGACAAGTTCGTCCTCGCCGCCACCCGCCCGCAGGTAGAGGTGGGCGAGTACGGCGCCGCCTACCGGGTGGTGTCGTTCGCGTTCTTGCCGCTGCACGCCGTCAACCTCGCCGCCAATCGGTGGTTCCTTCGCCGCGACGACCGACCGCGCAGCCACCTCGACAAGGCACTGAAGCTGCTCGTCCCGACCAGCATCTACGGGATCGTGAGCGGTGTCGCGATAGTCGTGGCCCGTCCGTTGACCGAGCTGCTAGTCGGTCCGAAGTTCGAGGAGGCGGCCCAGATCTCGGTCTGGCTCTGCGGTTTCCCGCTGGCGCGCGGCCTGGCGGACATCCCCGTGATGGGCTTGCTCGGACTCGGCGAGAACAAGGTCCGCACGGTGCTCGGTGTCGTCGGGGCCTTCGCGACGGTGCTCGTCTACCTCGCCCTCGTCCCGACGCTCGGTTGGCAAGGAGCGGTGATCGGGACCTACGTCTCGGAGGCGCTGACGAGCTCCGCGGGCTGGGCACTGCTCGTCTCCCGCCAACGCCGTCGGGATCGCGGGGAGCTTCCGGCTCCGGACGGGCCGGAAGAGCAACTCCTGCCCGATCACATGGAGATCTAGGCGGAGCGCCGGTTGAGCGCACGCTCCGTGAGCCACTCCGATGGCCCGTCGGAGTGCGCCCACTCGCGGATCATCGAGCGGTAGTCGCCCGACCCCGCCAGCGAGGCCAGCGTCGCCGGAGCCGCTTCGGAGAGCCGCGCGTACAGCTCGGGGTCACCAAGGGTGCGCTCCAGCGCCGCGGCGAGCGAGTCGGCCCGGCCGCCGCGGAACGTGCTCGCGGTCACGCCGTCGATCAGGTGGTGGACGAACATCGGGTGGTCGCTGCACACAAGAGGGGTCCGCGAGGCGATCGCCTCGTAGATGGTGAGTGGGAAGCCCTCCGGGTACTCGTGCCGGCTCGGCACCACGACCACGTCCGCATCCCGCATGTACCGCTGCGCCTCGACGTTGTCGACGACACCTAGGAACTCGACGAGATCGTCGACACCCATGGACGCGGCGAGTGCGCGCATCGCCTCTACCTCGCCTTCTCCGAGGAAGGTCGACCGCAACTCGATCCCCCGCGAACGAAGGAGGGCCACGGCGCGGACGAGGTCGGGGACCCCTTTGGCCTCGAGGATCGTCCCCACGTAGACCGCCCGTGGCTCGCTCGCGTCGGCTCGCAGCTGCTTGGCCGGGTAGCGATCTGGCGACAGCTCGTGCGGTATGTCCCAGGGGACGAGCTTGTCGGTGCGCACTCCCATGCGGGCGAGCTGCATCGTGGAGGGCAGCCCGTGGTTGGAGACCCATTCGAAGCGGTCGTCGTTCAGCAGCCGTACCAGGCGGGCGGTGCGCAGACGCGCCCGCCAACCCCGTTCGTTGTAGCTGGACGCGAGGACGGCAAAGGCTCTGGCGGGAGAGCGACGTACGGCGCGGAGCAGTTCTACGTTCGGGAACCCGGCGACGATCTTGCGGGCGTCGTCGCGGGTAACGGCCTCCTTCAGCAAGCCCCGATCACCCCAGCCCGCAGCCCCGAGGTCGATCACCTCGACGCCGTCACGCGGGTGGCGGATCGCGGGAGCGGGCGTGACGAAGCTGGTCACCCGCAACTTCAGACCGTCGCCGACGAGGTCGACGATCATCGCCGCCACCTCGTCGTGGGTGCGGTAGATCTGCGCCCGTCCGGCCGAGAAGCGCTCGAGCACGTCGACGAAGTCGCCCGCGAAGTAGTACAGCGAGAGGTCGGCGGGCCCTGGCATCACGCGAACCACTGCGCAGCCATGTCCGTGAGGATCTGCTCGAAGCGCCCCCGGTCGGCCAGCGGGCTCCACCCGAGATCACGCTTGGCGGCGGAGTTGTCGAAGTGAGCGCGCAGGGTCCTCCCGTCGGCGTCGTGCCAACTCGGCCTCGGTACGGAGCGGTTGCCACTCAGCTGCTTGGCCGCCCACTTGGCGCTGTTCTCCAGGAAGTACCTCGTCGGCCGGTTGTCGACACGCGAGATGCGCACCTCGCCGGCCCGCTCGATGGCGTCCAGGTACTGCCTGCCGGTGAGCAGCACGTCGCCGACGAGGTTGTAGCTCGGCGCGAGTGACGACGAACTGGTGAGGCACGATGCGATCGCCTGGCCGCAGTCGTCGACCAGTACGAACGGCAGCGGGGCCTGGCCGTCACCCCAGAGCGCGCAGACCGTCGGATGGGGCCACGCGCCGACACCCCAGTGGACGGGGTTCGCGCCTACCCCGACGACGATGCCCGGCCGCACGATCAGGACCTCCATACCTGTGCGCTTGGACAGCTCGCGCAGCTTCGTCTCGACCACGGCCTTGCCGCGGGCGTACGGGTTGACACGCAGGACCCCGGGGTCGGCAGGCGTCGCCTCGTCGATCGTCCCCGCTCGCCGGCCCGCCCAGTAGACGGCGATCGTCGAGGCGAAGACGAAGCGCCGCACGCCCATCGCCGCGGCCACCTCGGCGAAGCGCAGCGTCGGTTCGACGTCGTACTTCAGTACGTCGGGCCAGGTGGAACCAGCCCCGAAAGCGAGGTGAGCGACGACGGGCACGCCTTCGAGCAGGCGCGCAGCGTCGTCTGGGCGCGTGAAGTCCGCCGGCACACCCTCGACGCCCGGATGGCCGAAGAGGGAACGCTCGGCGGGCGCGCTGCGGCTGGCCACTCGCACGGTCGAGCCCGACGCGGCGAGGCTCTTCACCGTCGCCCGCCCGATGAAGCCCATTCCGCCGACCACGAGAACGTCGGCGGCCCGGGGGGCAGGCGCCGGCGCACGTGCCGAACTCTGCGGAGAACCAGCCGGCGGCGATGACCCGGCTGTCGCCGATGCGTGCGGGTCGCTGGCAGCGATCCTTTCGAGCAGGGCCACGATGCGCGTTCCGAACGTCGGCGAGATGCGCGGATCGAGCTCTGCGGCGTGCTCGACGTCGTGGAAAGCGGCGATCGCATCACGAATGCTGCGCTCGAAGTAGCCGCCCGCGCGGTCGTCGCCGAGGCGCCCCCGCAGGAAAGAGGTGAGCGTGCGGGCCGAGCTCAGCGTGACCCGACCTGCCGAGCGAGCCGACGAGAAGAACCCGTCGATGTCAGGGATCTGCCGGCCAGGCGTAGCGAAGGTGTAGCTGCCGTTCTGCAGGTCGACCGTTGCCGAGCCACTTCGCCCCCGGACGTGGACGACGAACTCGGGGAAGCCGTCGCCGAAGCCCCAGCACGACCGTACGCCGGTGGTCCCGCTCATCCCGACCGCGTCCCACCGGCGATGGAACGTCTTGCCACCGGTCGTCGTGATCGTGTCACCGGTGACCACGGCGAGTTCGTCGGGGTCGTCGGTGAGGTCGAGCAGCAGCCCGGCGGAGTGCGGGCCGAGCTCGATCAACGCGTTGCCCGGGGAGCCGAACAACCAGCTCCCTGGGGGAGCACTGCGCAGCGGCGCGAACGGCCGGATGCACACGACGTCTACGTGGTCGAGGCGCCCGAAGCGGCCTGCGGACAGATCGGCTCGCAACTGCACGTAGTTGCGGTCGAACAACATGTTGTGCGACACGCCGAGCTTCAAGTTGCCGGCATCGGCCAGTTCGGTCAGGCGTTCGCAGGCGGTCGAGTCGACGCAGAAGGGCTTCTCGACGAAGACGTCGAGTCCGGCGCGCAGCACCTCTTCGACGACGTTCTCGTGGGTCTCTGCCGGCGTCAGCACGTGCACCGCATCGAGCGACTCGCGCTCGAGCATCTCGGACAGGTCGGTGTAGGTCGTCAGGCCTCCGTGACGGTGGGCCTTGGCCGCCGCCCGACCGGGAGAGCGATCACACATCGCGACGGCGCTCAGTCCGGGAAGGGCAGTGATTGCGCCCAGATGCAGGTCCGAGATGTATCCGGCACCGACAAGACCGATGCGCTTCACCCGCTCACCCACTATTCTCCCTCCGTCGGCACGCTCAACAAGGGCTGCATCGATCCGTACCCGCCGGCGCTGTGCCAGCATACGGCGCTTCTCGACCTGCGATCCGGGTGATGCCGCGTGATCCCTCTCTCCCACCCCCAGACGAAGGTCTTGCTCTCCGTGTGCACCTACCGTCGCAACGACGGGCTGGGCAAGCTGCTCGAGTCGTTCCTGGCGAACGAACGCTCGCTGCCAGCAGGCACCAGCTTGGGCGCCGTGGTGGTCGACGACAGCCCCGACCAGCAGGCCGAACCTGTCGCGCGGGAGTTCGCGGACCGGTTCCCCCTCGGCGTCGCTTACGTCGCCGCGGGCACGCAGAACATCTCCCGGGCGCGCAACATGGGGCTGGATGCGGCCAGCCCTCTCGCCGACTGGGTGGTGATGACCGACGACGACTGCGAGGTGGCCCCCGACTGGGTCACGCGCCTGTTGGCGATGCAGGAGAGCACCGGTGCCGACGTGGTGACGGGCCCGCTGAAGTGCGTGACACCGCCCGACGCACCGCCTTGGATCACCGCTCAGCCGTTCCTGGAGTTCGACTACCCAGCGCACGGTGATCCGGCCCCGATCGCCGCCACCCACAACGCGCTCATCTCGGCGAGGTGGATCCGCGCCCATCCAGAGATCAGGTTCCTCGACCGCCTCGGCACCACCGGGGGCGAGGACGCGGTGTTCTACCGCCACGCACGGAACGCAGGCATGCAGATCGTCTTCGCCGCTGATGCGGTCGTAGAAGAGCTGACGCCGATCGAACGCACGACGTACCGCTACCAGCTCTGGCGCTTCTACTGGCACGGGAACAGCTCCTACGCGACGGCGATCCTCGGCGGCCTCGCTACTCCGAACCGGATGTTCCTGGCCGGCGGCAACGCCGTGCGTCGGGCGATCATCCGACCCTTCGCTCGACTCCGACACCGCGAGCCTCCCGAGTGGAGGTTCGCCCTCGCGTCCTTGTTGCACGGCCTCGGCACGATGGTCGGTAGGTTCGGCGTTCGCGTCAGGCACCATTAGGCGATGACCACCGTGACCTCGTCCGAGCGAGTCGTCGCGTACGTGCTGACCCACCATCCCAAGGTCGCGATGACCTTCATCTCCAACGAGATCGCCGCGATGGAGCGAGCCGGATGGCGGGTCGTCCCCATCGCCCTCAACTCTCCCGAACCTGACGACCTGAAGAGCGACTGGGCCCGGCGCGAAAGCGAGCGCACCGTCTATCTCGACCGGTTCTCCCGACTCGCGCTGGCCAAGCGGCTCTGCCAGCACCTGGTTCGCCACCCGGTGGCGATAGGGCGCCTGCTGGCGCGAGTCGCTCGTTCGGCCGGTCACGACACGTCGCTGCTCGTGACCAGGTTCGGCCACCTGCTGTACGCCACGGCCGTGGCCGACGAGATCAGCCGGCAAGACGCACGCCACGTCCACGCCCACTTCGGGCTGTCCCCGGCTTCGGTGGCGTGGTTCACGTCCGAGCTTACGGCGACGACCGCCCCGGCGCAGTGCTCGTGGAGCTTCACCATCCACGGGTTCCACGATTTCGTCGACGAACGCCTTGCTCGGCTTGATCTGAAGGCGGCCGCCGCGAATTTCGTCGTCTGCATCAGCGACTTCACCAGATCGCAGCTGTGCCGCGTCACCGCTCCCACGCACTGGGATCGCTTTCACGTCGTCCGGTGCGGTCTGGACCTCGATCAGTTCGTCCCTCGTTCCCGGCGAGCTTTGGCGAGACCGCCGCACGTGCTGACGGTGGCGCGATTGTCACCCGAGAAGGGCCACGTCACATTGCTCAGGGCGGCGGGGCTGCTCGCCGATCGGGGATGCCCGATCGAGCTCGAGTTCGTCGGAGACGGCCCGTTCCGATCCGATCTGGCACGAGAGGCCGACCGGCTCGGAGTCCACGTTCGATTCACCGGCGAGCTTCAGCCCGAGCAGGTGCGCGAGCGCCTCGCGGCGGCCGACATCTTCTGCCTCCCCTCGTTCGCGGAGGGTCTGCCGGTTTCGATCATGGAGGCGATGGCCCTCGGTGTGCCCGTGGTGAGCAGCAACGTCGGCGGGATACCCGAGCTCGCCCGCAACGATGTCACCGCGCTCAGCGTGGCCGCGAGCGACGTGGAGGAGCTGGCCGGCGCGATCGAGAAGATGGTCACCGACGAGGCGACGCGAGAGCGCCTGGCATCTGCTGGCACCGCAGCCGTGCGCAGGGACCACGACAACGCCTCCAGTGCGGCCGACCTCGCGGCGTTGTTCGCCGCGGAGCTCGACCGTCCCCGCCGCTGATCCTCGGCCGGCCTAACCGGACGGGGTGCACTCCGCGACGGCACCAGCATCCTCGGTGCGCGTGATCAACCAGAGCTCGGTGCGTGACCCGGGCAGGATCCCGCTGGAGCGGAACGGGCCGAACACGGCCAAGCCGGATAGGTCTCCGGGCGGTGACGCAAGCACGACCGCCCGGCGGTTCATCTCGACGAACACCGATTGGTTCTCGGTAGGGGGAAGACCGTCCTCGGGGGCGACGTGCTGACGACTTGAATCGACGACTCCCGTGCTGTGCATGCCGTCCCAGACGAACCCACCGTCGATCTGTTCGGGTGGAATGCCTGCACAGCGCGCGACGGCGGCGGCATCGGTGAGCGCCGGCACGGACGAGGCGGAGCGGTCGAGCTCCCAGTACGCGAAGAACGCCACCGTCAGGACTCCGACGACGGAGAGCCACGCGGTGCGCCCGGTGGTCGGTCGTGCAGCGGTCGACGAATGATCCTTCGCATCGGCGCCCAGCTCGTTCGCCACCTGGAGCAGGGCGACGAGCAGAGTCGCCGAGACGAGGGTGTAGCGGGTGTAGTACGCGGCCGTGACGACCGAGCTGGCCACCACCAGACCGCCTGTCAGGAGGAGCAGCAACGAGAGGTTGGTGAGCTTCGATCTGCCGTCCCAGGGGCGCGCCAGCCCCGACCAAAGGGCCTGGCCGGCCAGCCGCAGGGACCAGGGGGTGGTCAGCAAGAGCCCGAAGGCCAGCACCCACTTGACCGCGCCTCCTTCCTCGATCAGCTCGCCGACCAGCGATGGTTCGGTCAGCAGCGGGCGAGTGGGCGAGAACGGGGCAGCTACCAGCCCGATCAGCACCAGACACCAGTACGGGGCTGCCGGCAAGGTCCGCAGCCAGCGGCGGGGCTGGCCGAGGAGGAACGGCAGGGGCACGAGGGCGAACGTCACCAGCGCCCCGTACAGGGCAGCGATCGAAGAGCGCGGGGCAAAGACGAGCATTTCGGATCCGCCATTGGCCAGGGCGCGCCGCCAGATGTAGAGCGGCAGCGCCAAGGCGAGGAAGCAGCTCGCGTAGCACCACCACGCCACACTCCTTCCACGGCGGGCCGTCCAGAGCACGAAGGTGACGGCTACGGCCGTGGCAGCCGCATGTTGGCGCACGGAGAAGGCATATGCGGCGCAAAGGGCGCCGACGACGGCAAGGATGGCCTCGGTCCGCCTCGTCAGCCGCGGCGAGGTGAGGATGCGCATCGCGAGGGCCACAGACCAGAGTGCCCCCGCGAAGTAGAACGTGTCGGCCAGGTAGGTGCCTGCTATCCCGACGAACCCGGTGTAGGTGCCGACCACTGCGATGGGCAGCAGGCGTCGGCGGACACCGAGCGAACCGACCAGGTCGCGCAGCCCGAGCAAAGCGACGAAGCCCATGAACGCCCCGAGGAGGTAGAGCTGGTAGTCGCCGTAACCGAACAGGCTCACCCACCATTCGGTCACCGGCAGCACGCCCACCAGCGTGAGGTCGTTCCAGCCGACGAGCACGATGTCGCCGGTGCGGTGGAACGTGTCGAAGATCCGCTCGTACGCCCAGGCGTCGCCGGCGGGGAAGCGCCCCGCTCCGACGACGGCGCGCCAGACGAGGGGTAGAAGGCTCAGCGCAGCCGCAAGTAGGAGCTCCGCGCTCGCCGACGCCAGTCCTTCAGCGCGGCTTCGC
>WPCK01415517.1_pt1 | contig 11508 bp, 7 predicted proteins | sample 5399851 | NCBI WGS metagenome assembly WPCK01 (sample SAMN12869471, study PRJNA574797) | sludge metagenome | isolation source: wastewater treatment of pH11 | place: China:Beijing | collected 2019-05-20
CGGAGCCATGCCTCGGAAAATCCACCAGTCCGTCCGGCACTGCCAAGACCACCTGCACTCAACCAACCACCTCACTACACAAGGAATTCAAAATGCGTATTGAATCAGCTATTGACAAAACTTAAGACCGTCGCTGACACCTTTTCTTCCACCTTTTCTTCCTGACACCATTTCTTCCTCCGGGAGTGGGCTTGAGAGGACTTGAACCTCCACGAGTGTTACCTCACTAGAACCTGAATCTAGCGCGTCTGCCAGTTCCGCCACAAGCCCTTGGTGACGCTCGAAATTTACGTCCTGGGCGGGCCTTTGGCAAGCCCTTGCCCAGAGTCGTCCCTGGAAGAAGACTCCCCGTGGCTGTCAGGGATCTGCTCCCCTGGGCGACATGGTCGAACTTCATCCTACCGGCTCCTTGGGGATGTTGCTAGAATCGCGCGGGCTGTCGATGCGACAGGCGGCATTCCACCGATTTCGTTAGGGACGACAGGTCCTTGGAACTACTCCAGATCGCCGAAACGAGAAGCTACGATGCATCGGAAATCGCCGACCGCACGAGGCAGATTCACGCTGCCTTGTTGGCAAAATCGAAGTACCTCGACGCCGCCAATTTCATCAGGATTCATACTTCCGACCTGGACCTCTTGTTCGAAGAGTACGACGGCAAGTTCTTCGACGGAACGATCCGGGGGGGCCTTGGTTCGCTACCACTGACCTTTGGCCTCTCTGCACGAATGACCAGTGCGGCCGGAAAGACGGCCTGCTACACCGACCATCGATCGGGCAGTAAGCGATTCGAGATCAGTGTCTCGACAACGATCCTGTTCGGTTGCTTCCGCGACGAAGACCACCGCCCCATCATGGCCAGTGGCATTCCCTGCCGCGACCGCCTCGATGCGCTGCAGCGAGTTATGGAACACGAGCTTCTTCATCTCGTCGAGATGCTTCTGTGGGAGCAGTCCAGCTGCTCACAGCCACGCTTCGGCTCAATGGCCCATCGATTCTTCGGCCACACGGCAAGCATGCACCAGCTCATCACTCCCAGGGAGCGGGCGATCATGAAGTTCGGCATCCGGCCGGGCATGATGGTTCGATTCCGATTCGATGGAGTGGAATACAGGGGGATCGTGAATCGCATCACCAGGCGCGCGACGGTGCTGGTTGAGAATGATCGGGGCCAGCGCTATTCCAATGGCAAGCAGTACCTCAAGTTCTACGTGCCGGTGCAGATGCTCGAAGCGGTGGAGTGACGGAATCACGACCGCCGCCACTTCCACGGATTCCTTACCTGAGGGTCGCCAGGTCAATCCGTCCACCGATCAGTTCACTCGCTGAATCCAGCGCGAGGCGATCTGCGAAAGGTCCGGCACCGCCTCACCGTTTTCCTTCGCAAAGTAGTGTCGCTCGATGCCAGCAATGGAGTTCCGCAATTCTTCGCGGGCAGGAGCATCGAGCCGCGGGTCGTCCTGGATCCGGTACAGGAGGCTCAAGAGCGTGAAAGGATTCAGTTCGCCGGGCATCTGGTATCGAGGCCGAACTGCCGGCCTTCTTGGCCGGTGTCGCCAGGCTATCAGGGCTGCGGCACCGAGCAGCGCAAGGATCGCTGCGATCGAACCAAGCCACCATCCGTAGGAAGACACCCGCTGAAGGCCGGGGGCCAGGGGGACAACCTGTTGCGAAGCTACCAGGTCGGCGTCCTGGTACCGCTGAAATGTGTTCTGTACATCCGCCACAGCCGCATCACAGAAGCGAAATGTGTCATTCCCCCCCTTGGCATCCGGGCGGCCAGCCAGCGACACCTGCCAGCTGCGGTCCGAGAGGATCTGTATGTCCTCGGACTTGGGATCGAGCTCCGTGGGAATCGCACCCTGATCGTCGTCGATGGTGGCGATGAACCCGGGGACGTCCAGTTTCAGGATCTTATCGAGTGAAGGGACCAGTCCGCGGGCCGTGGCCTTGATTTCGAGCAGGAGTTTCCCGTCGGCGGCCTGCCGTTCATCCAACGTCTGCACGATGCTCAGCTTTTGCATGGGTCGCGTCGACGGGGGGGCGGCGGCATCGATCCGAAGCGGAGGGGATTCGATCGGGATCACGACGAACCCGGTGGCATCCAAGAAATCAAGATCGAGATGAAGGGAAGGGATACGATCGACTTCGGCCCCCTTGGCCTTGAGCGTCACGTAGGCAAACGAGGTCTCTCGCCAACCGTCCTGCGCCGTGGGCCGCGAACGCATGTTCTTGGGGTTCTCGAAGGTGACGGAGACCACGTCAAAATGCTCGCCGAGCGATTGCACTGCCCCCTTTTCGAATTTCTCGCGATAGTTTTCTGGCGGTCTTCCGTAGTTATAGACAAATGCCGCATTATTCTGGTTTTGGACGTACTTCTGAAATCCTCCCGACTCACGCTCCATTTCCGCGGTGTGCCACAGATTCACGAACAGGCCGAAGAGTTGGTCATGTCCCACCCGGTCGTCGCCGTCCAGTCGGGTAACGAGTTGGATTTCGGAAACGACGTCGATGTAGTAGTCGAGCGACTTCCTTGCTTCGCGGGCGCGTGGATGGTCCTGGACGATTTCCAGACCGGCACGGGCATAGCGGAACTTGGCCTGCGGACTGACCGAGCCCATGCGTTCAAAGAGCTGTTTGGCGAACTGGCCCAAGTGTTCCTCGGCCGCCGCGCCGGGCAGCGCCAGGATGGCCTTGCGGATGCAGGGATACTGCCGCGGGTCCGCCGCGTTTTCCTGGGAAATGGACCGAATATCACTGGCGCCCAGGGCTGCGTAAAACCAGGTGTTGTAGACCGTCGCCTCCTGTTCGGAGCGATTCAGTTCGGGCAGTGCTTGGGCGTATCGTTCGGCGGCCAGGGCGAACTGGTCAAACGCGTCCTGGCGCCGTGCCGAAAACTCCGAACTCTTGCGGACCGACTGCTCGTACGCGTTCCGGTCAAATTGCAGTGCGGCGAGGGCGAGCTGCAGCCGCCAGTTTGCCGGATGCGATGCTTGGGCACGCGTCACCACGTCGATTGCGACATTGTATCCACGAAGCACCTCTTGTTGCACGTCCGCTTCCTTGCGTTGGGTCTTCAGTTCCTCCTGCGTTGTCACCTTTCGCCAGATCGAACCCAGGTTGGTTTGCATGGTGCCGGCGATCTTGGCCACCGTTTCCGGCTTGAGTGATCCGACATTGCCAAAGACATCTTCAAATGCCTGCAGGCGATAGACTTCGGCACTGCTGTGGCAGGTGGTAAAGGCCGTGGCCAGGTGCGACTCGTCCATGGGTTCGATGGGAAGCTTGCGGATCCGCGCCACCCATTCCTTAAGTTCCGTCAGATTTCGCTGCTGCTTGGATCGAGTCAACGGGATCGTGTCGGCCTGCTCGTTGTATCCGTAGATGTACATATAGGGGTTGTACATCTGACGCATGGCATTTGGGTCATGATTGCGGGTCCATACGTCCAGAAAACTATGCACCAGCTCCCGCGCTTCGGCGGGATGGCTGTCCGCGATCGCTTCAATGAAGGGAAAGGCGGCCTTTTCGTCGTTCATTCGGAGGTGCAGCTGTGCGCCGAGGATGGCGAAGCGGGGACGCAGGCTGGCGTCGATGAGCGCGATCCACTCAGGGCTGGGCATCTGGTCAATCAGGTCGCGAATGGAGATCGGTACAGGCTGGTCGCCCTGATCTATCATGTGGATTTGCTGCTCGGCGTCATTCGACGAAACGTAGTACAGGTTGCCGAAGTTGTCGAATCGCTGCATGAGCTGCTGCGTCGTGTCCTGGGTAAACTGTCGGGCCCGATCTGCCTCTCGAGTCCAGTTTTCGGCCAGGCGAGTGAGAGTACTTTGCCACGCGTGTGCCTTTTCCGGCCGGACCTTGATCAGGGCCTCAGCCGCCAGATTCTGTAAGCGGAGTTGTGCCAGGCGGACTTGCGGGTTCTGCGGTTGCTGCAGGAAGTTGACGGACACGGCAGAGCCAAACTGTGTCAGGAGTCGCACCCCGCGATCGAGATCCTTGGTAAAGCTCTCCTCCAGCCAGGTCCGTCCCAGTTCCTTCTCCACTTGCGTGGAGTATTCGGCGAGCCGACCAAGCGCCTTGGACTGCACGGAGCGCGGAAGGCCGGGTAGCGACGCCAGCACCTGATGCAAGTCCCATGTTCGGATCAGGTCGGTTGGCTTGTGACTCGCGAGAAACTGTGCGTGCTGGTAGTCCGCCAGCAACTCCACGGATCGACGATCGGATCGCGTGGCCTCGGCATTCCAGTCCGGCAGAAACGTTTTGGCGGTGTCCAATTGGCCGGCCTCTAGGAGAAGTTGTGCCGCCATGCGGCGTCCATTCGCGTCACGTCCCCCCAGCTGGCCGACACTTTCCGGCAGGGCGTCCGCCAGGGGATCCAGTACATGTCCACCCGCGACTACGAGCCGCAGCAACTCGGCGAGGCTGGAAATGTTGCGATCCGAAAGGCGATCCGGAGCGGCCTGCACAATTCCCATGATGTCCGCAGGGGTCAGGACATTGGATCCTGGCATCGATTCGGCCTGTGGTGTGGTGGGCAGGCTGGGAGCCAGGGTTCCAACCGCGGCACCGGGAATCAGAGCCATGGACCGGCGCGCGACAGGTGTTGGCATGGGTCTGGGCTGCTTGGTACTCGACGGTGTCCTGAGTCCTGTCAGCAGATGTTCAAAGACCTTCTTGGCATCCTGCTTTGGCAGGCCCCGAAGGTATTCTGCCACGCGGTCCCACTTTCCCAGCGTGACCCAGCGCGAAAATAACGCCACCTCCTCCTGGAGGACTCGGGCCTCTTCCAGAGCCTTCGCCACCTTCGGATCGACGGCCGGTTTCGTCACGGCGTCGTTGGGGGTTGGCGACTCCTTTTCCGGGGATGTTGGCAATTGGGACCGCGACCATTCCTTCAGGATCGATTCAGCGCGGCGATCAAAGCCGATTGCCAGAAGCGCGTCGAGTCGTGGATTCGTGGATGCCGGCGGCGATTGCGGTTGTCCCGGCACCTGCGGAGCACCGGCGGGTACCGCCGCCGACGTCACCGCAGGGGGATCGACCACCATCTCGGCCGTAGCGGAGATCGCGGGCCGGACTGGGATCGGTGGACCGGCGGACGCGGGCGTTTGCGCCGTCAGAGCGCCCGGCCAGGAAACCGCCGCCGCAATCCAGCAGATGGCAAGACGGGCCCATTCCGCTCGCACAACCAGGATGGGGTGCCCATTCGTGTGATGGGAACCTTGGTGGCGACGGCCGAGTAAGGATCGCATCATCGAGGTTCGCCTTTAGGATCCGTTGTCGCCAGGAGGCGAAAAACCAGCTCCCTGGTCAAACTTCTCGTTCTTGGGCCTGCGCGAGACCGACCGGCCTCGCCCGGACTGGCAGCCCTGTCACTGACTAGGCAGTGGCAGTGCCTGCAGTTCGCTAAGGTCGAGGCGTGCAAGCCGGATCGACGCCTCCAAGTCCTCGCTGGCGGTCTGTGCGACGTCCCTTTCCCCCAGCTGAAGCGCTTCGTCCGCCAAGAGGCGGTAGTTCTGACGCGATGCCTCGATTTCGGGTTCCCACGCGTCCTTGGGCAAGCCCTCCAGTCGCATCAGCCAGGTCAAGTAGTATTGGGAGCTCGCCAGGGCCGATCGCGTATCAAGAATCATGTCGCGATTGCCGGGATCGTCGGCCAGGAGTTCCGCCAGCAATCCCTGCAGCGATTCACGTGCTTCTGGGAGCTGAGCTGCCAGCATTTGCGCTTTGGCCTTTTCCAGTCGGATGCTTCGGGATTCCGCCGTGCGCACATCCGGCAGCGCGGCCAGCGCTTGGTCGAAATGGGACAGGGCTTGATCCCAGTCCTGTTGCTGTACGGCATGTTGGCCCGCGCGGACGAACCTGGCCGTTTTATCCAGGGCCTTCCCTTCGACCCCTGGCCCCAAGTGGTAGATCAGTCCGAGCAGGCCGACGCTCAGCCAGCCAAGTGCGACGAGTGTCTTCATGGCGATACCACTCCTTGTATGCGGGGTATTGTACTCCGGGAGACCAGTCTGAACCAAACCCATGCAGCAGCGCGGGCAAAAGGCTGAGGATCGCAGCACCGACTGCCGCGGCAGCCAGTGCGAGTTCCCGCCGAGTCCAGGTTAACCAGCGATCGTCGGGTCGGTCCCACGTCCATGAATTGAGCAAACTGGCTGGCAAGTGTTGCGCGTTGCCGTTATGGTACACGCCCTTCAGTCGCGTGGCGACTTGCCGCAACGTTGCCACATCCTGACGCGATTGGTGACCATCGATGAATCGACCCGCCAGAGGGTCACCGACCCCCACAATCACGACGTTGCTGACCGACGCGGGCATACGAGGCATCCCTTGGGCCGAAACGGTCATTCCGTCGGTCAGGACGACCAGGCTGGCGGTGCCGGGACTCCATTTCCGAGCTGTCTGCGCGGCAAGTTTCAAGCCAGCGAAGAGGTCGGTCTTGCCGGCGCGAAATCCGAGATACGTGGGTGTGTACTCCAGTAAGTGGCGAAGGACTTCGCGATCCTTCGATTCTTGGAGGAGGGGTTTGGCGTCGGTGTAGAATGCAATCAGGCTGATCCGATATTCGTGCATGGGCAAACGATCCAGCAGGGATTCGACCACGCGGGATGCCCGCATCCTCCTCGATTGCTTCCGTTCGGGGCCCGCGTCCTCCAGGTACATGCTGGGCGAGACATCGAGCACAAGGATCAGCTGCTTGATCTGGCGTGGTTCGACCTTTCCTGCGTCATGCACCTTGGGATCGAGCTGCCAGAGGGTAATGAGCCCCCAGGTCAGCAGACTGCAAGCCGCCACTCGCATGGCGGGTGTGATTCTGACCCAGGCACGAGGCCGCCCACCAGGTCCGAACGCCAAGGGAGCGATTCGGCGACAACGCCGGGCGTGGAGCAGCTCCGCCATCACGGATAGCGAGAGCGCCGCCAAGGTCCATTCCATCGCTACCACGGCGTGTACCTCATTCCGAAAGAAGCGGCGACGTAGCTGCCGAGCAAGGTGAACCCTGCCAGACAAAACGGCCAGAACAGGTCCAGGATGTCGGCGTAGGTTCGCTCGAGGCGCGTTGTTCGCATGGCGTCGATCCGCTGGAAGACATCCTGCAGCCCCGCCGTATCGCCGGCGGAAAAGGTGGCCCCACCGGTGATGGTTGCCACGGCCGCCGTGGGCGGGGGTGGATCGCCTCCCCCGATATGGACGTAGTAGACGGCAATCCCGTTGTTTCTCAATTCCCGAGCAATGGTCTCCTCCTCGCCGTCCGTCAAGTCGAAGCTCGCGCCATCGGAGATAAGGATGATCATGCGGTCCCCTTCCTCACGCTGCACCAACAGGCTTTGACATGTCTTGAGCCCGACTCCCAGCATCGTGCCGCCTCCCAGCGCAAACATCATGGTCTCGGGTCCCACGAACGGCGCCGCGCACTTGAACGCGGACGGATCCTGGGTCAAGGGGATCCAGGGCACGGCCATGTTGCTCGACAAGGTCAGCCCGAAGGCATCTCCCGTGCGATGGTCGACGAACTGGTTCATGGCATTGATCGCCGCGTCGTAGCGGGTGGCCTCGCCAAATGGAGTCATCATGCTCCCCGAGACGTCGAGGCAGAATTCGATGTTGGTCAGGACCCGCTTTTCCTTGGGTACACTCAGTTCCCGTGGTCCGGCCAGCAGAAAGATGGCGACTGCCAGCAGAAGGGGTGGTGTCGACTGCAGCGAGTCGACCAGGATTCTTCCGAAACGCCCGCTGCCATGTTGACCGTAGTCGAGCGGTAACACGATGCGTTTTCCCTGTCGCCGCCAGATTCCGGCCAGCAGCGCCAGGGGAACGAACAGCAGGAACAGCACTGGCCAGTACGCGAAACTCATGCGTGCGGCTCCGAAAGCATCGCGGGTCGTACTTCGAGACCGGGCGGTGTTTCTTCGGCGGGGAAGTCCAGGTAGGGGAGCAGCAGGTCCGTGATATTGGCCGATGGATCGCGCCGCGGGTTGTGCATCCAGTGTTCGAGCTGCCGCAGCAGTGGGCCGGCCATCTCGTGTTGACGCAGGACCTGCCACACTTCGGCTGTTTGCATGTGCTGGAGACCCAGGCGGCGCCGCCAGAGTTCCACCAGCATCCGTTCCAGTTCCGCGTACTGCTGCGAGGTCAGTTGCCCCGCCAGCGCGGATTCCAGCCGCGGGCGCAGAAGGTCCGCCAGGCTCGTGCCCGTGGCAATCGCAGGCAGAGGACCTGGTTTCCGCCGTCCCCAGCGGATGATCAGAATGAGTCCGATTAACCAGGTCACGAGGGCCAACGCAGCCAGCACACCATAGCCACCGAGCCTGGGCAAACGCCGGGGGGATAAGGCGTGAGGCAAGATCTGTCCCGGCTCGAGCAGCGAGCGCACCTCGACCCGGATCGGTGGCAAGTCCAATGCTGGGGCATCCGGGTCGCACGCCAGAAAGTCGCGCAGGTCATACGCGCCAGGCTCGAGACCGTAGTACTCGAAATCGTAGCGATGGCTTGTCCCGTGCGGGTACACGGCGGCAATCCGCAGGACGAGCTTGGGATGTTCCTTGGCGATCGGGATTACGTGCAGGAGCGGCCCGGGCAACACGAGCTCCCGGATCTGGCCATACACGCCCACCGTGGTCGCGGGCGTTGCGAGTGGTGGCGACTCGCCGCGCAGCGAAACCGTCAGTCCAAGCAGTGCCAGTAAGGCGAGCATGGACCCGCGGGCGATCGTCGTTCCAGGCAGGCACCTAACGGCGAGACACGGGCCCGAACATGCTCGTGTTGTCCTTGTGACAGTGCCCGATGCGGGCGGACTCGGCCTCGTGGCAGCATACCGACGTAGCGCCATTCCCCTCGTCATCGTGTACCTCGGCCCAGAAGTCCGCGGGTTCGAAAGAAATGCCGGAGATTGTGCAGGAACGGCTGATTCGTTCGGATCACCAGATGATCGACGCGGCCACGTTTGAGCTCGGCATTCCAGCGTGATTGGTCGATTCCCAGTTGCTTGCCGCGCGTGACGAATGCATCTCCCGTTTCGGCCTCCTGGGCCCGTAGGAAACCGACGCCGCGCAGGCCGACTTCGGCGGGATCACAGAATTGAATTGCCACGCAGTCATGGCGCTGGGCGAGCTGCTTCAAAGGTGCGAGCGCCGCAGGCTCGTTCAGATCGGACAGGACCACCACCAGGGACCGGTGCAACAGCAGCGGACCCAGTTCCACCAGCCGCCGAGACAATCGCGTCGTTTCATCCCTGCGATACCGGCGCAGTTCATGCAGCCATTGCAGGATCCGGTCGCGCGACAAGCTGGGGGTGTTGCGGAGTTCGCGCTGACCAACGCCCAGGAGGGCTACCGGGCTGAATCGATCGAGGCATGCCAGCGCGAGGCCCCCCGCAATCTGGACTGCCATGGCGTACTTGCTGACGCGTGAAGAAGCAATCGTCATGGACGCGGACGTATCGATCAGCAGGTAGACAGGAAGCTGCTTGGGAGATTCGTATTCCTTGACGTACACCTTTCGCGTGCGAGCCGTGACGCGCCAATCAATGCTCTTGACGGGGTCCCCCGCTTGATAGGGACGCGATTGCATGTACTCGATGCCGGACCCTACATAGGGGGAATGGTCCGTGCCGTAGCTGAGGCTGTCCGCGATTCGCCGGATTGCAATCACGAACTGGCGGGAATCGAGGTGGTCGATCGGATCGAGCTCGAACGTTTCATGCATGGTAGGGTCCGGGGGGCGACGTTACGGTGAGTTCTGCTTCCTTGCCCCCGAAGACGGGGGAGAGGGTACGGACGGAGTTCGCGGATGGGCTGTTGGTGGCTTCATGACGTGGATCGGTTCTGCCCCCTCTCCCCCACGAAGCGTGGGGGAGAGGGTCGGGGTGAGGGGGCAGATTCGGCGAGCGTTGCCGAGGTTCCGCGTTTGGAAAACCGGTTACGGTAGTGTCGCAGCGGGTATCAGGTTCTTGCATACGGAAGTTCTGCGGAAGGAAACCAAACATCGCAATGTCGAGCGGCGCGTGTCATGCCATGGCGGGTGTCATGCCCATCTGATTCAGAATATCTCGCAGCACATCGCGTCCGGTCAGTCCGTCGGCCAGGGCTTCGTAGGTCAAGCGAATCCGGTGCAAGATAACGTCGTCGGCCAGGGCATACAGGTCTTCGGGCACCGCGTAATCTCGTCCTTGAATCAGTGCCCGTGCGCGGCCGGCCTTGACGAGTGCGATGCCGGCCCGCGGGCTCCCACCAATCTCCAGACTGGGATGCACGCGGGTCCGTTTCACCAATTCCACCACATGGTCCATGAACACGGGACTGACGTGGACCTGGCTGGCCGCTTGCATGGCGGCTACCAGGTCCTCGGCCGTCCCCACCGGTTCGCGGTCCAAGACATCAAATTCCGTGCGGGCCACGGCACCCGACTCTTCCCGCCGAATTCCCAAGGCCGCATTTCGCCGAAGGATTTCACGTTCTTCCGACGCGTCGGGGTAGTTCAACCGATGACACAGCATGAATCGATCGAGCTGTGCCTCCGGCAACTCGAATGTTCCCGATTGCTCGATTGGATTCTGCGTGGCGATCACCAGAAACGGAGCGGGCAGTTTGAAGGTGGTGTTGCCAATCGTCACTTTCCGCTCCTGCATGGCCTCCAGCAACGCCCCTTGTACTTTCGGCGCGGCACGGTTGATTTCGTCGGCCAGGAGCAGGTTCGTGAAGATCGGTCCCTGATGCACCCGAAACTCTTGACTCCTCTGATCCAGGATCTCGGAGCCGAGGATGTCGGAAGGGAGCAAGTCGATGGTGAACTGAACGCGCGCAAACTGCAGATCGATCGTCTTGGAGAGTACAGAAACGAGCAAGGTCTTGGCGAGTCCTGGCACCCCCTGAAGCAGCAGGTGGCCGCCGGTGAAGAGGGCAATCAGGATCCTCTCCACGACGACATCCTGTCCGACAACCACCGTCGCGATTCGTTCGCGAATGCGGCCGATGAAGTGGGTGACGCGCTCAGGCTCAACCCGAGGTTCTGCAGAAGGTGCCAGGTTCATCAGTTTCCATTCCGGTGGAGAATTCTGTTAAGCAGCGGCATCCATTGTGAACTACGGCGGACGTGCGGGGGAAGCCGCAAGGACTATTTTTCGGACAATCCAGCAACGATGGGTCATGGAGGCTGACCGCCTGGATAGATTTGCGAAACAAGGGCAGCCCAAGGCTATGGAGTGCGGTTCGCCGCGGACCGCTGTGGATGGCCTGCGAGGCAGCGATCGGAGGCGGATTGGGGAAATGCGCGGTTGGTGGCGGACTCGCAACGGGAGTGCTATGGCGATCGATAGCGATGTCAAGCCATCGCACTCCACAGCTATGGAGTGCGGTTCGCCGTAGCCGTTCACGGGTATCAGATTGGGATAGGTGAATTGATGTGTTAGGGGATAAGTTGTCGCATTATGAAGATGCGACGAGAGGGTTGTCCGAATTGCGAGCGTTTGGCGAAGCGCGTAGCCGAGTTGGAAAGGCAACT
>WPCK01286678.1_pt1 | contig 11491 bp, 11 predicted proteins | sample 5399851 | NCBI WGS metagenome assembly WPCK01 (sample SAMN12869471, study PRJNA574797) | sludge metagenome | isolation source: wastewater treatment of pH11 | place: China:Beijing | collected 2019-05-20
GCCCCTCCCGCACCCCCAGGGCCACTGCCTTGCCGACGATCTCGTGGGCGTCGCGGAAGGGCACCCCGCGCCGCACCAGGTAGTCCGCCAGGTCGGTGGCGGTGGCGAAACCCTGGCGGGCGGCGGCGCGCATGCGCTCGCGGTTGCAGGTCAGGCGCGCCATCATATCGGCGAAGACCTTGAGGCAGCCCTTGAGGTTATCGACGGTGTCGAACAGGGGCTCCTTGTCCTCCTGGTTGTCCTTGTTGTAGGCCAGGGGTTGGCCCTTCATCAGGGTCAGCAGGGCCATCAGGTGGCCGAAGATGCGCCCGGTCTTGCCGCGCACCAGCTCTGGCACGTCCGGGTTCTTCTTCTGCGGCATGATGGAGGAGCCGGTGCAGAAGGCGTCCGCCAGGTCGACGAAACTGAACTGGGCCGAGGACCAGAGGATCAGCTCCTCGGAGAAGCGCGACAGGTGCATCATGATGATGCTGGCGGCGGCGGTGAATTCGATGGCGAAGTCCCGGTCGGACACGGCGTCCAGGGAATTCTCCGCCGGCCGGTCGAAGCCCAGCAGCGCGGCGGTCAGGTGGCGGTCGATGGGATAGGTGGTCCCGGCCAGGGCGGCGGCGCCCAGGGGCATGACGTTGACGCGCTTACGGCAATCCGCCAGGCGCTCCCGGTCCCGGGCCAGCATCTCGAACCAGGCCAGCAGGTGATGGCCGAAGCTGACCGGCTGGGCGACCTGCAGGTGGGTGAAGCCGGGCAGGATGGTCTCGACCTCCCGCTCCGCCAGGTCCAGTAGGGCGGTCTGGAGACGAGCGATGGCCCGGTCGAGGGTATCGATCTCGGCGCGCAGCCAGAGGCGCACGTCCGTCGCCACCTGATCGTTGCGCGAGCGCCCGGTGTGGAGCTTCTTGCCCGCCTCGCCGATGTCGGCGGTCAAGGCGGTCGCCACGTTCATGTGCACGTCTTCCAGGGGGATGGACCAGGCGAAGTCTCCCGCCTCAATGCGCGCCCGAACCCGCTCTAGCCCGGCGACGATGGCGTCCCGCTCCGCCGCGTTCAGGATGCCCTGGCGCGCCAGCATGGTGGCATGGGCGATGGAGCCGTGGATATCGTAGGCATAGAGCCGGCGGTCAAAGTCCACCGAGGCGGTGAAGGCCTCGACGAAGGCATCCGTCGGCTCGTTGAAGCGCCCGGCCCAAGGCTTGAAGGCGTTGGCGGCCGTGGAGCTGGGGGTGGTGCTGGAAGGGGAAGAGGGGGAGGATGGGTCCGGGGGCTGAGTCATCGCGGTGTTTGGTGGGTGCTGCGGAGCGGCGGTTGGGGGAGATGGCGCGGAGGCGGAGGCCGTCAGGAATGAGCCGTCATGTAAGGAAGGGAATTCTAAACCCTCCGCTTGGCTGAATGCCTGTAATTAGCAGCCTTGAGTGAGATTCATCCGGCTGGAGCTTTATTGATCCCGCCGAATTTATTGATCCTCCCGATTGCACTTGAGATTGCTTTCCGGCTGACGGAAGGTCAGCGCTTTGTTACGCTTTGTGTAACTTTCCGCAGACCTGAGTCTCCATGCAACCGATCAAGCAGTTTAGCCGCGTACTCGCAAGCCTTGCCCATCAGAGCCAGGGCCTCTTTTCACTGACCGACCTGCGGGCCGCCTTGCCCGAGCATACGCCTGGGGCCTTCAGAGCGGTGGTGGCACGTGCGGAAAAGGAGGGGTTGCTCGAACGCCTGTGCCGCGGCTTATATCGCTACCCCGCCACCGCTCAGGATGATGGCTTGCTGCTTTACCATGCCGCCGCCCGCCTACGCGCGTGGGCATTCAATTACATCAGCCTGGAGTCCGCGCTCAGCGACGCGGGCCTGATCTCGCAGATCCCGATGAACCGGGTCACCCTCATGTCCTCAGGGCGCGGCGCGACCATCACCTGCGGGCGGTATGGGGCCATCGAATTCATCCATACCAAGAAAAAACCTGCCGAGTTAGCCGACCAACTGACCTATGACTCGCGATGCCATCTCTGGCGCGCCTCCGTCGCCTTGGCCTTGCGAGACATGAAAACAGCACTGCGGGACCTGGATCTGGTCAACGAGGAGGCCACCGATGACGCTGTTTGACCGCCTGGTGGACGAGGCGCTGCGGGCGCAAACCAGCCTGGCACCCCTCAGGGCCGTGGTGGAAAAGGAACTCCTGCATCACGACATCCTGCGCGAGATGGCCGAAGCCGGCCTGCTCCACCGCTTGACCTTCATCGGCGGCACCTGTCTGCGCGCCTGCTATGGCTCTCATCGTCTGAGCGAGGATCTGGATTTCGCCGGCGGAGCGGATTTCGACCGCACAACCCTCGGCGGCCTGGGTCCACTCCTGATCGAGCGGTTGGTGGCGAAATATGGCTTGAGGGTCAGCGTGAGCGAGCCAGTACGCGAGGCTGGTCTCGTCGATACCTGGAAGATTCAGGTGATCACCCGCGCCGGGCGCCGCGACTTACCCACCCAGCGCATCAATATCGATATCTGCGCCGTGCCTAGCCATGACCCCCGCCCCCTGCTGCTGCGCAATCCCTATGGCGTGGACATGGGGACCGCTGGCCTCATCCTGCAGGCTGAGAGCCGTGAGGAGATCCTGGCTGACAAGTTATTGGCCCTGGCGCTGCGGCCAAATCGGCTCAAATATCGGGACCTGTGGGATATCGGTTGGCTGGCGCAGCAAGGCGTCCAGCCGCCCCTGGGGCTTATTCCCCTCAAGATCACTGATCACCGATGGACGATGACTGACTTTCAGCAGCGACTGATCGAGCGCAGGGACCTGCTGCTGCGGGATGACGAGATTTACCAGGGCTTCACGCGGGAGATCAGCCGTTTTTTACCGCCTGGTCGGGTCGCCGAGACCATTGGAAAACCGGACTTCTGGACCTGGCTGACCCTTCTAATCGCGGATTTATGCGCCCAGGTAGTGCGCTACTTGAAGGGGACGTATCCATCGGCACTCTTTCCAATGTAACCTGGAAAGAGGCGGTGGTTTATGCGAGAGAGGTTTCGATCCGCAAGGTCAACCACTGTCCTTTATGCTTTATCTGTCCGCAGCGTGTCATGCAAGGGGCGGAGATCATCATCACCGATCAAAATAAGATCTTCTCTATCCATTTTGATCAACCAACGGCTTTAAATTAAAGGTGGCTTGATTGTTCGATGAAGGTTTCTTCCGGACAGACTCACACGTCCACCATCCGGTCCGTTCGCGCATTCTTTGGATGGGATGAGGAAAGAGCAAATTGAGTTCCTTTCTTTTTTCAGACAATATCTTGCGGTCCTGTTCGATCTCCTCGAAGCGTCGGATGATGTCGTCACATGGCCCGATTTCGACACCAATCCATCGGCGTTTCTTCAGTTCGGCGGCCATGTAAGTGGTACCGGAACCACCGAAAGGATCAAATATGAAATCACCCTCATCGGTGGATAACTCTACGATGCGATCGAGCAATTTAAGGGGTAGCTCATTGGCTCCATTGCGCCGCTTATATTTTGCATGGCGTACTGGAGAAATATCCCACCAGACATCTGAGAGATTGACGCCTCTCGGGTTCATCTTATCCTTGTAACCACCATAATCGCGCAAGTCACCGGCACAATGGGGGCAGACCTGCATCGGCAGCCGGTCGGGATGGAAGACCCGTGCCTGCGAGCCCTTAACGTAATAAAGCAGGGAGTAGTGCGATGGATAAAGGCGGCCCTGGATAGGTAAGCTGTACTTGATGTCGACGGCAATCCAGTGCACGAAGGTCAAGCGACCATTCAGGAAGGCCGCGATCTCGGCATTCCAGCGCGGTAAATTCCACAGGAAAAGCGAACCCCCGTGCTTTAACAGCCTGATGCACTCCCTGATCCAAGTCTCACACCACTCCAAATAACGCTCGGTTTTGAGATTGTCATTGATGCTCGATGGATATAACTTTTTGAGATTGAAGGGGGGATCGGCAAATATCATGTCGATCGAATCGCTGGGAAGGGTCCGCATCAACTCAATGCAATCGCCTTGAAACAAGCGCCCTAGGTTGGTTTCCATCATCAAGGTAGCGGGCGCCTCTGTTTCCTCCTGAACAGCATTCCGTGTTTGGGTGGCCTCGATGATCCGCGCAATCGGTCCAGCATGCGCCTGCAGTGCCGTCAGCGCTTCCCTCGACAGACGCCCCATTGCCAGCATCAACTCCAGTTCACTGATACCTGCAACCCCTAGTACAAGTTCCAGATCCTCCCCCGAGGGTACCAGGTTGGCATCGTTGTAGTGCCGCAAGCGCGTGAGCGGAATCCCGGTCCGTTCTGCCAGGGCCTTCACCTGCTGCCTTTCGCTGGGATTGATCCCGAGGGCGCGAAAAAACTGGTCGGAAAAACTCATCATTCCTCCTAAGTAACCGTTCAGCCCCCTCTCCCAGACCAACCCCGCTAGGATGAGTGGGAAATAGAATCAGTGTCTTGCGCTACCTGGGCCAGCCTAGGCAGCAAGGGGGTGTGAACACTCCCCCTCCTCATTGCTCAGTGACAAATAGTAGCACGAACCAGGATGGTTCTGAAGACTATAGTCCGTCGACTATGGTCTGAGAGGGGCTTACTCTGCGGATTTCTTGATCCGTGGAGTCAACAATGGGGCCCGAGGAGGCATTCGGCTTAGTCTTGCGAGACTTGAGAAAGGAACGGGCCTTGTCGCAGGAATCGCTCGCCCTCGAAAGCCAATTGGATCGCACCTTCATCTCCTTATTGGAACGAGGATTGCGCCAACCATCCTTGACGACCATCTTCCAACTGGCTAGGCCACTCGGCCTCTCGCCCGAGGATTTGGTTGCCGCGGTTTCCAAGGCACTGTTGCAGCAGGGGAAAGCCCGTGAAACTCCTTGAGTATCACGACCTCCTCAACGGCGAACTCTTGGTCCGCTCTCCGGCACTTCAGCAAGCCTGGGACGAAATACATCGGGCGATCGCCCTCACGGACTGGCCGCATGGTTCCGGCTCCTTCACCATCTATCCCGAGAGTGGTAAGAAATCCGGGAAAGGCAATGGCGTCAAGCCGATCAAGGTACCCTGCATCCAGGCCCTGAGAGAATCTGGCTGGCTGGTGGAGGGGTTACCGAGTATTGGTTCCAGTGTCCTGGGTACGGGGGATCTGGACGCGCTCAAGGAAACGCCGGAGGGGTATGTCGCCTTCGAGTGGGAGACCGGCAATATCTCCTCCAGCCATAGAGCCTTGAACAAATTATTCCTGACGATGCAGGAGACCAATACCCTTGGCAGCTTCCTGGTCGTACCCAGCGATCGGATCAAGGTTTTTCTCACCGACCGTATCGGCAACATCGGCGAACTGCGGCCCTATTTTCCCTTGTGGAGGAGTCTGGCCGGTATTCGGGGTGCGCTGCGTATCATCGTGGTAGAACATGACGCCGAAAGCTTTGCGGTCCCCAAGATCCCGAAAGGTACCGACGGACGGGCGCTGAGATGACTGGCTTTCACGGCATCTAACCGGCGGCGGTGTCCGGCGGATCTCGCCAAATTTCGAATACTTAGTGTTTATAGTAGTAGTCAGTTAATGGCTATGGCCAAAAGCATTATCCCTTGTGCAGGAAAATGATGAACTCCTCCCGCATAGTGTTGGCCATACCTTTGATAGATCTAGGCATCTCATTGATGAAGGTAAATCGGGCGGCTTCGGCCTGGGAGCGGAGTATCAGATTTAGCCCCGTTACCTCATCGGGTGAGACTTTGAGAACTTTGCCCAATTGATTGTTGTTGGTCCCGACAACGATGACGCAGTACCGGTCTGGCTTTAGAACTCGATAGCATTCATTCAACACGGACTGCATGTCTTCGAGATAGAGGGCATACTTCTCGGAAAGGCGAGGGCCCCCACGCAATCCGATCATGTTATTGGCCAGTTCGCTCATATCCGCGCCCAATGCGGCCAGGTGGAAGGCATCGTTTCCCAGGTAGTCGATAGCAAAGCTATAGGGAGGCGAAAACAAGATGCCATCAATCGTCCCGTTTGGTATTTCCATGGCCCGTGCGTCGCCTTGCTTCGCGATTACCCCACCCAGGTTGAATCCCTGCGCTGACCTGAGAGTCTGGAACTTTCCACAGCAATGGAGATACCGCTCCAGAATGCCCCGAAATAGCTCGATGGCTGGTTTGCGCTGGGACCGCTCCGCGTAGCCCATGGCGTCGAGGAAGGCCAGCAAGAGCAGTGCATAGGTTTCGGCACTCTCTTGATCACGAAATCGCCGGCCTGACACGACATAATCGGCGCCTTCGTCCATGATCTGCTCCAACTTATTGTCCTTTAGATTTTTCTTACCTTGACCCTGACGCGCCACCCCAAGCCGTTGCGAAAAATAGGCGAAGGTCGTGTCGAGCTGATCGCAAGCTCTACGTACCCGCGTGAGGGACATGGTCAGTCCGGATGCCTTGGTCTCCGCCATAAAGGCGCAGAATGGACTTTGATCAAATCCAATAGCTTGGGCGCCCAGCAGGGAGGCCTCGATCAGTGTCGTCCCCGATCCCATCATTGGGTCGAGGACAGTGTCACCCGCGCCAATGCCGATCGCATTGAGGATGCCGCGGACCATCTGAGGATGGAATTTGCCACGATAGGGGAAGAGTCCGTGGGTTGCATAGCCGGTGCGAAAACTGTTTTTCGTAAAGAAGGATTTCAGGCGCGAAGAGGAGTAGTCCGGTAATTTCAGGGTCTCTCCGATACAGGTCAGGAAATGTCGAGTCGGTTGACCGTTGATAGACCAGAAATAGGCTGCCTGTTCAACCAATTGGGACTCAGCTAGTGCCTGAGTCTCTAGCCAAGCAAGATGAAGCTCATAGACTTCCGCGAGTCCAGGAATAAGTAGATGAGTTTCAGGAAACAGGCATTGTGGAAATGAATTCAATAAAGAAACTTGCATTTGATCAGTTTTGAAAAGGGGGTATTTTTAAATCATGTACTTTTTGTATCGGGGTGTACCAAAAAGGTGCTTGGATTTTCACCCCCAGATGAGGCTCACACCAGGTTCCAAGATAACGCCAGGACGCCTTCACTGAGTCTGCGTGGAAAACACAAAACCTTGCAGATTGATGATGGCATCATCAATCTGCAAGGCTAACAGTCCGGGACCTGGGGATTCTAGCCGCGACAGGCCGATTCTCCTTGACCTACCCAGTACTTAGAACGGTAATTGGCAAACCGGAGACCTCTCGGCTACATCTGCTCGATGTCCGAGGATCACTGGGAGGACGCCCTGCCCGTCTGCGCCGAGGCCCGGGCTTCCCGGTCACTCGCCTTCGTTCGACTTGCGGCTCAGCAATTCCGCCAGCTCCAGCAGACCGATCGCCTCGATGTCCTCGGCTCAGGCCCCAGGCCAGGCGCGAGGCGTTGAGCAAGGTACCCTGGTTGTGCGCCAACATGGTCCAGAGACGCCTTAAGGTCTCCGCCGGGATGCGCGGGCCGAACATCGGCACATCGCGCTCCAGGTAGGTGCGGATGAAGCTCTCCCGCAGGTCCAGGCTGTCGCTGTCGGTGGCCGACAAGAAGCTGTCGGGGAATCCGCCGCGCAGCCACAGCCTCGTGAGGTCAGTCGGCTCCACCTCGAGTGCTACCGCAGCCTGGCGAGCCAGGGCGGCCTCGACCTTCGAGCGGGCGGATAGGGGTATCATCCTTGCATATTGAAATCCTCGCTTTCAATATGCAAGGATAGCAATCGTCGAGCCAGCCGGTAACCGACTGAATTTTTGGGATTCCAGCCGTGACAGGCCGTTTCCCGCTCAATCCCCCCCAGCGCGGTAAATGGCCGCCATCTTCTCCGCCTGCGCCGCCAGCACCTGGCGCAGTTCGGCGGGGGCGACCACCTCCAGATTGTCCCCGGCGCCGAGCAGCCAGCGCAGCAACTGGCCGGTGGAGGGTAGTCGCGCCTGGACCCGCAAGGTAAAGGGTGAACCCTCCGGCTCGTCCCGCAAGCGCTGAGACTCGCTGAGGGGACAGACGCTGAGCAGCGTCGCCAGGTAGCCGCGCACCCGCAGTTCCAGATCGATCAGCTTCCCCAGGCCGAAGTCCGCCTTACCCGCGGCGATGGCCTGATCCAGGTCGAACCCGGCCTGCCGCCGCGCCGCCGCGCCGGCACGGCGGGTAAGGCCTGTGCACGGATCATCCGATGCAGGGCATAGAGCCACATCCTGTCGTCGTCCGGGCGTCTGGCGGAGAAGGCCGAGGCCATGGGGGCCAAAGCGGTCATTGGGGTGCGCTTCAGTAGCACCCAGGTCAGTCAGGGCGCGGTTGAACTGATCATTTATGGCACGGCGGTCTGCTGACAGCCACAGGACAGCATTCGCCGGGGTGAATGTTTTGATACGGTCCATGTCTGTTCCCTAACTTAATCCTGCCTCTCTGGCCAGAAGCCCTCGTCCATGATTGTGGTAAAGGACCAGGGATTGGTCGGAGGGACGGTCGCCTCGCTCAGTCCACTTTCCCGTGCGGCCAAGAGGATGGCATCGCCGTATGCCGCGTCGAGGATTTCCGGCAACTTGGCCTGAAGGCTGGGGTTGTCCGCGAGATGCCGGCCAATCTCGCGGCGCTGCACCTTGATGGTCGCCTGCCAGGAGTTGCCGCGCAGCATCGGCTGCGCCTGCCACTTGAGCAGATGCATCAGCAGGATCGCTAGGCGGCTCAGCAACTCCCGTTTCTCGCTGCGACCCATGCTCTCGATCTCCTCGGCGATATGTTCGATGTCAGCCTCGGTGAACTGGCCAGCCCGCAGCAAGGAAGCCTGTTGGTTGGACCAGGCAAAGAAGTCCCGCTCATAAAGTGGAGCTATCGCCTTGGAGCCGCTTGGGGCTATCGTTGCAGTCATGGGTCATTCCCCTTTCGCGTCTGATAGTTAGCGCAAATCCACTGTCGGCCTGGCCATATCCACCATGGCCAGGCGGAAAACCGGAAATGCCTTGGCCGTGCTTACCCTTGCGGGTTGATGATACCGGTATCGATTTGCAAGGTGAAATGGCCTGCCACCTGGTCTTGTTGGCGGTGTTGCCAACGCCATGCTTCAGCTCATTAACTTCAGCCGCCAGGCCAATTCTCCTGAAAGGCGTCCTGAATGGCCTCACGGATCAGTTCCCAGATCCCCTCCGTGGCCAGCGCGGGGATCTCCTTGGCCAGGACGCGTGAAAGCTGGCCGTGATTGACCTGCGCGGAGCGGATTACCCTGTCGATCTGATGATCGGGCATCTCGATGATCTCCTTGATCGCGCTGCGCGCCTGGGCGTGGTTGCGTAGCCAGCGGGACTCTTCCCGCATGTCCTCGCGGATGCTTTGTTGCAGTAGTTGCGCCAGGTAGATGACATGGTGGCTGAGATCCGGTAGCCGCCAGGCGGGTAGGACCGCCTCGGCGCCCTGGCAGACGAAATTGGAGCTGATGCCATCCGGGTAGCGGGTGGGCTGGGCGGTGAATTCATAGCGGCCGGCCAGGGCGCGCATCATGGGGCGGGAAATGTCGTCGAGGATGTCGTCATAGGCCCGCCGCTGGGCGGGACTGCGGGTGATGGTGGCGGATACGGGCAGCACCATCGGCTCCGGGAGCGCGCCATCCCGACGCAGCAGATCATTGATCAGGAAACGGTGCAGCCGGCCATTGCCGTCCGCCAGGGGATGGAGATAGACAAAGCCGAAGGCGGCCACGGCGCTCCGCATGACCGGTGATTGGCCCTGGGTCCGCTCCAGGAAGGTGCGCAAGCCCTCCAGCATGGCGGTTAGCTGGTCGGCGGGGGGTGCCACGTAATGGACGACCGGCTGAAAGCGCACCACCTCACCCACGAACACGGGTGACTGACGGAGACCGAAAGCGGCGAGCGACGTGCGCTGGCCCAGGATTTCGGTCTGCAAATCGGCCAGCGTGGCCTCGTCAAGCGGCCAGTCCCCCCGGCCGGCCCGGCGCGCCAGCACGGCCGCGAAGCGCTGAATGCGGTCGGCTTGATCGCCTTCACCTTCGAGGGTGAAGCTGGACTTGCTCTCGCGCAGCGTCATCCAGACCGCGGAGCGCAGGAGCGTCTCCTCACCGAACTCGATAGCCAGGTCATGGAGCAGGGCCGGCACGTCCAGGGCCATGGCGCGCAGGACCTCGGGGGTCTTGCGGACCAGCGGGCAATAGGCGCGGGTGCCCGGCAGGTTATTGCGCACCCGCCAGCGCCGGTCGGGCACTTCCCGTCCCGGGGAAGCGGCCACGACTTTTCGACTGTCGATGGCGTCAACATAGGCGCCGCCGACGGTGACGGTCAGGTCCAGTTGCCGTCCCGTGAGGAACTCGTAGAGGAACCCCGCCCGGCGGGCGTATTGGCCGGTGGGTTCGGCGGTGACCCATTCCGCCACTGCGCCGTCATCAAGCCGCTCGAACAGGCGGGAGAGCAGTTCCAGATGGGGCAGCTCGTGCTTGAGGTGAAAGGTCAGATGCCCCCGCCAGGTTGGGGGCGGTCGCATGGCCGCGACGAAGGTCTCGGTGGTGATGCCCTCGGCGACGGTCGTCGAGCGCCGTCCCCCCATCCGGCTGACGACCTTGAGGGGCATGACCAGCTCCAGGCCATAGGTGCTGGCCAGCCAGGCCCCGCCAATCCACTCATTCGTCACGTCAGGTTGCTGGACGGGCATCGGGTGAGGGTGCGAAAAAGGGTTTGCGTAAAAACGGTCACTGTTGCGCAAAAATGATAACAATTGGCGTTCTGTGCGCAAATTTCTTCTTGCCATGATCCAAGACCAGCGAGTCCGGAGGAAGTTTTTTTCTCCTTAACCCCATGGCTCCCCTTGCCGCGTTTATAGGGATGTCCAAACCCTCAAAGGAGAGCCATCGTGAAAATCCCCCGTTTGATCCTGCCCTTTCCCCTTGCCATACCCCGGTACCGGTCCCTAAATTCCACCTTCGTCCTCATGCTGGTGCTGGCGCTGTCCATCGCCCAGCTTGCGGGCTGCAACCAGGCACCGGACCCCAAGGCGACCGGGGCCAATCCCCCGACAACCCAATCTGGGCAACCAACCACGGCGGAGCAACCAGCCGCCCCGAAGCAACCAGCCGCTGCTGGTCAACCGAACGCCTCCGGGCAAACAACCGCCACTTCGGTCAAGGAAGTCACCGACGAGGTCGCTGCCGCTGATACAAGGACCAAACAGCAGTCAGGCGCCGCCATCGCATTAAATGAACACAGCCGCCTGGCTGATCCCAGCCTCCTGGGGAAGCAGGCCGCCGTTGGCGTGGTGGCGGCGACAGCGATCGCCCCGCGGGCGGAATCTGATCGCGCCGTCCTACCGCCACCCCCGCTCCCGCTCCCCCCCTTGACTCCCGAGGACCGCGAGCGCTACGCCAAGCTCAGCGAGAATGGCGTCATGCTGACCCGGGAGCAGCCCGTGTCCACCTTCAGCATCGATGTGGATACCGGCAGCTACGCCAACGTCCGCCGGTTTCTCACGCAGGGCCGGCTGCCGCCCACGGACGCGGTGCGCACCGAG
>WPCK01163346.1_pt1 | contig 11447 bp, 6 predicted proteins | sample 5399851 | NCBI WGS metagenome assembly WPCK01 (sample SAMN12869471, study PRJNA574797) | sludge metagenome | isolation source: wastewater treatment of pH11 | place: China:Beijing | collected 2019-05-20
TGATGTCGGCGCCGTCGAACAGCACGCGCCCCGAGTCCGGCGTGGTGAGCCCCACCGTCATGTAGAAGGTGGTCGTCTTCCCGGCGCCGTTGGGGCCGAGCAGGCCGACGACCTCGCCAGAGTTGACCTCGAGGCTGACGCCCTTGACGACCGTGCGACCGCCGTATGACTTCGTGAGTTCGTGGGTCCTGAGGCTGGACATCAGCTGGGGGGCTTGGCGCTGCACTTCCCGCCGCGGGACTCCGTGCGCACTTCCTCGTTGCCGTCGATGATGACTCTATCGGACGACTTGAAGAAGGTCAAAGTCTTCCCGGAGGAGTCGTTGCACTCGTCCACGAACCGTCCCGGGGCCCCGGAGATCTCGTAGCGCTCGTCCGCGGGACGGTACACCAGCGTCGCGCCCGAAGCGCGGCGCTTGTCGAGTGTGACGTCCACGCTCCCGCGCGCGTCGAGACGTTCGAGCCTGTTCTCCCCATCCGCCAGCGACAGCTCGATGTGATCCGCGCGGAGGTTCCCCTCGGTCCCGTTCATCTGGGCCTTGTCGTCGTACACCGCCTTGCGCGTGTCGTCGCGGTAGGTGAAGGTCGCGCCGCGCAGGATGGTGGGCGCCGGGCGGACGGCGGGGGTGGGTGGCGGGCGGTTGGAGGCGAGCGCGAGCGTCGTGATGACGTTCCCCTCGGCGCTCAAGTCGCCCTTCGACTCGTCCAGGTTGATGCGCTCGGCCTGGATGACGGTGTCGCCCTGCCAGAGCCGGGCCTGCCCCTGGTAGAGCCCGCGGTGGGTGTCTTCGTCATAGGTCAACTCGCCCGCCACGACGTTCACCGGGTCGGCATCGCCGAGCAGGCCTGGCCGCTTCGCCGCAGGCGCCCCGGGCTTCGGCTTCGACGGCTGCAGGACGCTGCGGACCTTGCCCTTCGCCACCATCCGGCGCGGGGCGAGCGTGAGGTCGATGGCCTCCGCGTCCACGCGGATCGTGTCGTCGTTGACGAACGGGTCGGCCGTGCCGGACGTGTCGCGCAGGTCCAGGCCGTTGCCGCCGAGCCGGTACACGGCCACGCCGCTCTGCGCCACGAGTGCCCCGTCCTCGAAACGGACACCCCCGGCGAAGCGGGCCTCATCGAGCGCCCCGGTCGAGGGACTCAGCCGCAGGTCGAGCGTGCGCGATCGAGCCGTGCGGGCGCCGCGGTCCCTGGCGGCCGCCTCCGCGAACACGACGTTGTCTTCGAACCGCATGGCCGTGAGCCCCTGACCTGGCGCCCCCTGTCCGTTGAGCTGCTGCGCCCGGATCGTCCGGCTCGGTGCATCCTTGACGGCCGGGAGCGTGACCGTCACCCTGTCGCGACTGGCGAGCGACTTGACGGCCCCATCGGGCCCCAGCTCGATGTTGATGAACTCGCCACTCAACTGCTGATCGGCGCCTGCGCCCTCGCTGGCCATGCGAATCAACGACTGCCCGGCCAGCGTGGCGAGCTGGAGCGTCCGGCCATCCTCGGCGTAGTCGAGGTTGATGTCGCGCGCACGCATCAGGCGCAGCGCCCCCATGCCCTGCCCGCCGGTGATGCGCGCGTTGCCACGCAGCTCGATCTGGTCCGGCTCGTCGCGATCGGCAAAGAGGTAGGCGGTGGCGTCGTCGCCCTCGATGAGCTGGCCGTCCCGGTTCATCCGCACCCCGCGCTCGAACCGCATGTAGCGCTCGCCCCGCGCGAAGCCGGCCGCGCCGGAGGCGACATCCATGGGGCCGTGCGTCGCGTCACCCTTGAATCGGACCACGGCCTGGTCGAGCAGCCAGACGGTGTCGCGCGCCTCGTCGAACGTGAAGCCGACGCCCGCACCGGCCATGCCGCCGCGCGAGAACTGCACCGGGCCCGGGGCGCGGACGATGCCCTCGGCATCCACGTACGACGCAGACCCGGCGGTGGCGACGAGGCCGTCGCTGGCCTCGAGGCGCACGTTGCCGGTCATGTCGAACGTCGACTGGTTCGCGCCAATCCTGGCCTCGTGGCCGGTGACGGTAAAGGAGCGGCCGGCGCGATTGTCCACACGCAGTGTGACGCCGCGCAGCACCGTCTGGCCGTCCTCGTAGGTCACCTGCGTCTCACACTCGACCCGCAGGTCCTGCTTCGAGCCCTTGAGCTGGACGACCTCGCAGCCGCGCGTCTCCACCGCCGCCTTCGGGTCGATGCGCTCGACGCGGGCCGGCGCTTGCCGCGTTTCACGCGGACGGATGACGTAGGCCACGAACCCGGCAAGACAGATGCCGAAGACGGCAATCGCCAGCCGCAGACGTTTACGCCACACAGATGGATTGTACTTGGTAGGCCGCAGCCGCAGAGCCGCAGATGGCGCAGATGGGCCGCAGATGCGCCGCAGATGGCGCAGATGGCGCAGATGGGCCGCAGATGACGCAGAGATAGCCGCAGATGACGCAGATGGGCCGCAGATGACGCAGAGCTAGCCGCAGATGGCGCAGATGGGCGCAGATGACGCAGAGCTAGCCGCAGATGGCGCAGATAGCCGCAGATAGCCGCAGATGGCGCAGATGGCGCAGATGGCGCTGATGGGCCGCGTCTGCCCACGTACGCGACGTCGTCGCTACTCGAGGGGCTCGTCGCCAACTCGCTTGGACAGGACGTACCGCTTGTATTGCAGACGAGCGGCGCCGAAGTTGAGCAGCAGGGCCACCTGATGCCCCGTACTGGCCAGGTAGTTGAGTACCTGGGCGGTTTCGGCTCCGCCGGTGATGCTGCGTGCCTTGATCTCGACGATGATGGCTCGAAAACACAGGAAGTCGAGCCGATAGTGATCGCGGAGGAGTCGTCCCCTGTAGTGCACGCGGCAGGGCACTTCCCGGTCGAACGGGACCTGGCGCAACTCGAGCTCGATGGCGAGTGCGTCGCGATAGATCGATTCCACGAACCCGATACCGAGCGCACGGTGCACCGCCATTGCGGCGCCGATGATGGCGAAGGTCTTGGGATCGGAAGAGTTCGGGGCGTCGAGATTCACGCCAACGGCACCTGCAAGCCATCTGCCGTGCGAGGCGATTCACTGGCGAAACTGCGGAGTGCTTGGTCGCACAGCAGTTAGCTGGTCGCCCGCCGCGTGCGGTCCGACGAGTTCACTCGTGAACAGGCCGAAATTGCCGCGATCGGCACCGACCGTAGTGGCAAACACTGCCAGCCGCAGAGAGCTACCTATCTGCGTTCATCTGCGCCATCTGCGGCTCACGACCGCGGCCCTCTGCGTCCATCTGCGCCATGTGCGCCATCTGCGGCCGGCGGGCGGAAATCCTCGACTCTGAGTTCGAGGTACTTCTCCCCGCGGAACTCGTTCTCTTCCAGCGTGTAGGCCAGCTCCACGCCGGTGCGCTGGCTCGTGAGCGCTTCTTCGCGGTCGGCGGCGTTCCAGTGGATGCCCCGCAGCACCCGGCCATCCTGTTTGAAGGTCATCTTCAGATGCCGGTCCTTCAGGCGGCGAGGACCGTCCACCACCTCCACCGGGCCGGTGAAGAACTTCGGCCGCGGATTGGCGGGACCGAACGGCGCGAGGGTGTTGAGCTCCGCGACGACGCGATCCGTGATGGCACCAAACGCCAGGGGGCCGTCCAGATACAAGCGCGGCCTGAGGTCGTCGGGTTCGAGGCGCTCGTCGGCGTAGCTGTTGACGGCTCGTCGGAACTCGCGGATCCGGTCCGCCTCCAGTTGGAGGCCCGCGGCCTGCTTGTGGCCGCCGAAGCGCGTGAGCATCGGCGCGCAGGACTCGAGTGCCCCCAGCATGTCGAACCCCGGAATGCTGCGGCACGACCCGTGCGCCGTGCCGCCCTCGATCGACAGGACGATGGCCGGACGGTAGAAGTGATCGACGAGCTTCGAGGCGACGATGCCGATGACGCCGCGGTGCCAGCCGTCGCCGGCGACGACGAGGACGCTGCGTGCGCCGATCTCGGGGTCGGTCTCGACGATCTTGCGGGCCCTCGCGACGAGGTCCTGCTCCTCGGCGCGGCGCCGGGTGTTCTCGATCTCGAGCTGGTCGGCCAGCGCCCTTGCCTCGTCGGCCATCGACTCGTCGGCGGCCAGCAGCAGCCGGGCCGCGATATCGGGCGTGCTCATGCGTCCGGCCGCATTGATGCGCGGCGCCAGCATGAACGCGATGTGGTAGCTGTCGATCGTCTTGCCGGTCAGGCTGCTCGCATCCAGCAGCGCGCGCAGGCCCACCTTGTGCGGCCCCTTGGAGAGCATTTCGAGACCGAGCTTGGCGATGACGCGGTTCTCACCCACGAGCGGCACCACGTCGGCCAGCGTGCCGATGGCGGCGACCTTCACGAATCCCGGCACCCACGCTCCGCGGCCGGCCCGGCCGCACAGTGCCTGCACCAGCTTGAGGGCGACGCCCACACCAGCGAGGTGCTTGTCCGGGTAGGCGCAGTCGTGGCGCTTCGGGTTGACCACCGCGACCGCGTTGGGTAGTTCCGTGTCGGGCTCGTGGTGATCCGTGATGATGAGGTCGATGTCCAGCTCGCGCGCCCGGCGTGCGGCCTCCGCGCCGCGAATGCCGCAGTCGACCGACACCACCACCTGGACGCCCTGGGCTTTCAGGCGGTCGAACGTAGCGGGCTGCAGGCCATAGCCGTCCCGGAGCCGCTCGGGCACGAAGTGGACGACGTCCCCGCCCAGCAGCTCCAGCGATCGCCGGAGAATGACGGTCGACGTGATCCCGTCCACGTCATAGTCGCCGTGCACGGCAATCCGTTCCCGCGCGGCGATGGCCCGTTCCAGGCGGGTGACAGCGCGGTCCATGTCCGCCAGGCGGAAGGGATCCAGCAGGTGATCCAGCGCGGGCGCCAGGAACCGCCGTGCCTCATCCGCGTCGTGCAGGCCGCGGATGGTGAGCAGCCGGGCGGTGACGTCCGACACGCCGAGGTCGCGGGCCAGCGCACGGGCCCGATCGGCCTCACACGACTGGGTCTGCCAGATGCGCGGGATCACGCCAGGCTCACGCGGTCGGGCGACCCGGCTCGTCGATACCGATCTGCCCCATCGCTCGGAACTTCTGGTAACGCGCCTCGAGCCGGGCCTCGACGTCCATCGCGGCGACCTGCGTCAGGGCGCGATCGAGCGCCACGTCCAGCAGGGCCGCCGCCTGCGCCGGGTCCTGGTGCGCCCCGCCGACCGGCTCGGACACGATCTCGTCGATGATGCCCAGCTGCAGCAGATCCGGCGCCGTAATCTTCAGCGCCTCGGCGGCCTCGATCTTGCGATTGGCATCGCGCCACAGGATGGCGGCGCATCCTTCGGGAGGGATCACGCTGTAGATCGCGTTCTCGTGCATCAGGACGCGATCGCCCACCGCGATCCCCAGGGCCCCGCCACTGCCGCCTTCGCCGTGGACGACGATGATGACGGGTACTTCCAGCATGGCCATCTCGCGGAGATTGAGCGCGATGGCTTCGGCCACCCCGCGCTCTTCCGATTCGATGCCCGGGTAGGCGGCCGGCGTGTCCACGAAGCAGATGATGGGCCGGTTGAACTTCTCGGCCAGGCTCATCAGCCGGAGTGCCTTGCGATAGCCCTCGGGCCGGGCGTAGCCGAAGTTCCTGAAGATCTTCTGCTTGGTGTCGCTGCCCTTCTGGTGTCCGACGACCAGGACGGGCTTGCCCTTGTAATCGGCCAGGCCCGCCACGATGGCGTGGTCGTCCGAGAAACGGCGGTCGCCGTGCAGCTCCACGAAGTCGGTACACAACCGGCTCACGTAGTCCAGTGTCGTCGGCCGGGCGGGATGACGCGCGACCAGCACGCGCTGCCACGCGGTGAGGTTCTTGTAGAGCTCGACGCGGATCGAGCTGATGCGCCGCTCGAGGCGGGCGATCTCGCGGTTGCGGTCCTCGGTGGTGGGGAGCATCGAGAGGGCCTCGATCTCCTTGAGGAGGACGCCGATGGGTTCTTCGAACTCGAGCAGGTCTGGCATGCTAGTGGCGCGTCTCAACCAAGTCGCTGGCGCCATCCGATCGCTCGGGGCGCGGTTTCCGGGCCGTTCCGGAGGCACGGCCCGCTGGGAAGTCTGCCCGACTCGCCACTAGTGTACGTGGACGGTCCCGGGGCCGCAGATCCGTTCCACCGCCGCGACGAACTGCTCCGACGGCCGCACCCGGATGGACGGGTTGACGTCCATGCGCACCACCGTGTGCGCCTGGCCGCCGTTGACGATCACTTCGATGGCCAGCGGACGGTCGCCGCGGTACTCGGCCACGACGTCCCAGAGCCGGCCTATCGTCTCACGGGGCGTATCGGCCTTCAATCGGATGCGCACGCCGCGTGAGAGCTTCTCGCGGAGCTGCGAGAGGGGCAGGGCCTCGGTGGCCTGCAGGCGCGAGGATTCCTCGTCACGCTCGAACTTGCCGCGGACGAGCAGCAGTGCGCCATTCTCACAGGCGGTCCGGCACCGGGCGTAGGTCTCGGGAAACACCACCACCTCGACGGCCCCCTGGTGGTCCTCGAGCGTGAAGACGCACATGGCGTCGCCCTTGCGCGTCTTGAGCGGGCGCAGGCCCGACACGATGCCGCCGACGTGGACATCTTCGACCAGCAGGCGGCCCGGTGAGCCGTCGCTCGAGGGCGGCAGGTCGCCCAGCGTCAGATCGCCGACGGTGCGCGCCCCGAACGCGCGGAGGTCGTCGGCGTGTCGGTCGATGGGATGACCGCTGAGGTAGAGCCCGAGGGCCTCCTTCTCGAACCCCAGCAGCTCCATCTCGGTCCAGGGCGGCGAGTCCGGCAGCTTGATGATGGCCACGCCGCCGCTGTCCTCGTCGCCGCCGAAGAGCGACGACTGCCCGAGGTCTCGGTCGCGCTGGGTGCGGCCGCCGTGCTCGATGGCGCTGTCGATGGCCCCGAAGAGCACGGCCCGGCCTGCCGTGAGCGGCACGCCGGCGGGGATCAGCGTGTCGCACGCGCCGGACTTGACCAGCGCTTCGAGCACGCGCTTGTTCACGAGTCGGAGGTCCAGCGACTCGCAGAGCTGGTGCAGCGAGGTAATCCGGCCGGCCGAGGTCCGCACGCCGAGGATGGACTGAATGGCCCCTTCGCCGAGGCCCTTGATGGCGGTGAGTCCGAAGCGCACGCCTTCGGGCACCACGGTGAATCGCAGCTGACTCTCGTTGAGGTCCGGAGGCAGGACGGGAATGCCGCGCTCGCGGGCTTCGGAGATGTAGGTGGCGAGCTTGTCGGTGTTCTGGGCCTCGATCGTGAACAGCGACGCCGCGAAGTGCCACGGGTAGTTCGCCTTCAGGTAGGCCGTGCGATAGGCGAGCAGCGCGTACGCCGTGGCGTGCGCCTTGTTGAACCCGTAGCCCGCGAAGTGCTCGATCTGCTCGAAGAGCTTCTCGGCCTTCTTCTCGGCGATGCCCTGGGCCCTGGCGCCATCGAGGAACGCCTCGCGCTGCTTGGCCATGACCTTGGGGTCCTTCTTCCCCATGGCCTTGCGCAGTACGTCCGCCTGGCCGAGCGTGAAGCCCGCCACGGCCTGTGCGATGCGCAGCACGTGCTCCTGGTACGCGATGACGCCATAGCTGTCGCTCAGGATCGGCGCCAGCTGCGGCAGCTCGTACTTGACCTCGCGTTTGCCCTGCTTGCGCTCCACCCAGTCGTCCACCATGCCGCTCTTGAGGGGCCCGGGCCGATAGAGGGCGTTGAGGGCGATCAGGTCGTCGAAGCGCGACGGCTTGGCGCGGCGCAGCAGATCGCGCATGCCGGAGCTCTCGAACTGGAAGATGCCAAAGGTCGCCGCGTCGGCGAACACCTTGAAGGTCTTGGGGTCGTCGAGCGGCAGGCCGTCGATGTCCAGGTCGACACCCTCGGTTCGCTTGATCTCCTTGATGGCGTCGTCGATGAGGGTGAGCGTGCTCAGCCCCAGGAAATCCATCTTCAGCAGGCCGACGCGCTCGACGTCGCGCATCGTCCACTGGGTGGTGATTTCGTCGCGGCTGCTCTTGTAGAGCGGCGCGTAGTCGGTGACCGGACCCGGCGCGATCACCACGCCGGCCGCGTGGACGCCGGCGTTGCGGGACATGCCCTCGAGCCGCCGGCCCATCTCGAGCACGTCCTTGACGCGGGGATCCTGATCCTGCATCTGCTTCAGGACCGGGTTCTCGGCCAGCGCCTTGTCGAGCGTCATGTCGAGCGCCGCTGGAATCTGCTTGGCGATGCGATCGACCTCGGCGTACGGCATGTCCATGGCGCGGCCGACGTCACGGATGACGGCCTTGGCCTTCATGGTGCCGAAGGTGATGATCTGCGCGACGTTCTCCCGCCCGTACTTCCGGGTGACGTAGTCGATGACCTCGGCGCGCCGTCGCTCGCAGAAGTCCACGTCGATATCGGGCATCGAGATGCGCTCGGGGTTGAGGAACCGCTCGAACAGCAGGTCGAAGTCGATCGGATCGACGTCGGCAATCTTCATGCACCAGGCGGCCACCGAGGCCGCCGCCGAGCCGCGGCCCGGACCGACCGGAATACCGGCCTCTCGCGCGTAGCGGATGAAGTCCCAGACGATGAGGAGGTAGCCCTGGAACCCGGTCTTCCGGATGACCTCGAGCTCGTACTCGAGTCGGCGCTCGTACTCGTCGATGGTGTACTTGAGCCGCCCCGCGGCGGCGAGGTGCTGCAGCCGAGGTAGCCGCTCCTTGAACCCCTCGCGCACGATGTGCTCGAAGTAGGTGTCGGTCGTGAAGCCGGCGGGCACGTCGAAGTTCGGCAGGTGGTTCGTGCCCGACGGAATCGTGACGTCGCAGCGCTCGGCGATGAGCAGCGTGTTGGCCAGCGCCTCCGGGTAGTCGCCGAAGACGCGTACCATCTCTTCCGCGGACTTCAGGAAGAACTGGTCGCCGTGATAGCGCAGCCGGTGCTCGTCGTTCACCCCCTTGCCGGTCCCGATGCACAGCAGGATGTCGTGCGGCTTGTGGTCGCCGTGTTTCAGGTAGTGCACGTCGTTCGTGCACACGAGCGGCATGCCGAGGTCGCGGGCGATGGGCAGCAGGCCGTTGTTGACGATGCGCTGCTCCTCGATCCCCTGGTACTGCATCTCGAGGAAGAAGTTGCCGGCGCCGAGGATGTCCCGAAAGGTGGAGGCGGCGGCCACGGCCTTCTTCGGATTCGGGCCGCGCACCTCGGTGGCCACCTCGCCCTTGAGGCAGCTCGAGAGCCCGATCAGTCCCGAGGCGTGCTGCGCCAGCAGCTCCTTGTCGATGCGCGGCTTGTAGTAGAACCCCTCGGTGTAGCCCGCCGAGACCAGCTTGATCAGGTTGCGATAGCCGGTCGCGTTCTCCGCCAGCAGCACGAGATGGTTGGCGGTCTCCCCTGCCGTGCCGCTCTTATCGAAGCGGCTGCCGGGCGCCACGTAGACCTCGCACCCCAGGATCGGGTTGAGGCCGCGCTTCCGCGCCGCGTCGTGGAACATGACCGACGAGAACATGTTCCCGTGCTCGGTCACCGCCACCGCCTTCTGGCCGAGCTTCTGCACCTGATCCAGCAGCTCGTCGATGCGGCACGCGCCGTCGAGCAGCGAGAACTCCGTGTGCAGGTGGAGGTGGACGAAGTCAGACATGCTGGGCCTCGCCGCTACGCGGCTCGGCAGGCCTTCGGTGAGCCTCGCTTCGCTCGGTAGGCCTGCGGTCGGAGGTCCTGCCGGCCGGGGGCGCGCCTACCGAAGCCTGGCGCGAAGCGCCTGGCGAAGGCATGCTGGTCACTCCCACTCAATCGTGCTGGGCGGCTTCGACGAGATGTCGTAGACCACCCGGTTGATGCCCTTGACCTCGTTGACGATGCGCGACGAGATGCTCGCCAGCAGATCGTGCGGGAGGCGGGCCCAGTCGGCGGTCATGCCATCCAGGCTCTCCACGGCCCTGATGGCGATCGTGAACTCGTAGGTGCGGGCATCGCCCATCACCCCGACGCTCTGCACTGGCAGCAGTACCGCAAAGCTCTGCCAGAGCCGTTCGTACCAGCCGGCCCTGCGTACCTCCTCGGCGACGATGGCGTCGGCGCGTTGAAGGAGGGCGAGACGGTCCCGCGTGAGATCGCCCAGCACGCGGACCGCCAGACCCGGTCCCGGGAACGGCTGGCGAACCAGGAACTCCTTGTCGATGCCGAGGTCGCGCCCGACCGCTCGCACCTCGTCCTTGAAGAGTTCACGCAGCGGTTCGACCAGCCGGAACCGCATCCGTTCGGGCAGGCCGCCGACGTTGTGGTGGCTCTTGATGGTGGCCGATGGCCCACGGACCGAGACGGATTCGATGACGTCCGGATAGAGCGTGCCCTGCGCCAGGAAGTCGAACTGACCGAGCGTGCGCGCCTCGTCCTCGAACACGTCGATGAAGGTGGCGCCGATGATCTTCCGCTTCTGCTCGGGGTCGGTGACGCCGGCCAGCCGCCCGAGGAACACCTCGGTGGCGTCGACGAAGTGGACCGGGAGTTGGAGCTTCTTGTAGCGTTCCACGACCTGCGTGGCTTCGTTCAGCCGCAGCAGGCCGTTGTCCACGAAGATGCACGCCAGTCGGTCCCCGACGGCTCTGTGAATGAGCGTCGCGGCCACGGTGGAGTCCACGCCGCCCGAGAGCGCACACACTACGCGCCCGCTGCCGACCTGCTCCGCAATGCGCGCCGTGGACTCGTCGATGAACGAGCGAATGGTCCAGTCGCCCGTACAGCCGCAGGCGCCGAAGGCGAAGTTCCTGAGGATGTCGAGGCCCTTGTCGGTGTGCGCCACCTCGGGATGAAACAGCAGCGCGTAGAAGCCGCGGTCCGGGCACTCCATGGCCGCCACCGGGGCATTGGCGCTCGTCGCAGTGACCGTGAAGCCCGGCGGGGCCGCCGCGACGAAGTCGCCGTGGCTGGCCCAGACCTTGAACTCCATCGGCACCTGCTGGAGCATGCGCGCCGACTCGTCCTGGCGGCGCAGGAGGGCGTAGCCGAACTCGCGATGCGGTGCGCTGCCCACCGTCCCACCGAGCACGTCAGTCATCAGCTGCATGCCGTAGCAGATGCCCAACGTCGGCAACCCGAGCGTGAACACGGCGGGATCGGGCCGGGGAGCGCCGTCTTCCCGCACGCTGCTGGGGCCACCTGACAGGATGAGACCGCGCGGGCGCTTGGCGCGAATCGTGTCGATCGATGTGTTGAACGGGAGGATCTCGGAGTACACCGAGAGCTCTCGCAGTCGGCGGGCGATGAGCTGGGTGAACTGCGAGCCGAAGTCGAGGACGAGAATGGTGTGATGGGCCACGGGCAACCGAGGTAAGCACGGTATTATAGCTGGCGATGCTGTGGTTGTTCGCGGCGCTCGCGCAGGCCGCGACCCTCGCGCTGGCCGCGCTCGACGTCCGCTGGGTGGTGCCGCTCGACACCGCGCCAGCCGCCCTGCCCGCCTACGATCGAACCAGTGCCTACGTGCCCCTTCGC
>WPCK01052221.1_pt1 | contig 11432 bp, 4 predicted proteins | sample 5399851 | NCBI WGS metagenome assembly WPCK01 (sample SAMN12869471, study PRJNA574797) | sludge metagenome | isolation source: wastewater treatment of pH11 | place: China:Beijing | collected 2019-05-20
GTTCGTGCACGGCGCCGGCACGCCGGCGGAGGTGGCCTTCGACGTGCCGCACGCGGATTACAGCTGGATGGCCTACCTGGCCGCGGCCGGCTACGACGTGTTCGCGATGGACACCGAAGGCTACGGGCGGTCCACGCGGCCCGCGCCGATGAACGACCCGTGCAACTTCGCCAAAGACGCGCAGGCGGACTTCATCCCGAGCGTGATTCCCGCGCCGTGTGATCCGAGTTATCCGCACCAGGTGACGTCCATGGCGTCGGATTGGGCCGACATCGACGCGGTGGTGGATCACATCCGCAAGCTGCGCGGCGTGGCGAAGGTGAGCCTCGTGGCGTGGTCGCTGGGTGGCCCGCGCGCCGGCGGCTACGCCGGACAGCATCCGGACAAGGTGGCGAAGCTGATCCTGCTGGCACCGGCCTACAACCGCAACGCCAAGGGCGAAGCGCCGCAGTTGCCTGCGCCGGGCGCGGCGATGACCAAGCAGTCGCGCCAGGACTTCTTCGCCGGCTGGGATCGTCAGGTCGGATGCCCGGCTCAGTACGATCCCGCCGTCGCCGACGTCGTCTGGTCCGAGATGCTCGCCAGCGATCCCGTGGGCGCGACGTGGGGACCCGGCGTCCGCCGCGCGCCGTCCACGACATCGTGGGGCTGGACGACGGCGCTGGTGGGAAAGACGATGACCCCGACGCTGCTGTTCGCGGGCGTGCTCGACAAACAGGTGCCGATTACCCGCGTCCGCGAGCTCTACGACGACCTCGGCGCCACCGACAAGGTGTTCGTCGATCTCGGCTGCTCCTCGCACAACGCGATGTGGGAGAAGCACCATCGCCTGATGTTCCGCGCGTCGCTCGAGTGGCTCGAGAGCGGCACGGTGGACGGGAAGAAGTCGGGCTTGATGCAGATGGGGTACTGAGATGAGGCGCCAGCGCATCAGCCTCGTCCTGGTCGTATCGCTGACGCTGGCGCTGGTGGCGTGCCGCGCCGCGCGTGGGGTGGTGGAGGCTCCAGCGAAGCCGCCGAACTTCCTCTTCATCCTCGTTGACGACATGCGCTGGGATGACTTCCGCGCCGGTGGTCATCCCTTCATCGAGACGCCGCACATGGACCGCGTGGCCCGCGAGGGCCTGCGCTTCACCAATGCGTTCGCCACCACGCCGCTGTGCTCGCCGAGCCGCGCCAGCTTCCTCACCGGCCAGTACGTGCGCACCAACGGCATCATCGACAACACCGCGCGCCCCAGCCACGACCTGCCCACCTTCCCGCGCGAGCTGCAGAAGGCTGGCTATGCCACCGGCTTCTTCGGCAAGTGGCACATGGGCAACGATGACAGCCCGCGTCCGGGCTTCACGCACTGGGTGGCGATGCCGGGCCAGGGCGAGGCCGTCGATCCGCACCTCAACGTGGACGGACAGAAGCTGCAGGCCAAGGGCTACGTCACCGACGTCCTCACCGACTACGTCGAGCAGTTCATCGCCAAGGCCGGCACGCAGCCGTTCCTCGCCTACCTTGCGCACAAGGCCATCCATCCCAACGTCATCCAGCAGGACGATGGGCGGGTGGTGACGATGCCGGGGCAGCCGGGCGGGTTCGTGGCGGCGGAGCGCCACCGCGGCCGGTATCTGGGGCGGACGATGCCGCGGCGTGCCAATGCCTTCAAGCCGCCGGTGGACAAGCCGGCGTTGATGCGGACGATTGGCACGTTGCCGCCGCTCGGGAAGGAGACGGCGACGACGGACGAGGAGATTCGGGGACGGCTGGAGATGCTGCTCGGCGTGGACGACAGCCTCGGACGGCTGCTGGGGGCGCTGGAGGCGCGCGGCATCCTGGACAACACCGTGGTGGTGTTCACCAGCGACCACGGCTACTTCTATGGGGAGCACGGACTCAACGAGGAGCGCCGGCTGGCGTACGAGGAGACCATCCGCATTCCGCTGCTGGTGCGGTTCCCGTCTCGCATCGCCGCGGGCCGCACGGCCGATCAGCTGGTGCTGAGCATCGACCTCGCGCCCACGCTGCTGGAGCTGGCGGGCCTGACGCCGTCGCCAGCCATACAGGGTCGCTCACTGGTGCCGCTCTTCGACGGCGCGGCTACGGACTGGCGCAAGTCGTTCCTCGTCGAGTACTACAGCGACACCGTCTTCCCGCGGGTGCTCACCATGGGGTACTCCGCGGTGCGGACCGCGGATGCGAAGTACATCGAGTATCGGGATCTGCAAGGCATGAACGAGCTGTACGACCTGGCCGCGGATCCCTTCGAGGAGCGCAACCGGATCGACGCACCGGAGGCCGCGGAGCAGCTGGCGGCGCTGCGGGCCGAGCTGCAGCGGCTGCAACAGGCTACGCGTCCGGGCGGCTCCAACCGCTGACCGCCCGCGCTCTAGATGTCCAGCCCCCACGCTCGCAGATCGTCGGTGAAGCGTGGATCGCCGTGCAGACATTCCACAATCGGCGCGAGATAGTTGAACGGGGAGGCGCCCTCCTCGAAGGCCTTGTCCTGCCAGGCGAAGGCGCGATCGAAGTCGCCGAGACCGGCGTAGATGTACACGTAGCAATGCGCGGGCACGAAGACGCGACCAGCCATCTGGTTCAGACGATCGAGGATCTCCTGCGCCCGGGCCGTCTCGCCCATGTCCGCCAGAATCTTGCCGAGCAATCCGAGGTAGAACGGCATCCCGCCAGAGAGCGTCACTGCGCGATCCAGGTGCTCGGCCGCCTCATGCCTCAGGCCCAACTGCGCCTTGCACAGACCCATCACATAGAGGGCAACCAGGAAATCCGGGGTCACCTCGAGCGCCTTCTCGCATTCGCGGATGGATCGCTCGTAGTCCCGGGACAGGAAGAGCGTGTACGCCGCTCCGGCATTGAGTGCTGGTGACAGCGGGTCGATATCCTGGGCGCGTTCGGCCTCCGCATGCGCGTCGCTCACCCGGCCCAGCAGGGTCAAGACCCACGACCGGTAGATGCGCGCCGTGCCCGCTGCCGCGTTCAGCTCGATCGCGCGGCTGAAGGATCGCTCGGCGGCGCCCCAGTCCCAGTTCCCGCCGAGCTCGATCAGTCCGCGCGAGGTGTACGCCTCTGCCGACCGGTCATCGAGCTTCAGCGCAGCCTGCACCGACGACCGGGCCACGCCAAACGCGTCGCGCGGGCGAATCAGGCAATAGAACCCCAGGAACGAGTAGGTGTCGGCCAGACCCGCGTGCGCGGGTGCCAGCCCCGGGTCCAGGCGAATGGCGTCCTCGAAGCACTGCCGAGCCGTCAGGAGGCCGCCTTCATACCGTTTGTTCCAGAAGAAGCGGCCCTTCAGACACAGATGAAACGCCCGGCGGTCGACGGCCACGGGGCCTGGCGGCGGCGAGGTCGTGTCGTCCATCCCGAGCGCCGTGAGCACCTCGCGAACCACGGCATCTCGCACTCGAAACAGCTCGTTGGCGTGCGCGCGATGGTGGCTGGTGACCGATCGCGTGCGACTGCGCAGACAGTGGAGCGTGAGGTCGATGGCGAAGGCGTCCCCGGCATCGACCACGGTGCCGGCCAGCACCCAGTCTGCGTGAAACCGGCGGCCGGCCGCGCCCGCCGAGCGGTGGCGTGCCGTCAGACGAGACACCAGCGTGCGTGGCACCACGCGGATGCCGCCATGATGTTCGAGGGCGCCCTGCACCTCGTCGATGAGGCCGTGCGCGAAATAGGTCGCCTCGTGCCGGCCTGGGTCCTCTGCCCGGGGCTCGCCCCTCACCTCCAGCGGCATGACCACGACCGACGGCACGGCGGCGCGGGTCTCTGACGAAGGCGCTGTCGGCCAGCGGACCCGGTCGCCCTTCAACTCCCGCGCCAGACGCTCCAGATCCTGCAGCAGCGCCGCCGCATCGGGATAGCGATGCTCGGGGTCCTTGGCGAGCAACTGCATCAGGACGCGCGACCAGGCGCCGACGCACGCGATGGCGGGGAGCGCCGGCGGATGGCGATGCAGGATGGCCGCCATGGTCTCCATGCGCGACGGCGCGTGGAACGGATGGCGCCCGGCCAGCATCTCGTACAGGACCACGCCCAGGGAGAAGAGGTCGGTGCGTGCGTCCAGCCGCCGGCCCAGGAGTTGCTCTGGCGACATGTAGTCCACCGTCCCCGGCGTGTGGTCGGCCTCGGTGACGGTGATGCTGCTCATCGTCGCGTCCAGCCGCACGAAATGCTTCGCCAGGCCGAAGTCGAGGAGCTTGATGTGTCCGTCATCGGTCGCAAACACGTTCGCCGGCTTGACGTCGCGATGGACGATGTGGCGATTGTGCGCGGCCTGGAGCCCACGGGCGGTCTGGACCGCGATGTCCAACGCCCGTTGCGACGTGAGGGAGCCTCGCGCGAACACCTCCTTCAGGGTGGAGCCCTCCAGCCGCTCCATCACGATGACCGGTGACTCGTCGGTCTCGGCGATATCGAGCATGCGACAGATGTTGGGATGGCTGAGGGAGGACGCGGTGCGGGCTTCGCGCTTGAAGCGCAGCAGCGCCACCAGGTCGCCACGCACCTTCGACGACAGCGTCTTCACCGCGACGCGTTGCCCCGTCGTCCTGTCGATGGCCTCGTGCACGACACCCATGCCACCCTTGCCGAGCTCCCCGACGATCTCGTATCGCCCGGCCAGCAGCGTGGGCTGAGGAGCACGTGGGCGCCGGCGGGTTGACTCGGAGCGACGCTTGGGCATGGAGGTGCAGGAGCCGTGCCGAGGATACACCGGCGAACGACAGCCCACGAAGGTCAAAGCCGCGCGAGATAGCTGTGCGGGCTGTCGCTCCCTGTCGGTTCCACCCGTTGCTTCACGTTCACCCTGTGACGGTGGGCCGAGACCGTGTCGTAGATGAGACGCCGAGCCTGGTTGATACTGCCGGCGGGCTCATGCGCTGCGAGCGTGTGCCACGGCGTGAAGGACAGATGCTGGCCGAAGGCGGAGTTGTCCGCCAGATCCTGTGCGGAGAACGCCTGGCGGGGAATGGTGATGGTCGCCACCTTCTGGTAGGGGGACCGCCACCGGCTCCACCCCCTCACGGCGTCGTTGAGGTCCGTCTTGTCCGGGCGCATCTGGACCTGAAAGTCGAACGTTGCGGGGCCTCGGTTCAGGTCGTCGCGCAGGGCCTCTTGCAGGTAGTTGTCCCAGCGCGTCACCGAGACGCGCGTGAGCATCGAGCTCAGGTACACGAGCCATCGACCGGTCAACCGAAGCCGCGCGGAGAGACCGGACTTCTGCCTGGGCACCAGGGCGAACTTCACATGATGAGGACCGAGGTGATACGGAGTCTGGCTGAAGTAGCGCCCCACGAGTGGGCTCGTCAGCCACCGAAACGATCGGACCAGCGACAGACCTCCACACCACCGCCTGGGAGGCCAGGCGAAGTGCGTCGCAAGTCCGACCAGAGTCTTGCCGGTCGATCCTTTGCCGCGCGCCAGCACGGCAGGGATGTCCACGAAATCCTCTGGCGTCCGGGCGAAGAACGTGTGGTGGGTGACCGCCAGGAAGTCCTGGGTCTGAGCGGTGTCCCCATCCCCTGAGCGGGCCTCTTGCGGCAGGTCCATCACCTTGATGGCCATGCCGCGGGCGTCGATACTCAGATCGGGGCGCACCTTGAAGGCGTTCGAGAAGCGAATCCACGCGGGATACACGCCGGGCCTGGCGAACAGCCCATGCCGCAGCGATTCCGGCACCTTCCCATCGACATGCAACTCCGCGCGGACCACCAGGTGATGCTTCGCATGGGCGTCGCGCAGCATCGGGCGCCGCCACGCGGGGTGGTCGTCGTTCAGGTGCTGCACGATCGTGTCGGTGATGAGGCGCTCGATCATGGGGCTCCCAGGAAGTCACGCACGCGTGCCAGACCGGTGCGGTTCTCGGGAGACGACCAGGCGCGCTCCACCGTGGTGATGTCGCGCGCGCCGAGGTTCCACGTCAGCCGCGGCCTCTGGTCGCCGAGCACGAACGTCACGTGAGAGAGGGAGCCCGCGCCCCATCCGTCCTGGAGCACCTGCCGTTCGAGCACGTTGCGCGTCCGCTGCGCGTCGAGGCGCACCGCTGACAACGCCTGCCATGGCCCCACGATGCCGAACGCCCACGAGCGGGCATCAGGCGGTTCGATGCCTCCAGTGGGTGTACTGCGAACCTCGATCCACAGCACCGGACGCGCGCCGATGGCGCCGCGTGCGGCGCGCAGCCATTCGATGGCCTCGACGGCCCCGTAGTTGTCCCAGAAACCACCATCGGTGATGTGAAAGCGGGCCCGGGGATCGTCGACATCCGGACGTGCCATCGGCGACACGTACGGAAACGACGCCGCCAGCCGTGCCGCGGTCAGCACCGGCAGGTCGTGTCCCCCCGTCGCGTCACCGTGCGCAGACGTCGAGTCGTAGGTCGCCAGGACCGCACGCTGTCCCGACTCGACAAGCGTGGCGCCAAGAGCCATGGCCGGACGCCACCCGGCTCGGACTCCCTTTCGCCATTCGCCAAGGGTGGGCCGCACGCCTCCCATGGCCCGATGCCACGCCTGCTCTATGGCCCATCCGCGGTCCAGGTGGGCGGGCACGAGCAGCGGGGCGAACGTGCGGACGTAGTCGGGGTAGACCAGGCCCCAGGCCCCCTCACCGGAGCCTGGCGTGCGGGCGCGTTGACGAACGCGACGCCGCCATTCGCGGTCGTCGTGAGGAAACCCCGTGGGCGTGTACTCGTGCAGGAACGCGGCCACACCGAGTGAGGCACCGGACGACACGCTCGCCAGACGCAACGCACGCGTGAATCGATCGCCGAACTCGGCCGAGAGTGCGGTCAACACCTCGGCCGTCCACGCCGACGACACCAGCCCCAATCCCTCCGCCGTGACGATCACCAGGCCCTCATCGGGACGAGCCGGCGCGGCACTTTGCACCACCGTGGAGGGCGGCAGTGGTTCGACGACCCGGCGTTCGCCGACGGCGAACACGTGATCCGTATGCGCCAGGTTCGCCACCAACGCGAGCCACCCAATGATGATCAGCAGCGTCGGCACGCGGTAGCGATCGAGAAAGAACCCGGCCGCCGCCAGCCACCATCCCAGCAGCATCAGCAGCACCAGCAGGTAGGCCACCGGCGGCACGCGTCCGGCCCAGTCGCTCCAGGCTGGGTTGAGCAGCAGGTACCCGCTCGCATAGCCGGCCAGTACGAGCACCGCCAGCGCAGCGGCGAAGAGATGGCCGGGCAGGAGGTGGCGGGCACGATAGTCGATGTAGCCCTCGCCGATGTTCCGCGGGACGGTGTCCACGAGGCGAGCGCCGAGCGCGGCCAGACCCCGCGACAGGGCGCGCAGCAGGCGGGGCCGCCCATCAGGTCGCGCGAGCCGCCTCGACATCGGTGTGGTGGGCACGAACAGCTCGGGGCGCGACCCCGGCTGCAGCGCCTGTAGCGACGAGGCGACGACGAGCAACACGAGCGCGATGCCGCCCCCCAGGAGCACGGCAGGCACGAGGTCCATCACTTGTGTCCAGTACGGCTCCGTCCATGTCTCGCCGACGGCATCCCATGCGCACTGGTGCACCGTGCTGACGACGACCGGGAGGGCCAGCAGTTGGAAGCCGAGCAGGTGACGCCACCGCGCGCGACCCTGCCAGCGCGGCCGCTCCAACCCGATGCGCACCCCGTAGATCAGGATCAGCCGCATCGTCACCATGACGACGAACGCCGTGAGCGACGCAAGGGTCGCGACCAGCGCCACGCCCCACCAACTCGCGAGGAACAGCGTGGTGCCCAGAGCCGGCGTCAGCCTCGGCGCCAACGCCAGCAGCGTCAGCGCCGCCGCCACCAGGAGCGGAAACCGCACGGCCCACGCGGTCTGAAGTGCTCGCCCCAGGCCGTCCACGGCCACCAGTGCCCGACGCACACGAGACGGGCCCGTGGCTGGGTGCGGCATCGAGACGGGTGTGTCCTCGACGGGGAAGGCGCTCTCCGGAGCCTGCCGTGTGGCGGTGTACGCCAGGTACCGCAGCGCGCGCATGCCGGGCAGGAACGCGTACACACCACCGCGGACGGTGACGATCTGCCCGGCAGTAGGCACACGCTCGCGCACGGCGTCGTGCTGGAGCGTCATCGTGCCCGTGGCGCCGAGTACCGGGTCCTGCTCGTCGTAGAGCCCGCCGAAGGAGGGGTGCAGCAGCCAGTTCTGCTGGACGAACTCGAACTGTCGCTCGAGGTCCGCGTTCAGGCAGACGAACACCGTGCCCTTGTCGCGAGCATGCTGAGCACGCGCCGGCGGCAGACCATTCGTGTCGACGTCGTAGTAGGGCCGGCCTCGTCGAATCAACCGATGGCGATTGGCCGCCTCGAGTGCGCGCCGTGGGTCGGACATCAAGGAATCGCGCGGATTCGCGCGCCGCATGTGTGCGCCCGTCGGACAGGCGAACCCGTGCGGGTCCTCGGTGTATCGGAAACGGTTGGCGCGCGGCACGTCGTCGTGGCCCGGCGCCAGGGGCGTGCCGTCTCGCCATCGCCCCACCATGTGCGCGGCCATGGCCTCACCCGAGGCGGTGGCCGAACCCAGGTGTCTGTCGAACGCGTTCACATCCTGTTCGAGTTGCCGCAGCACCAGGAACGATCCATTGCGCCCGAAGTCGCGAGCGGAAGAGGGGCCGATCCCGTACGGGAGCAGGCCCTCGCCGTCGTGCGCATCGTCCACGGCGACGCCGGGCGTCACCGCACCCTCCCCATCCGCATAGCCCAGAACGAACTCGCCGGGCTTCACCAGGTGCAGCGAGTGGTCGGCGCCCGCCTTTGCCGCCGCAAAGCTGCCCTCGATCACCGGCTGCGAGATGCCGTCCACGAACCCGAACGGTTCCTGGTGCAAGTCGTCGGTGCCGGCCATGTGGCTGCGCAGACACCCGAGCAGTGACGCCGCCTGCGTTCGGATGAGTGGCTGTACCAGCCGGTCGAAGATGCCATCGAGATCGGATCTGGCGAACAGCATGACGAGCAGGTGGACGGGGTCGCGCGGTGTGCCGTCCGGGGACTGTCCCGCGCCCCAGCCCCAGCCGCTGGGTGCGCTGGCGCCCACGTCGCCGAGGATGCGTGACCGATGATGGTCGTCGCCATCGGGTGCCATGCCGTCCCTGAAGACCAGGGGAAACCCAGCCTGCACAGCCGCAGGCAGGCCCATGGCCGCGAGGCCCTGGTGCGTGAACGCGACGTTGACGCGGTAGACGTCGCCGGCGATTTCGGGTGTGCGCCGCGCACGTGCATCGCCGAGGTCGCGCCAGTGGGTGGTCAGCCACTCGCCGACCGCACGCGCATCGCGGATGTGCAGCAGCACGTAGGCGGCGTGGGGCAGGTGGCGATAGCCCGTCACGACGAGGCCCTGGATGTCGGACCACTCCACCGACTCCCGGAGCGCCGGGAACACCTCGTGCCCGGATTTCACGCTCCCGAACCTGGTCAGCCACAGGCGGGCTTCGTCGGCAGCCATGGTGGGCGCGAGGAGACCGCGGCGGATGACATCGTTGGCGTCGATCTTCGGCACCGACAGGTGCGGATAGCGCCGATACCAGTACTGCCAGCGGCTCATGCTGGCACGCGCAAACGCCTTGAAGCCCCGCGCCGTGACGGGCGCCGGAAAGCCGATAGCGTTGCCCCAGATGGCGATGACGCCGTTCAGGGCGTGCGCGATGAAATCGTCGAGGTAGCCGTCCCAGCTGCTGTGGTAGTTGCTGAGGAACATCAGCCCGTCGCGGCGGGAGGACGCACCCGTCTCGTCCACGGCGTCGAGTGGCACCACCGACCACTGCGCCATCTGAATGGTCGACAAACCAGCCACCCGCCCCGGCGTGACGTCGGTGAACCACGTGCGATAGATCAGGTTCAGGAACCCGAGCACGATCCGGACGCTGACGCGCCGCAGCCATCCTCGCTTGAGAAGGATCAGGCTCGTCATGTGGTTCAGGATGGTCACGTCCTCCAACGACTGGAGCCCACGGAGGTGATCGTCCGGCACCGGCACTGGCGGATGCCGGCCCATGAGCCATCGCCACGCACCACTGAGAGCCGCGCCGAGGCCGATCAGCACGAGCACGAGTGGTCGGAGGCCATAGGTCTGGCAGATCCATCCGATGGCGGCGAGAAGCCCGAGCACAGGGACGGCGATGCCCAACGTGGCGGCGGTCCAGTACCTGAGCCTCCACCGCCAGCGGACGACAGGGTCCGAGTACCAGCTCCACGCTCGTGGATCCGCAACCGAACGGATGAAGTGCCAGTGATCCTTGGCGGAGGGGGGCACGTCCATGCGACGACGCAGATGGGCGTGGAGCCGATCGGCGGGATCCGACGAGCGGCCGGTGCGCACCACATCGTCCAGCGCCGCCTCGAGCGCGCCGCGCAACTCCGCCCCGGCCGTGACATGGCCCGTCCGCAGCCAGGGATACCCGACGTGCCAGAGCTGGGGCCGCCTGATGTGGCCCTTCAGAAAGGCCCGTAACGCGCCTGCGTTGGCGGGGGCCTTGGTGGTGGTCTCCGCGAAGATCGCGAGGAGGGTCTTGGAGGCCGTATGGGCCAGCGCATCGAGATAGTCGTCGATGGTCCCGTCGATGCAGCTCTCGAACACCAGGACCGGCGCGAATCGCATCCGTCGTGTGGACCGCCCGAGCCACCGCCCGAGCTGGCCTGGCACCTCGACGACCTCGCGCCCGTGGAACACGGTGAAGCTGGCGAAGTGGACGGCCGGGATCGTGTGGAAGATCTCATCCAGGTCCGTGCGCGTCCCCGGGGAGGCCAGACTGAGCTCGAGCGCATCAGCGCGCCCGGCGTCGATCGGGACCACGATCGAGAAGACGGCGTGGCTCATGGCGGCCGAACCTCGGGCTATTCTAGATGCGGAAGCCCCGCATCGGGCGCCGAACCTATGCCGAAGCGGCCTGCCCACCCACCACCCGTCACCGACTCGGATTCCACGGTCGAACTGCTGTCGCGCCTCCGAGCGGGCGACCCGTCGGCGGCCGATGAGATCGTCAGGCGGAACCTGCGCCCCTTGCAGCGGTGGGCGCACGGGCGGCTCCCACGTCACGCGCGAGGCGGCGCCGACACCGAGGACCTGGTACAGGAGACGCTGGTGCGCGCCCTTGGGCGGCTCGCGTCGTTCGACCCGTCCCATCCCGGGGCGCTGCAGGCCTACCTGCGGTCGGCTGTCCGCAATCGCGTCGTGGACGAAGTACGTCGCGCGAAACGGCGGCCGGCCGAGGCACTGGAGGACGAGGTCAGGGACCCTCGAGCCACGCCGCTGGACGCGGCGATGGCGGCCGAGACCGACGCGCTGTACCGCACGGCGCTGGACTCGCTCCGGCCGGCGGACCAGGCCATTCTCCGCGCGCGCATCGATCGCGCGTGGGACTACGAGAAGATCGCGCGCGCCTTCGAGAAGCCGTCGGCCGCCGCCGCGCGCATGGCG
>WPCK01068556.1_pt1 | contig 11428 bp, 13 predicted proteins | sample 5399851 | NCBI WGS metagenome assembly WPCK01 (sample SAMN12869471, study PRJNA574797) | sludge metagenome | isolation source: wastewater treatment of pH11 | place: China:Beijing | collected 2019-05-20
TCCAGGGGATTAGCAAGCAAAGGGAGACCCAGCAGCGACAAAGTCGCGATGCGGCTCCCTGCTTGCCCCCAGAAAAGCGAGCTGTGCCCGGTCGGGCAAATAAAAAAGACTGCAGACAATGTTTTGTCTACAGTCTGAAAACTCGCCTCACGGGCGAGTTTTTTCATGTGCAGAACGTATCTCGTAACGATCGGGCCGCCTCTCTCACAGCGCGTTTCGCTTCTGGCACGTAAAAGTAATAGTTCGCAAATCCGTGAATCAATCCGGCATAGTTCTTATAGTCAACGGGGACACCGAGGCTGACGAGCTTGTTCGCATACGCCCGCCCGAGGTCCCGAAGCGGATCGTACTCCGCCGTGAGAAGGGTCGTCGGTGGCAATTCCGCCAAGTATGGGGACAAGATCGGCGACGCATACGAATGTGCCAATTCCGTCTCATCATTAAAATATTGCTGCTGGAACCAGCGAATCAATCCTTCGTCGAGCAAGTAGCCGTTGGCATATTCGATCAAAGACAACGGTAAATTTTCCTCGGTCCCCGTGACCGGGTAGAACAAGAGCTGATGCACGATAGACGGGCCACCTCGCTCGAGCGCAATCAAGGCACTCACCGTGGCAAGCGTCCCGCCGGCGCTGTCGCCTCCGACGGCGAGACGAGAGGCGTCCACCCGGAGTGTTACCGCATGTTCGGCGACCCAGGCGAGCGCATCAAAGCTATCGTAAACGGCCGTCGGAAATTTATGTTCTGGTGCGAGTCGGTAACTGACCGAGATGACGGTACAGTCGGCCTCATTCGCGATAGTCCGGCAAATCGCATCGTGCGTGTCGAGACTCCCCGTGACGTAGCCGCCTCCGTGATAATAGACGAGGGCCGGCGCAATCCCACGACCCGTCCGATAGATACGAATCGGAATCGTCCGTCCCGGTAATGGAATGAGACGGTCCTCAACCTCGTGCACGTGCTCTCTATGTTGAAACCGGGTCATCATCGCATCTTCTTGTCGTCTCAATTCGAGCGGATCCAATTGGTCATATGTGGTCGGGAGCTGATTTTGAAACTGGTTCAAATAAAATTGAATCGTCGGATTGACTGGCAATGGGAATCCCTTCTTTCTCTATTGGCTTTCAGTTGCCTATTCCCAGCCGCGTCCGACGTTAAGCAGACTCGCGTGTTTTTTCAAAGGCCCAACGGTACAGACATGCCACAACGACCCCACTCGCGAACACAACCATCCAAATGTTCATCACAATGGATTGATTTAACGGCTTGAAGAAGTAATCCCATGCCCCATCGATGTGCCCAATTATGGCCGTGGATAGAAGATACGAGACGAGTAGGCCTAAAGCAATCCATCCAAACCAGTCACGCCGGCCAAATCGCCACGCGCCCCACCATATAACGGCCGGAATCACGACATACCCGAACGCATTCCCAAAAAGAAAGTCTGATGCTGTCACGAAGAAGCCCCACGGCAGACACAGGAGGACGACGAAGATGATTCGCCCTAGCATCAGGCTTGCCCCTGTTGATTCTTTTTCCACCAGACGAACAAGAAGATTCCCATCCCGACGACCAAAATCAACATCGAAAATATCAGTTGTTGCTCGAGCGGCAGCTTCGTCTGAGCGAGCGCGTACTGCGGCCCGAATAAGAGAAGCGGGATAATCAGATTGATCCACGTCTTCGTCCAAATCGAGACGAGGAGCAACGTGATGACGGCCAGACCGAACAATACGAGTTGAGCGGTCGGACCGAACACGATCGTCGGCGTCTCGACGAAGATGTCGAGTATCATCAGTCCAAGGAACAATGTCATCGGCAACGCGGCGAGCGCGATGTACGTCGCCCCGGTTTTAATTTTGCTTTCTGTCGAGCGGACCGACATGTTGCGGAACGCTTGTGCGGCGGCCAGTAAGAACAGAACGGCGACGAGCGGGAACCCAACCAACTGGGCCGTCGAGAACGTCATCTCGCCTTGAATGAAATTTCCGATGATAATGTAAGCAAACACGTTCGGAACCAACATCGCGATGATTTTGAAAAAGCCTTTCCCATCAAACGCCATTTCATGCCCGAGATGTTGCATGTAGGCTTTCGGACTTTGGCCGACGACATCGTCCACACTTTTTCCTGCCCGTTCCGCTTCCTCGAGATGATCTTTCAACTCGGCGACAACGTCTTGCACTTCCTCTTCCGATTTTCCGCTCGACATAAGATAGACTGCTAAATCATCCAAAAAATTACGACTCTTTTTTGAAAGTTCCATCTTCATTCCCCTCTCCGAGTACACGGTCGACGCCGCTTGATACTTCCGCCCAACGTTGTTTGAAGGCTAGCAATTCTTGCCGTCCCGCATCCGTCAAAATATAATATTTTCGTTTCGGGCCTCCGGATGGCAGTGTTTTTTGAATCGTTTCGACCCAGCCGTCTTTCTTCATCCGTAACAATACCGGATAGATACTGCCCTCGCTCACCATCGTGAAGCCGTACGCCTGTAGTTTCTCCGACATCTCATAGCCGTACGTCTCTCCTTTATCGATGATGGCCAACAGGCAACCCTCGAGCAACCCTTTCAACATTTGACTCATCGCCATGGCGCGACCTCACTTTCATCAAACTAACTTGTTATACATAATAGTAATGGAAGGGACTACCAATCGCAACTAATTTGTAAAACAAGTTAGTTACGCATCGAGAGGTTTATTTTTTCAAAACAGGTGAATACTTCTTAAGGTGAAGCAAAAAGAAAAAGGAGTGTTGTTATGCATACCGATTTTACGAAGATGTACATGAACGGTCAGTGGGTCGAAGGCTCGAGCGACAAGTCGATCGACAACGTGAACCCGTTCACGGACGAGACATTGTTCTCAATTCGATCGGCCGACGAAAGTGATTTAGACAACGCCTACAGCGTAGCGAAAGCAGCACAAGCCGAGTGGGCGACGATGCTCCCGCAGGACCGACGTGCCTTGATCGAACGTTTCGCGGAACTGACGCTCGAGCATAAGGATGAGATTATCGACTGGCTCGTCAAAGAGTCGGGCAGTACCCGCATCAAGGCCGAAGGTGAGTTTGCCGCCTCAATCGCCATCATCAAAGAAGCGGCGACGTTCCCGTTCCGGATGGACGGGCTCATCAAACCGTCCATCGTCCCGAACAAAGAGAACCGGGTCTATCGGAAGCCGCTCGGTGTCATCGGCGTCATCAGTCCTTGGAACTTCCCGTTCCATCTCGCGGTCCGCTCGATCGTCTCGGCCCTCGCGACGGGCAATACGGTCGTCGTCAAACCGGCGACGGCGACACCGGTCACGGGCGGTCTCCTCTTCGCTTCATTATTTGAAGAGGCCGGCCTTCCAAAAGGCGTCTTGAACGTGATCGTCGGTCGTGGCTCGGAAATCGGCGACGCCATCGTCGAGCACCCGATCCCTAAACTCATCTCATTCACCGGCTCGACCGAAGTCGGGAAAGGCATCGCCGAGAAGGCGGGCCGTTCGTTGAAAAAGACCGCGCTCGAACTCGGCGGCAACAACGTCTTCGTCGTGTTAGACGACGCCGACATCGACCGCGCCGTCGAATCGGCCGTGTACAGCAAGTTCTTCCACCAAGGTCAAATCTGTATGTCGACGAACCGGATCCTCGTCGCCGAATCGATTCACGATGCGTTCCTCGAGAAATTCGTTGAACGAGTCCGTGCCTTGAAGTTCGGCAACCCGAACGAATCGGACACGCAAGTCGGACCGCTCATCGACCACGACCAAGTCGAGCGGATCCTCGATCAAATTGACAAGACGGTCGACGCTGGGGCGACGCTCCACGTCGGCGGCAAAGCGGACGGGAACGTCCTCGAGCCGACCGTGTTAAGCGGCGTCACGAATGACATGCCGCTCGCTAAAAATGAGATTTTCGGACCGGTCGCCGTCATTCTGTCGTTCAAAGACGACGCCGAGGCGCTGAAACTCTCGAACGAACTCCCGTATGGACTGAGCGGTGCCGTCCACGGTTCGGTGTATCGCGCGACCGAGTTCGCCCGTCAAGTCGAGACGGGAATGATTCACGTCAACGACCAATCGGTGAACGATGAGCCACACTTGCCGTTTGGCGGCGAGAAAGACTCGGGTCTCGGTCGTTTTAACGGCGAATGGGTGCTCGAGGAGTTCACGACGCTCCAATGGGTGTCCGTCATGCATGAACGCCGGGAATACAAACCATTCTTCTCATAAACAAAAAACTGTTTCGGTCCACGAACCGGAACAGTTTTTTTATAGTTTTTTTACAAACTCAGACTTCAGTTTCATCGCCCCGAACCCATCGATCTTGCAGTCGATGTCATGGTCGCCGTCGACGAGGCGGATCCCTTTCACTTTCGTGCCTTGTTTGACGACGAGCGACGTCCCTTTCACTTTCAAATCTTTGATGACCGTGACCGTGTCCCCGTCTTGGAGCACGTTCCCGTTCGCGTCTTTGATTTGCGCGTTCGCTTCCGCTTCAGCCGCCTCGGTCGGCGACCACTCGTAGGCGCATTCCGGGCAGATGAGCAAGCTCCCGTCCTCGTAGACGTATGATGATTGGCATTTCGGACAATTCGGTAATTCTGTCATGCTGATTCCTCCATTCGATTCACTGTAGCCAGTATATCGTATTTCGGGACGTTCGACAGCTACCGGTCAGCCCTCTTCCGGCGTCTCGGGACCTTTTAATTCGAGTTGATAAAATGACAAGTCGAGCCACTTCCCAAACTTATAGCCGGCCTGTTTGATCGTGCCTGAATGAACGAACCCAACTTTCTCATGGGCCCGAATGCTCGTCACGTTCGACGCATCGATGCCTCCGATGACCGTCTTATACTCCCGAGCCTCGGCGAGACGGATGATCTCACGGAGCAACTTGTTGCCAATCCCTTTCCCACGATACCCTGGGTGGACGTAAACGGAATGTTCGACCGTATACTTATAAGCCGGCCATGGACGGAACGGACCGAACGTGGCAAATCCCATGACGACGTCCCCTTCTTCCCAGACGATCATCGGGAACCCTTGCGCTTTCTTGTCTTCATACCAGGCGACCCGGTTTTGGAACGTGACCGGTTCGTAATGGTACACGGCAGTACTGTTGACGATGGCATCATTATAAATATGTAAAACGGCTTGAAGGTCGTCACGTCGGCAATTGCGAATCATACATCCACCACTCTCATAAGTTTTTCTTCATTATACGTATCCAACTCGAAAAACACACGCGTCGACGCGCGCTTACAAAAAAAGGCCAGCCGCGTCGACTGACCATCCTTTGTTCACGCCGCCAAACGGTCACACATCGAGGCGCACTCGAAGCAGACCCGGGCGCACTCTTGGCAATGCTCATGTTTATGTTTCTCACACTCTTGGGCGCACGCCTTACAGACGACGGCACACGCCCGGGCGAGTTCCGGTACGAACGCGGAATCACGCGTCATCGCCTCGGCGAGAAATGCACACATCGCCGCACACTCCCGGTCGAGCCGGATGCAATCGACCATCATCTTCACGTCTTTCTCTTCTAAACACGATTCTAAACAGTAATTGCACGTCTCGACACAGTCATGTAACGTCTCCAGTTCGTTCGCATAAATCCGATGCATACGTACATCCTCCTTTTGCTAAATGAAACGACAACAACGACACGTTATTGTTGTTCCCTAATCCGCAAAAGAAAAACGACCGTTCGATACCAGGAAGCGACCGCGTTCAACAACCGTTCGGAATAGCGCTTTGGCACGAAACGAAGCCGATAAATACGATACATCCGCTTCAAGTCTTCCCATTGGTGATCAATTTGTTGACCTTGGCGAAATCTGGCCAAATCGATTAAAAAGATACGACCGTCCGAGCTCAAGATGATATTCCGCAGATGAACATCTGACGGGGTGAGACCGCGCCTCCGCGCCGCGCTGAGCGCCGCGTCGACATCGTCAACATACGCCGCGTCAATCCAAATCCCTTCGGTCAGACATTCGAACAGCGTCTTTCCTTCGATATAATCGATGACGATGTAGTTCGGTCCGACCTCGTATAAGCGCGGGAACTGCGGAAGAGGTTCTAGCGTCTCATAAACGACCGCTTCCTCGGCCGCGATATGGGTGAAGCCAGGGAAAAACACTTTGATGACGAGACGGGTACCGTTAATTCGAAACACAGCGGCGCTGCGCCCGATACCATGCAACTCGAGGCTTTCGTGCATATGCATTACACGCGTCTCCTCGCCGGACTGGTCAAACGACACGTCAGCCAGTAAATCGTATCGGTTCATGAAGGACTCCTCTTTCTCGTTGTGTCCTTATCATACCGGAATTTCAAACATTTGACCCGCTCCTTGAACCGACGAAGTGACGCTCGGTCTGTTTATCCGTATAATGTAAGCGACAGACAATTAGGAGGAATCGATTATGCAACGAATCGCACTAACGGAAGATTTATCGTTTTCACGCATCGTCCACGGCATGTGGCGTCTCGCTGAATGGGACATGTCCACGCAAGAACGCCTCACATTCATCGAGCAGTGTATCGAGCTTGGGATCACGACGTTCGATCACGCCGACATTTACGGCGGGTACACGTGTGAAGGCTTATTTGGAGAAGCGCTTCGTTTGAAGCCAGAACTTCGCGACCAAATCGAAATCGTGACGAAGACGGGCATCAAATTGACGGGCGACTTCAACCCAGGCCAGACGCTCAATCATTACGACACGACGAAAGCACATATTATCCGCCAAGCCGAGCGGTCGTTACAAGAGCTTGCCATCGACCAGATCGACACGTTGTTGATCCATCGTCCCGACCCTTTGATGGACCCGGACGAAGTCGCCGAGGCGTTCACCGCATTACACGAGAGCGGAAAAGTCCGAACGTTCGGAGTGTCGAACCACTTGCCGTCACAACAACGTCTCCTTCAGTCTCGTTTGCCGTTCAAGCTCGTCACGAATCAGCTCGAACTGTCTCCGATGCAACTGAAGCATTTCGAGGACGGGGCGGTCGACCTGTGCCATGAAGAACGGATGCCGCTCATGGCCTGGAGCCCGCTCGCCGGCGGCCGTTTGTTCTCAGAAGAGGACTACGCTCCACTCCGTGACACGCTCCACACGATTGCCGCACGCCATGACGTGAGCGGAATCGATACAGTCGTGTACGCCTGGTTGCTCGCGCATCCAGCTCGTATCTTGCCAATCATCGGTTCTGGGAAAATAGAACGAGTCCAGAGCGGCGTTGAAGCGCTTAAAATCGAGCTCACACGAGAAGAATGGTTCGAAATTTTGAAGGCCGCTCGTGGCCGCGACGTCGATTGAAGGTAAAAATAAACAGTTTAATCCTTTTACGCACCATATGAAAATTATAGAGATTATTATCGTTTTAACGGGACGATTGATAAACCTCGATTTTTCGTCAAAAATCGACACCTCAAAAAACTTGAAATACCATTTCATATCCATAAGTGTAAACAAAGCCCGCTCAGTTCAAGTCGAGCGGGTTTTTCGTCTTTTTTTTAAAAAAACACTTTAATTTTCCTAAGCCTAAAGTCACAAAAAATTGGTGCTAAAATGATGAAAGTTATTCATTGAAGGAGAGCATCGATGTGAAAAAGTACCTGATTTTCTGTACACTTGCCATTTTAACGTTTTTGTTCGGATGCGAAGAAGAACAAGCGTTTCGCTTACATACAGCACCAGAGTACTATCAAGGACGGGCGACGTTGCCGTCTGGGCAACAAATCGAGATGACTGAAGCGGATCGAACGAGCGTCTTAGAAGCCTGTTATCCGGACGAAGCCCTCGCCCTCACACCCGACGGCGATCGCCGTTGGGTCGGCACGGTCACGTTGTCCCAACCGTTGACGACTAAAGGGTCGACCCAGGCGTTCCCGACGGCCACTTTTTTTGAAGTGGAAAATCAAACGTACGTGGAATGTCGTGTCGATACGATTTCTTATGTGAAGCAAATCGAAGCGGTTCCGGATAGTCTCGTCCCATACCGTGGACAAGCGGTCACGTACCCTTCCGTCGCCAAGCTACGAAACGCCCAACCGCATGAACGATTGCAATACTTAAAGGAAATGAACAAACCTGTTGGAAATGAGCCTTACCCGAAACGAACGGCGCTTGAACAGACGCTCGTTCACGTGACGATGCCGTTCAACGGATCGTTCGAATTAACGTTCGAGTCCTCAGCGGGCATCGAGACGGTCACCGTCCCGATCGATGCGGCGTCACGCCAACCGTTCTTGTCGCTCGGATTCGGGATTGAAGCAGCCGAAGACACACGCCAATACGGAATCCATACTTCAGTAAACCAAGAGTTGTACCAAGATGTCATCCGGCCAAAAGACGCCTCGTACGAACGACTCCTCGGGGCCCGTCAAATCGACGACCTCCCGTCGACGCTCATCCCGGGCAAACGCTATCCGTTGTTCAGCTTTTCGTATATGCGTGACAACGTCCCGCACAAAGAAGTCGTCTCGCTCACGTACAAACAACCTGTCCTTTTGCGGGGAGAGGCGTTGAAACGTGAGATGCGCGCCGAATTTTCAAATCGTCAGCATGCCGTCTTTCATGAACTCGCCCTCATCGGTACTGAATCGAGAGACGCCTCATTTTTGACGCATTTGACAGCCGACCAGACACGTTTCGTCTTCAAGGCGATCGAGCGGTCTAAAGCGACGACCGAGACTGGAGAACCGGCTCCGATTCCGTATTTGACCGTATTCGAAGGAATCTGCGCCCAAACGTTTGATGTCAGTTATCGAGGTGACGACGTCGTGTTGACGAATACAAAGACCGGGTCCCACTTTAAACTACTGCGTGATGATGCGAACAAATGGCACGACCGCTTTGACGACTAAAGGAGGAATCTTGTGCCCAGAATCAGTCTCGCCGCGTCCCTACTTTTCGTTTTAGTGTTAAGCGGCTGCACGCAAGAAGAGACGGCGCTCGATCTCAACGTTCGCCCCCTCTTGTTTGACGGCTATCGCCTTGAGATCGGAAAGACGTTGACACAGATGGACGAGGCGGAGCATACGGCCGTCCATACGATTTGCGACGAGACAGACGTCTCGTCGTTGCCGGACCGTCCGTTCGTCTTCGACGCGTCATATCGTAGCTTCTCGCGTTCCTCACCGGAGATGGTCTCGCCCCTGACAGGCCTCACCGTCTTTCATGACGATGAAGCGACATACGCCTACTGTGAGACCGGCCACAGCCGATATGTGAAACAGATCGACCCGGAACACATGCCGATTGCCTATCGTGAAGCAGACCCTGAGCCGCTTCGACCGCGTTCAGCACGTGTGTCCGCCGATACACAGCAGGCGCTTCTCGAACAACTCGAGGACGACGCTCCATATTTTGAGTTCAAACCGTTCAACGTGCCGTTCGTAGCACTACAGGCACCCCTGTTCACGACGCTTTCGATCGAGGTAAACACGCAGGACGCATCGACGACATTCTCTCGTCCTTACGAACCAAGCTTGAGCTTACAACAGGTGACACTCTCGCTTCATATCATTGAGATGAATGGGTTCGTCCAACCGGCGCTCTTTGAGTCTTCTGAAATGAACACATCGCAGTGGCCGCTCGACCCTGTGCCTGACGGCGGCGTCCCAACATTGTCAAACACGTATCCATTACCTGAGACGCTCGAGTTCGGGAAGACGTACCCGCTCTGGCAACTTTCCTATGATGTCGAAGGAGAATTCGTCGAGCAGACCATCTCGCTCCGCTATGAGCCGCCCGTCATGATGACGCAAGCCGAGGTCGACGCCGCAACGATGACAGCCGATGAGGAAGTGACGATTGGTTACTTCCACAAGACGCCATTGTCCGGAAAGACCGAGCTGCATGCCTTAGACGCGGTCCAGACGTTGACGACGGACGGTGCGGCGTTGAAACAGATTGTGGCGCGCGCCGAACCGGTCAAACGGCGCGGCGAGCCGGCCGACTATCCGTTGTTCACGTTGATCGAGGGCGTGACGTCTCAGACGTTCGACGTGACGCTTCATAAGCGCTCGAAAAAAACGGACGTCTTCCTCACGACCGAAGGCAAGCATTACAAACTGAACTCCGAGGACAGCGCCACGTGGCTGTCGCTCGCCCCTTACTGACAGACGGTCTTCCCGTCTGTCTTTTTGCATGTTTTGTAAGCAACATCGTCCAAGTACAAACCGAGACTGTGCGACAATGAAACAAATGACACGAAGGAGTGAGTTCGATGACAACACGATTCGTTCGCGACGTCGCCGATAGTTGGCGCGTCTCCTATAAGCAGAACGGTTATCCGCACGTTCAACAAGGGTGGGTGTTACCACCGGAACGTAAAGCCGAGTTCGACCCGTTCATCTTGATGGCCGAAGACTGGTTCAAGCGCGGTACGTTCTCCGACCACCCGCACCGCGGCTTCCAGACGATCACCTATGTGATCGATGGTCGGCTCGAACATATCGACAACCACGGCGGGCACTCGATTCTCGATGCCGGGGACGTCCAGTACATGAACGCCGGTTGGGCCGCGCGTCATGCCGAGGAGGCCGTCGCGGACGACTTGATCCATACGTTGCAACTATGGCTCAATTTGCCGAAGTCGCTGAAGACGACGACGACATCTTATCAAAACGTCTACTTGGAGGACGCACCGGTCGTCCCAATCGACGGCGGACACGTGCGTGTCTACTCCGGTGACATCGCCGGCGTCACCGGACCGATGCAGAGCCTCGTCCCGATCACGATGAGCGAGATTCAATTGCGTGACGGGGCAACATATGAACACGTCTTGCCGACGAATCATAACGCCTTCGTCTACGTGCTCGCCGGATCCGTCGAGCTCGGATCGAGCGCGACGCCGCTTGCGAAGACGGACGTCGCGACATTGACGTTCGATGAGACGGCAGAGGGTGAGAGCGCCCTCTCAATCAACGCGACGTCCCGGGCGAAGCTCCTCGTCTATTCTGGTGTCCCGCTCCGTGAAGACTATATCGCCCACGGTCCGTTCGTCATGAACACCGAGGACGAGATTCGCCAAGCGTTCCGCGACTATCACGCCGGTGTCTTTGGTCCGCCCGCTGTGAAATAAACAATGAGCCACGCGCGATGCGTGGCTCACAGGCTGTTGACGAACCCATTCGCTTCTGGCGAATGGGTTCGTCTTTTTTTGTGTTCAACGAGCTCGAGGCGCTCTGCCCGACATAAAATTGAAAAAATGCTATGTAGACGGTCGTTTTCGGCCAACAGGTTGGCCAGCTTCTTCATGTTTTGTGCGGTCGCTGCCACCAGGTTGGCGCGGTCCACCGCCTCTTTCCCCCGGTAGAACGTGAAGCGGAGACCGTGGAGCTCCTTCCCGTCGGCGAACGAGCGCTCCACCGTCTGTGGCCGGAGACGGTAGAGGTGCTTGCCCGATGCGGACAGACGGTT
>WPCK01113178.1_pt1 | contig 11419 bp, 7 predicted proteins | sample 5399851 | NCBI WGS metagenome assembly WPCK01 (sample SAMN12869471, study PRJNA574797) | sludge metagenome | isolation source: wastewater treatment of pH11 | place: China:Beijing | collected 2019-05-20
GGCCGGGTGCGGCTCGCCGTCGTCCCGACCGCGCTCGCCGCGGTGCCCCGCCTCACCACGCCGTTCCGCGCCCGCCATCCGGACGTCACCTTCCACATCCAGTCGCGCAATTCGGTGGAGATCCTGGCCCTCGTCGGCAACCACGAGGTCGACGCCGGTATCACCTATCTCGACAATGAGCCGATGGGCCGGGTGGCGAGCGTGCCGCTCTACCACGAGCGCTACCGGCTCATCACCTCGGCCGGGGCGCCGCTGGCCGGGCGCGACCGGGTGACCTGGGCCGAGGTGGCCGCCCTGCCGCTGTGCCTGCTGACGCCCGACATGCAGAACCGGCGCATCATTGACCGCCTCATTGCCGGGGCCGGCGGCACCGCAAGCCCGGCGCTCGAATCCAACTCCATGATCACGCTCTATGCCCATGTGCGGGCCGGCGGCTGGTGCTCGGTCATGCCGCAGCTCATTGCCGAGACGCTCGACCTCAGCGGCGCGCTGCGCTCGATCCCGATCGTCGAACCCGATGCGGCCAACCTGATCGGCCTCGTCGCCGCATGGCGCGAACCGCACACGCCGCTGGTCTCGGCCCTGCTCTACGAGGCGCGCCAGTTCGCGTTGCCGGGCGCGGTTTGATAGAAAAATCCTATCAATCGACGGAAGCCCGCTATTGATCCGACCGGGAAGCGGTGCTTCTCCTCCGCCTGCATACGCCACGACAACGGACGGAACCGCCATGCAGCCGATCGACGGCCTCGAGGAGCGCGCGCGCAGCGTGCTCCGCTCATTTGCCGGAGTGGAGGGGGCGCTCATCCCCGCGCTGCAGGCGCTGCAACGCGAGTTCGGCCATCTGCCTGCCGGTCTCGTCCCGGTCGTGGCCGAAATCTTCAACATCAGCCGCGCCGACGTGCATGGCGTCATCACCTTCTATCATGATTTTCGCCAGTCGCCCGCCGGCCGCCACGTGCTGAAACTGTGCCGCGCCGAGGCCTGCCAGGCCATGGGCGGCGAACGGCTGGCGCGCCGGGCTTGCGAAACGCTGGAGGCGGATTTCGGGGCCACCACCGCCGACGGAGCCACGACGCTTGAGGCGGTCTATTGCCTCGGCCTGTGCGCGCTCGCGCCGGCAGCGCTCATGGACGGCGTCCCGCACGGCCGGCTGGACGAGGCGGCGCTCGAAGCACTGATCGCGGAGGCGCGCGCATGATCCCGACCATCTACATCCCGCGCGATTCCGGCGCGCTTGCCGTCGGCGCCGATGCGGTGGCGGCGGCCATTGCCGCCGAACTTGCCCGTCGCAACCTTGTCGCCCGCATCGTGCGCACCGGTTCGCGCGGGCTCTACCACCTCGAGCCGCTGGTCGAGGTGATGACGGAACGCGGCCGCTGCGCCTATGGCCGCGTGACCCCGGGCGACGTGCGTTCGCTGTTCGACAGCGGTTTTCTCACCGGCAGCCAGCACCGGCTGTGGCTCGGCCGCGCCGAGGACATTGATTTCCTGAAACGCCAGACCCGGGCCACGTTTGCGCGTTGCGGCATCATCGATCCCCTTTCGCTGGACGATTACGCCATGCATGGCGGGCTCAGCGGCCTGCGCGCCGCGCTCGCCATGACGCCACAGGCCGTGGTCGCTGCCGTGACCGATTCCGGCCTTCGCGGCCGCGGCGGCGCGGGGTTTCCGGCCGGCATCAAGTGGAAGACGGTCGCCGACGCGCCCGGCGCGCTGAAGCACATCGTCTGCAATGCCGACGAGGGCGATTCCGGCACCTTCGCCGATCGTATGCTGATGGAAGGCGATCCATTCCTGTTGATCGAGGGCATGGCGATCGCCGGCCACGCCACCGGGGCGACCTCGGGCATCGTCTATATCCGCTCGGAGTATCCGCACGCCGTGGCGACCATGACCGAAGCCGTGGAGCGCGCGCGCCGGGCCGGGCTGCTCGGACCGTCGATCCTCGGCTCGGACTTCGCCTTCGACATCGACATCCGGGTCGGCGCCGGCGCCTATGTCTGCGGCGAGGAGACGGCGTTGCTGGAAAGCCTGGAGGGCCGGCGCGGCCAGGTGCGCGCCAAGCCGCCGCTGCCGGCGCTGAAGGGCCTGTTCGGCCGCCCGACAGTGATCAACAACGTGCTGACGCTGGCCGCCGTTCCCGCCATTCTGGCCAACGGCGCGTCCTGGTACCGCGACTTCGGCGTCGGCCGTTCGCGCGGCACGATTCCCGTGCAACTCGCCGGCAACATCCGGCGCGGCGGCCTGTTCGAGGTGCCCTTCGGCATCACGCTCGGCGAACTCGTGCTCGACATTGGCGGCGGCACGGCGTCCGGCCGGCCGGTCAAGGCGGTGCAGGTCGGCGGTCCGCTCGGGGCCTATTTCCCGCCGGCGCTGTTCGACACGCCGTTCGACTACGAGGCCTTCGCCGCCCGCGACGGCCTGATCGGCCATGCCGGCATCGTCGTGTTCGACGATACCGCCGACATGCTGGCCCAGGCCCGCTTTGCCTTCGAATTCTGCGCCCTGGAAAGTTGCGGCAAGTGCACCCCCTGCCGCATCGGCTCGACGCGCGGCGTCGAGACCATCGACCGGATCGCCGCAGGCGACGGGGCTGCGAGGGATCTGGTGGAGGATCTCTGCAATACCATGAAGTATGGATCGCTGTGCGCGCTCGGCGGCTTCACCCCGTACCCGGTGATGAGCGCGATGACGCATTTCCCTGACGATTTCCGGCGGCCGCGCCTGGCCGAAGCGGCGGAGTAGACACATGTCCCTCGTCCACGAGATCGACTATGGCACGCCGGCCTCGCCGGCCACGCGCACGGTGACGCTCACCATCGACGCCACGACCGTCACGGTTCCGGAAGGAACCTCGGTCATGCGGGCGGCGATGGAAGCCGGCATCGCCATCCCGAAGCTCTGCGCCACCGACATGGTCGACGCCTTCGGCTCCTGCCGGCTCTGCCTGGTCGAAATCGACGGACGCGCCGGCACCCCGTCCTCCTGCACAACGCCGGTCGCGAACGGCATGACGGTGCACACCCAGACCGAGCGCCTGAAGCGCATCCGGCGCGGCGTCATGGAGCTCTACATTTCCGATCATCCGCTCGACTGCCTGACCTGCGCGGCCAATGGCGATTGCGAGCTGCAGACCCAGGCCGGCGCGGTCGGCCTGCGCGTCGTGCGCTACGGCGACGGCGCCACCCACGTGACCGCGATGTCCGGCGGCCAGGCCAATCCGCTGTGGAAGGCAAGCGACGAAACGAACCCCTATTTTGCCTACGATCCCTCCAAGTGCATCGTCTGCTCGCGCTGCGTGCGCGCCTGCCAGGAAGTGCAGGGCACGTTTGCGCTCACCATCGAAGGGCGTGGCTTCGGCAGCCGCGTGTCGCCCGGGGCGGGCGAGACGTTCCTCGGGTCCGAATGCGTGTCCTGCGGCGCCTGCGTCCAGGCCTGCCCGACGGCGACGCTGACGGAGAAATCGGTCATCGCCATCGGCCAGCCGGAGCATTCGCTCGTCACCACCTGCGCCTATTGCGGCGTCGGCTGCTCGTTCAAGGCCGAGATGCGCGGCGAGGAGGTCGTGCGCATGGTGCCGTGGAAGGACGGCAAGGCCAACCGCGGCCACTCCTGCGTCAAGGGCCGCTTCGCCTGGGGCTACACCACCCACCGCGATCGTATCGTGAAGCCGATGGTGCGCGCCGCCGTCACCGATCCGTGGCGCGAGGTCAGCTGGGACGAGGCCTTCGCCCATGTCGCCTCCGAGTTCCGCCGCATCCAGGCAAAATACGGGCGCGAGGCGGTCGGCGGCATCACCTCGTCGCGCTGCACCAACGAGGAGACCTACCTGGTCCAGAAACTGGTGCGTGCCGGGTTCGGCAACAACAATGTCGACACCTGCGCCCGCGTCTGCCACTCGCCGACCGGCTACGGGCTCGGCAAGGCGTTCGGCACCTCGGCCGGCACCCAGGATTTCGATTCGGTCGAGCATGCCGATGTCGTCATGGTCATCGGCGCCAACCCGACCGACGGCCATCCCGTGTTCGCCTCGCGGCTGAAGAAGCGCCTGCGCCAGGGCGCGCGGCTGATCGTCGTCGATCCGCGCCGCATCGACCTGGTCCGCTCGCCCCACATCGCCGCCGCCCATCATCTGGCGCTGCGCCCGGGCACGAATGTCGCGGTCATGACCGCGCTCGCCCATGTCATCGTCACCGAAGGCCTGGTCAACGACGCCTTCGTCACCGAACGCTGCGACCGTTCGGAATTCGACGACTGGGCCGCCTTTGTTTCGGAAGCGAAACATTCCCCGGAAGCCACGGAGGCTTACACCGGCGTGCCGGCGGCCGAACTGCGCGCCGCCGCGCGCCTTTATGCCACCGGCGGCAATGGCGCCATCTACTACGGCCTCGGCGTGACCGAACACAGCCAGGGCTCCACCACGGTGATGGCGATCGCCAACCTGGCCATGGTCACCGGCAACATCGGCCGCAAGGGTGTCGGGGTCAATCCGTTGCGCGGGCAGAACAATGTGCAGGGCTCCTGCGACATGGGCTCATTCCCGCACGAACTGCCGGGCTACCGCCATGTCGGACAGGAGGCGACACGCGACATCTTCGAGGCGATGTGGGGCGTGTCCATTTCCGACGAGCCGGGCCTGCGCATCCCCAACATGCTCGACGCTGCCGTCGGCGGCACCTTCAAGGGCATCTACATCCAGGGCGAGGACATCCTGCAATCGGATCCCGACACCCGGCATGTCGCCGCCGGGCTTGCCGCGATGGAATGCGTCGTCGTGCACGACCTCTTCCTCAACGAGACCGCCAACTACGCCCACGTCTTCCTGCCCGGCTCGACGTTCCTCGAGAAGGACGGGACCTTCACCAACGCCGAGCGGCGCATCAACCGCGTGCGCAAGGTGATGCGGCCGATGAACGGCCTGGCCGACTGGGAGGTGACCCAGGGCCTGGCGCGCGCCCTCGGCCTCGGCTGGGCCTATGCCCATCCGGCCGAGATCATGGACGAGATCGCCGCCACGACGCCAGGCTTCGCCCGCGTCAGCTACGCCATGCTGGAGCAGCGCGGCTCGGTGCAGTGGCCCTGCAACGACAAGGCGCCCGACGGCACGCCGATCATGCATGTCGACGGCTTCGTCCGCGGCAAGGGCAAGTTCTACCGCACCGAATACCTGCCGACCGACGAACGCACCGGGCCGCGCTTCCCGCTGCTTCTCACCACCGGCCGCGTGCTGTCGCAGTACAATGTCGGGGCACAGACGCGGCGGACCGGCAATGTCGCCTGGCACGACGAGGATGTGCTGGAAATCAATCCGCACGACGCCGAGCAGCGCGGCGTCCGCGATGGCGACGTGGTGCGCCTGGCGTCGCGGTCGGGGGAAACGACACTGAAGGCGCGCATCACCGACCGCGTCGCCGCAGGCGTCGTCTACACCACCTTCCACCACCCTGCCACGCAGGCCAATGTGGTGACCACCGACTATTCCGACTGGGCGACCAACTGCCCGGAATACAAGGTTACCGCGGTGCAGGTCTCGCCCTCCAACGGTCGCCCGAGCGACTGGCAGGCCGATTATGCCGAGCAGGCCCGCGTCGCCCGGCGCATCGCCGTGGAAGCCGCCGAATGAGCCGCAGGCCCGCCGCCATCCGTCGCATCCGCCGATACGCCCGCCGCGGCGGCCTCGGGCTCGAGGGCGAGCGCGCGCTGCCGGAGGAAACGCCGGTGGCGTTCTCGTTCAACGGCGCGACCCATGCGGTGATGATGGCGACACCCGCCGACCTTGCCGATTTTGCCATCGGCTTCGCGCTTGCCGAGGGAATCGTCGGCGATGCAGGCGAGATCGAAGGCCCGGCCATCGTGCTTGCCGGCGGCGGCATCGACCTGCAGATGACCATTCCTTCTGCCCGGGCCGATGCCCTGGCACACCGTCGCCGCGCGCTCGCCGGGCCGGTCGGCTGCGGGCTGTGCGGCGCCGAGAGCATCGACGCCGTGCAGCGACCGATCGAGGCCAACGCCACGACCGTCACTGTCGATCCGGACCGGATCGTCGCGGCGATGGCCGCCCTGTCGGGCCGCCAGCCGATGTTTTCGGAAACCGGCGCCGTGCATGCCGCGGCCTTCATGGACGCCGGGGGTCGGCTCACCGCCGTTCGCGAGGATGTCGGGCGGCACAATGCGCTCGACAAGCTTGCCGGCGCGCTGGCGCGATCGCGGATCCCGGCGCGATCCGGCGCGATCCTGATGACGAGCCGCCTGTCCATCGAACTGGTGCACAAGGCCGCCGCCCTCCGCGCGCCCGTGCTGGCCGCCGTGTCGGCGCCGACGGCTGCCGCAGTCCGCCTGGCAGAGGCCGCCGGCATCGCCCTCATGGCGCTGGTCCGCGGCGCCGACTACGAGATCTATTCCCGGCCCGATCGCCTGAAACGCGGAGAAGACGCCGATGTCGCCTGAAAAGCTGGTGCGCATGGCCAACCAGATCGCTGCCTTCTTCGCCTCGATGCCGAGGGAGGAAGCCGTTGCCGGCGTGGCCGAGCACATCACCAATTTCTGGGAACCGCGCATGCGCGCGGCGCTGTTTTCCGTGCTGGAGTCCGGCGGCGAGAACCTCGATCCGCTGGTGCGCGAGGCCGCGCCACGCATCCGCCGCCCGGCGGCGTGAACGATTCCGGACGCCATTTCATTCACCGAAACGTGATCTTAAGGGTTGCCAGCTATTCCTGCTGCCGGACTGCAGGGGTGAAGCATGCCGATCTTGTCCATCGCCAACCGGTTCACGCCATGGTTTGACCGGGCAACCGGCGCAGCCGGGCTGAAAACCCGGGTCCGCCGCCAATTGGTCGCCGACCAGCTCGATACGATCTACCGGCTGCTGCCGGCGCTTGCCGTCGTGTCCACCCTGGTGGTGTGCATCCTCTTGACCGCGGCCTACGGGCAGCAGCGCTACGGCGTGATCGTCGCCTGGTCGATCGCCCAGTTCGTCGCCATGGCCTATGGCCTGTCCAGCGGCATGCCGCGCGACCTGTCCACCCCCCTGGTCGACAAGGGCCCGTCGGCGCGCGCCATCGGCATGGTCGTGTTCGCCTTCGTGCTGGGAACATTGTGGGCGGTCGTGCCATTCCTCATGGGCTACGCCGGGTTCTACGGGCTGACGCTGGTGACGCTTCTGGCCTCGGTCGGGGCGCTCTGCGTCGGCGGGTTCGTTTTCTCCGCCTATCCGCCGGCCGCCGTCGCCTACCTGCTGCCGACGCTCGCCGGCGCCCAGGCGGTGTCGTCCTTCGTGCCGGAACGCGGCACCTCGGCGCTTGTCGCCCTCTCCCTGGTCTCCTTCGCAGCGCTCATCGCGCTCGTCTCGGTGCGCCAGACCCGGCTGCTCGCCACGCATTTGCGGACCGAATCGACCATCCGCGAACAACGCAACGTCATCAGCCTGCTTCTGCGCGAATTCGAGGAGAACTCGGCCGACTGGCTCTGGGAGTTCGACGCTGCCGGCGTGATCGACCGCGTGTCGGACCGATTCGGCGCCAAGCTCGGCGGCACCGAGCATGTTCGCGGCCGCGACTTCCTCGAATTCATGGGCGAAATCAGCATAGGCGACGGCGGGGCGCTTGCCGAACTGGCCGCGGTCATCGCGGAACGGCAGGCCTTCAACGACCGCAGCATCCCGTTGCGTACCGCCGATGGCGACCGCTGGTGGCGGCTTGCCGGCAAACCCGTCTTCGACGAAGCCGGTGCGTATGCCGGTTATGTCGGCATCGCCTCCGACGTGACCGCCGAGACCATCGCCGAACGCCGGATCGCGTTCCTGGCGCACAATGATTCGCTGACCGGCCTGATGAACCGCACGCGCTTCAACGAACTGCTCGGCTCCGCGGTTGCCCGGCTCGAGCGCTACGGCACGCCGTTCGCCGTGCTCTATCTCGACTTCGACGACTTCAAGGCGATCAACGACGGACTTGGCCACCTCACCGGCGATCGGCTGCTCTCGCAGGCGGCCAGGCGGATCAAGTCGACCTTGCGCGACAGCGACATCGTTGCCCGTCTCGGTGGCGACGAGTTTGCCGCGATCCTGACCGGCGTGTCGCGCCGCGACGAGGTCGAGCCGATTGCCGCGCGGATGGTGCGCGACATCTCCACACCCTACGAGATCGATGGACAATTGCTGACGATCGGCGTGTCGATCGGCATCGCCATCGCCCCGCAGGACGGCGCCGCCGCCGAGCAGCTGCTGCGCCACGCCGACCTTGCCCTTTATCGCGCCAAGACCACGGGTCGCTCGCGCCACTGCTACTTCGAGGCGCAGATGGACAATGAGGTGCGCGAACGGCGCCTCATGGAGGCCGATCTGCGCGAGGCCATTGCCGGCGGCCAGCTCGCGCTGAACTACCAGCCGCTGGTGTCGGCCGAAAGCGGATGCCCGATCGGGTTCGAGGCGCTGGTGCGCTGGAATCATCCGGTGCGCGGCGCCATCGGCCCGTCGGTGTTCATCCCGCTGGCCGAACAGTCGGGACTGATCAGCGGCATCGGCGACTGGTCGATCCTGCGCGCCTGCCGCGAGGCCGTGTCATGGCCGCAGCCGCTGTTCGTCGCCGTCAATCTGTCGGCGCGGCACTTCCAGGGCTCCGACATCGTGTCCGTCGTTCGCGATGCGCTTGCCGAGACGGGGCTCGCCGCCGGCCGGCTCGAGATCGAGATCACCGAAAGCCTGCTGCTGGAGAACCCCGACCAGGTGATCGAGAAGCTGCGCGCGCTGAAGGCACTCGGCGTGACCATCGCGCTCGACGATTTCGGCACCGGCTATTCGAGCCTGTCCTACCTGCTGAAATTCCCCTTCGACAAGATCAAGATCGACAAGTCCTTCGTCGATGCGCTGGCGGTGGATCCGGCCGCCCATGACATCCTGCGCACCATCGCCACACTCGGCCGGACGCTGAACATGCAGGTGACGGTCGAGGGCGTCGAGACGCACGAGCAGACCGAGGCGCTGCGCGACCTGTCGCTGAACTTCATGCAGGGTTATTACTTCGCCCGCCCGCTCGACCAGGCCGGCCTTGCCGCCTACCTCCTGAAGAATGTCGGCGACAAGTCGCGTCAGCCGGCGAAGCCGGCCCGGGCGCTGCGTGTGGTGAGCTGAGCAAGGCCGTCAGCGCGCTGGCTGGATCCGCTCCAGCCAGGCAATCACATTGTCGATGTCCTGCGGACTGGCCGCGATTTCCGGCATGTCAGGGTGGCCGGTGATGATGCCTTCCGCCAGGGCTTCCTCGAGCGCCTCGGGCGGATAGCTCTTGCCGAGATCGCGGAAGGCCGGTGCCTGCGCCAGCGGGCTCTCGCCCTGCGTGCCCGTGGCATGGCAGGTGCCGCATCGGGCGTCGAGGTAGGCCAGGCCCGCATCGGCGTCCGCCGCCATCGCCGTCGCGGCGGACAGGATGAGGCCGAGGCCGGCAAGCGCGCGAATCATGGTCATGTCTCCCCGCCCCGTTCCATGCCGCCGGGCGGGCATCCCGTCAATCGGCGCCCCGGAGTTCCTTGGTCGCCAGCACCACGCCCGGCTCCTCCGCGATCGAACGGATGCGGAAGTCCATGCGGCGGATGAACTCGAGCATGCGGGTGTTTTCGGCCAGCACATAGCCGGAGAGGCGCTTCAGCCCCTCGGCGCGGGCATATTCGATGAGAATGTCCATCAGCGCGCTGCCGATGCCGTGTCCAGACAGGTCGGAGCGCACCAGGACCGCATATTCCGCCGACTCGCGGTCCGGATCTCCGGCCAGCCGCGACACCCCGCACAGCTCGCCCGCCTGGTCGAGTGCGACGAAGGCGATGTCGCGGTCGTAGTCGAGCTGTGTCAGCCGCACGAGCGCCTCATGGCTGAAGTGCCGCCTGGGCGTCAGGAACCGCATGCGCATGTCCTCCGGCGTCGTACGGGCGAAGAACGCGGCGTAGAGCGACACGTCCGCCGGCCGGATCGGCCGGAGCCGATAGCTGACCCCCTCGTCGACCGAAACCGAGCGCTGCCAGTCGGCCGGCCATGGCCGGATCGACAGGTCCCGGTTCGTGCCGGTTTCCTCGACGCGCGCCGGATCGATCGCGATGCGCGCGTCGAGCGCCACGACGCCGTTTTCGTCGGCCCAGATCGGGTTGATGTCGAGGCTGTCGATGCAGGCAAAGTCCACAACCAGCGCCGAGACGGCGTTGAGCGCTTCCGTCAAGGCGGCGCGGTTGGCGGGCTTGCGGTCGCGATAGCCCTTCAACAGCCGGCCGACGCGGGTCGCGTCGATCATGTCGCCGCCAAGCACGTCGTCGAGCGGCGGCAGGCCGATCGCGGTGTCGTCAAGCGTCTCGACGGCGACCCCGCCGGCACCGAACAGGATCGCCGGGCCGAAGATCGGATCGCGATGCATACCGATAATGAGCTCGTGCGCGTCGCGCCGCTGGATCATCGGCTGCACCGCGTACCCGTCCGGCGTCGCGCCCGGCACCGCGGCTGCCAGCCGTTCGGCGATGCCGAGAGCCGCGGTCCGGGCTCCGGCCGGATCGGCAATGCCGAGCACGACACCGCCGACATCCGACTTGTGGGTGATCGTCTTCGACAGCAGCTTGACCACGACCTTGTCGTGGCCCTTGGCCAGGAGGATGAGCGCGGCGTCGGAGGCCTCGTCCGGATCGGCCGCCACGATGACCTCCGGCACCGGCAGCCCGTAGGCCGCCAGCACCGCCTTGGCCTCAGGCTCGGTCAGCATGGCCCGGCCATCCGCGGCGGCGGCCCGGAAGATCGCCCGCACATCCTCGCGCCGGCCCGACACGTCGTCGCCGGAATGCGACGGCACACGCAGCAGTGCCCGCTGGACCCGGCTCCAGTCGTCCACCCAGGACACGGCACGCGCCGCATCGGCCGGCGTTGCAAAAGTGGCAATCCCGGCCCGCTGCAGCACCGTCCGCGCCGCTCGCGCCGTCATTTCGCCGAGCCACGCGGCAAACACCGGCTTGCCGCCGATCCGCCCGCCTTCGGCCAGCGCCGCCACCGCCTCGGCCGCGTCGAGCGAGGAGGCGAGCGCCGTCGGGCAGTTCATCACCAGGATCGCGTCCACGCCGGGATCGCCGGCCACAGCGACCAGCGCTTCGCGATAGCGCTCCGGCGGCGCATCGCCGATGACATCCACCGGATTGCCGCGCGACCAGGTCGCCGGCAGCACCTTGTCGAGCGCGCCGATGGTGGTTTCGGCCAGTGTGGCGAGTTCCCCGCCCGATTCGAGCAGGGAGTCGATGGCAAGCACGCCGGCGCCGCCGCCATTGGTGACGATGGCCAGGCGCGCCCGCTCCAGCGGCTTCATGCGGGTCAGCACCTCGGCGGCCGCAAACAGTTCGCCAAGGTCGTCGACCCGGAGCACGCCGGCGCGCCGCAGTGCCGCCGCGGCAACGCGGTCGCCGC
>WPCK01294977.1_pt1 | contig 11419 bp, 8 predicted proteins | sample 5399851 | NCBI WGS metagenome assembly WPCK01 (sample SAMN12869471, study PRJNA574797) | sludge metagenome | isolation source: wastewater treatment of pH11 | place: China:Beijing | collected 2019-05-20
GTTCTGGGTCTTTCCGGAGGAGTCGACTCTACACTGGCCTTGCTGGTCTGCCTGCGGGCCTGCCGGATACTCGAGCGTCCGGCCGATGACATCCTTTGTGTCTCAATGCCGGGTCCGGGTTCTTCACCGCGCTCTGTAGCTATTTCCGAAAGTCTGGCCCAAGCTTGCGGCTGTGATCTGGTGACCATAGACATAGGTCAGGCTGTCCAACTGCACCTCAAAGCAATCGGCCATGACGGGTCCCCCGACCACACTTTTGAAAATGCCCAGGCCCGTGAGCGTACGCAGATTTTAATGGACCTGTCTAATTTTAAAAACGGTATTGTTGTCGGAACCGGCGACCTGTCTGAGCTGGCTCTGGGATTTTGCACTTACAATGGAGATCAGATGTCCATGTACAGTGTGAATCATTCCGTACCCAAGACTTTGGCCCGCATAATGCTGGAGACATTTGCTGCCGACCTGCTGACGGGTAACAGGAGCACTGCTTCACCGGATCAATTTTTCCCTCAAGAGAAAGATAAGCAGCTGGCGCTGGCAAACTTGTTGCGCGAAATCGTGTCCAGGCCGGTCTCACCGGAGTTGCTGCCGCCCGACGAGGACGGAACTATTACGCAGAAAACCGAGGAGATTATCGGCCCCTATGAGCACAATGACTTTTTCCTCTTTTATCTGTTTTATGATGGCCGCCATCCGAAAGTAGTCTATGAAATGGCCTGTGATACCTTCCAAAACACGCCCGGGGAGAAGCTGAAGGATGAGATGATCAGGTTTATCTCAAGATTTATCCGTAACCAGTTCAAACGCCAGCCCATGCCGGACGGGGCCCAGGCATTACCTTATTCACTATCACCTCACGGTGCCTTTCAAATGCCCGGAGATTTATCTGAGCAAAGCCTTCTGGATGCCCTGGAAGACTTGTAGCAGTCTGAGGCTGACTTGCTCTAAACAACTGTTAGTTCAGCTAACAATTTCTAATGTAAATATGACAGTACGGGCTAGAAAAGTTTCACTAGTTATGTCCTGATGCAGGATTATAACGGGCCGTTTTCTGTTAGCATATAATGCACACGACATTTTTTCCGAAGGAGACGTAAAAAGGAGGAAATGCCTCATTTGAGGCTGAATGATATGGCCCCGGCTTATAGTGCAGAAGACGTATGGCGTACTTGTTACAATCGAGTTTTAAAGGATGAAATCCAACCCTTGACCTATAACACCTGGTTTGCTAAAGCAGTGCCATTTTATGCGGATGACCAGGTTTTCGGCCTTGCTGTTCCGAATAATGTAGTCCGCGATTTCATCGTACCTTACAAGTCAATAATTGAATCCGCATTAAAGCAGGTCACCCATATCCTCTACAGGCTGCAGGTTATTGTCCGCCCCGACGGTACTGTGCCGGAGCCGGTTGCTGAAACTGACCGCGAAACTTCAAACGGGGTCAGCTTGCAGCGGGGCCAGCTCAATCCCGAATATACTTTTGATTCTTTTATCGTGGGCAGCAATAATGAGTTTGCCCACGCTACCTGTGTTTCAGTCGCCTCGATGAAAAACCCCCGCAACAATAATCCGCTCTTTATTTATGGCGGCTCCGGTCTGGGAAAAACCCACCTCCTCCACGCTATCGGCAACCGAGTCAGCCTCGATTATCCTGTCAAACGTGTTGTTTACGTTCAATCTGAACAGTTTGTCAATGAACTTATCGCCTGCATTCAGAATAATGATTACACCGCCTTTCGCGAACATTACAGATTTGCCGACATGCTGCTGATAGACGATATTCAGTTCATTGAAGGCAAGGAGCGCATGCAGGTCGAGTTTTTCCACACCTTCAACATGCTCTATGAATCTGGTAAAAACGTTGTTCTGACCTGCGATAAGCCACCGCAGAATCTGACATCTCTGGAGGAGCGCCTACGTACAAGGTTGATGAGTGGTCTAACTGCAGATATCGGACCGCCGGATTATGAAACGCGCCTGGCCATCCTGGGCAAGCTCCAACAAGCCCTGCAGACTTCGGTCTCGGAAGAGATCATTGAATACATAGCCACCAATATCACCAACAACGTGCGCGAACTCGAAGGTGCCTTCAAAACCATTCATGCCCTTTATGCTTTAGGAACCGATGTCACCCTGGACCGGGCCAAGCACGTCCTGCGCAATCTTATCCAGCCCGGTGCCATGCGCCCTCTGACCTGCGATTTCATCATGGAGGTGGTCGGCAATTATTATGGTGTTTCGGTTGATGACATCAAATCACGTAAACGCAGCCAAAATATTGTCATGCCTCGCCGCATTGCCATGTATCTGTGTCGCAATAAATTGAACCTTACCTACGAAGAAATCGGAGATGCCTTCGGAGGTAAGAACCATGCCACAGTTTTACACGCTTGTGATAAAATGAATGAAGATTTGGAGACAGATTTTGACATCCGGGAAGCCCTGGAAAAGGTCGAGGCAAGATTACAGTAATTAACAATTTTGTGCACATTTGTGAATAACTTACTGTTAAATGCCTGTTGAGAGATTGTTAACGGATTTTCTTTGTGAATAGTAAGTGGTTGTTCATATTTCTTCACACTCTTTTCACAATATCTTCACATCGCAAAGCTCCGACCGGACCAATCTGAAAGCAGATTTTGCACACTATTAACAGACCATAATAAGAGGATGAAGAAATAGCTATATATAGCGGCAGCAGGAAAACGGCCCCACAAAAACGATCCTAATGACAAAAGCACAAAAGGGCTTAGGAGGAAAAAATGAGACTGAACTGTTCACGGAAAAGATTAATGGATTCGATCAATATTGTTTCCAAAGCAGTAGCCACACGTACACCGATGCCTATTTTGGACGGAATCCTGATGAATGCGTCTGACGGTCTGACTCTGACGGGTTATGACATGGAAACCGGCATCGAAGCCCGTATGGAAGCGGATATTCTTGCTTCCGGCAGTGTTGTTGTCCCTGCCAGGGTTTTTACGGAAATTGTGCGGCGTTTACCGGAAGATGATGTTTTCATCGACACGGACGACAAGCATATGGTGAAAGTTGAGAGCGGTTCCAGCTCATTTAATATACGCGGTTTGTCAGCAGATGATTATCCGGCCCTGCCGATTGTTGAACATGACCGCAGCCTGGTTTTAGAGCAGAAAATGTTTAAAGATATGATTCAGCAGACTAAGTTTGCTGCTTCAACCGACGACAGCCGCCCGATTTTGAAGGGTATAAACGTAATTTTCGAAAATGGCGAGCTGACTCTGGTTACTATTGACGGCTTCAGATTGGCCGTGCGCAAGGAAAAGATCAAGGAAGACCAGCAGGAAGCCATGCAGTTCATAGTTCCTGCCAGGGCTATGGAAGACGTATCTCACGTTTTGAGTGACAGTGATGATCTGGTCACCATCGGCCCCTCACATAACTATGTCCTCTTTGATACCGGTAATATAAAAATTGTTTCACGCCTGATTCAGGGAGAGTTCCTCAGCTATAAGAGCATCTTGCCCAGCGGAAATAAAACCAGCCTTGTCGCAGATCCACAAGTTCTTCTGTCGGCCATTGAGCGCGCTTCTATTGTCATCGACCGTGATGAGAAACGTTTCCCGGTTACTTTAGAGACACCGGATGAGGATACTCTTATTATCAGTTCAAAGACGGATATCGGCATGTCACGTGAAGAACTCAGTATTGCCCTGACCGGCGAATTGGTTGATATAGACTTTAACCCCAAATTGTTTATGGATGCCTTAAAGGAAATTCAGGACGAAAAAATTACTGTTTCTTTCCAGGGCAGTGTCGGTCCCTGTTCTATCCAGCCTCTGGAGGGAGAGAGTTTCTTTTACCTGGTGCTGCCCCTGCGTCGTTAGTATTCCATGCGTTTGACTTCACTGAGGCTGACGAACTTTCGCAACTACGGAAAACTTGACCTGTCATTTAATGATGGCATTCATGTTTTTTACGGGGACAATGCCCAAGGCAAGACAAACCTGCTCGAAGCCATCTTTCTTTGTACCTGTGCCCGCTCACACCGGACCGGCCGTGACGAGGAACTGATTTTACATGGTGAGAATTTCTACAAAAGCGAAGTGGTCTTTTTAACCGACAGGGGTCTGGAAGAGAAGGTATCCTTTGCCTACATCCTGCCTGAAGCCCTCAATTCTTCGCGATCATCCCGCAAGATGGCCTATAACGATATTGAAGTTTCAAACATTTCTGAAATGATCGGGCTCTTCCACGCTGTGATTTTCGCTCCGGAAGACCTGCAGATAGTAAAGGGCGGTCCCGGCGGCCGCCGTCGTTTTCTTGATCTTCTGATATCTCAGACCAGCCGGCTGTATTTCCGGGCCTTACAAAGATATAGCCAGCTGCTCTTGCAGCGCAACAGCCTGCTAAAAATAATCCGGGAGAGAGCAAACAATAAGCCTGCTTCACCCCAAAGGGCAGGGAAAGCTTCTGACGGGCAAGACCTCTTTTCTGAAGGAAAAGATATACTGGAAGACAAGGAGACGCCGGAATTGCCTCCTATGACGATTCAGGAGGAACTTTCTGTTTGGGATCATGCTCTGGCCACTGAAGCAGCCCATATTCTCAAAAAGCGCCTTGACTATGTTGAAAAGATTTCTGACTATGCCGGTCTCTCCCTGGCCTATCTGACGGAGGCAAATGAAGAGCTGAGCCTGAAGTATCGAACCATAGGCGGTATTTCGCATTTACAGTCAGAGGAAGAGATTGCCGGAATATTCTATTCCCGCCTGCAAAGATCGGCTGAGGATGATGTTTTTCGCGGCAGCAGCAGTATCGGGCCCCATCGCGATGATCTCGACATTAATTTGAATGAATATCCGGCCAGGACCTACGCCTCTCAGGGACAGCAACGATCACTGGTTCTCTCCCTGAAAATAGCCGAATTGCTTCTGCTCAAAGAATTAACTGGTGAAAGACCCATTTTGCTTCTGGATGACGTCATGTCGGAACTGGACAGCAAGCGAAGAGAGCATTTGCTGCAAATTGTGAGTGGACACCAGGTTTTTGTGACCGGAACAGATAAGGAACATATGTTTGAAAACGACAAAGAACCTGCTGATTTCTCCGGCACAGAGACAAAGCAGTCTATCAATTATTACTATGTCAAGGGCGGCAAAGTTACGCCCGCCAAGTGAAATTTGAGCCGGCGAATGTTACGGAGTCGGGATTGGCTTAAACCGCATAAAAGCTGGCTTTGTGGTATAATCTGACTGTAGAAAATTTTACGAATTTCAAGTGTTGAAACAGGACAAAAGCAAGAAAATATGTATGTACATTTGGGGGCTGATCTTTCCATACCTTTCCACATGATTGTGGGAATATTTGATTTAGATTCAATCCCGGAATCAGCTGAAGACACCCTTGCCTTTATGGCTCAGGCCGAGAAGGATGCCAAGCTGGACCTATTGGTTCCGGACATACCCCGCTCTCTGATCGTAAGCTTAGATAGATCATACTTATCTGCTGTCTCAGCGCAGACCTTGCGTGCCCGCTGTTCTGATCAAAAGCACTTGCAATATGAGGATTTAAAATGACTGATAAAGACAATAAGGAATATATCGAGAAGGCTCAGAATAGTGCGAATTTTCAGGAGCTCTTGCGCCGGGCTGAAGAAGATGCAATGGAGAGGTCCGAGGATGATTTGGTTAATCTGGCGGACAATCCCCATGCTCTGATCGATGACTTTGAAGAAGAGCTTGATGATTCTATCCAGATCACGGACTTTGATACTTCAAGCAGTTCAAGTTATGAAGATAGTGACATCCAGGTTCTGGAAGGACTTGAAGCTGTCCGCAAAAGACCGGGCATGTATATTGGTGATACCACTCTTCGTGGCCTCCACCACCTGATTTACGAAATTGTTGCCAACTCGGTTGACGAGGCTTTGGCCGGACGCTGTGATCAGATTACGGTTACCGTTTTCCCCGACCAGTCGGTTCGCGTAGAAGATAACGGTATCGGTATCCCTGTAGGTATCCACCCGCAGATGGGCATACCGACGATTGAAGTTGTCCATACTCAGCTTCATGCCGGCGGTAAGTTCGGAGGCGGAGCCTACAGTATATCCGGTGGTCTGCATGGTGTGGGCGCCTCGGTCGTTAATGCCCTGTCCCAGTGGATGGACGTAGTGGTAAACCGTGGCGGCAACTCCTACCAGATCCGCTTTGAGCGTGGAGAAACGGTCAAGCCGCTGGAAATTGTCGGTCAAACGGCAAAAACCGGTACAATTACAACCTTCAAGCCGGATACTGAGATTTTCCCCGAGATAGAGATCGACTTCAATCATTTGTTGACGCGTTATCGCGAGATGGCCTTTCTAAACAGTGAAGTGGCCATCACCCTGGTGGATAAGCGGGTTGAACCCCATGAAGTCAGGAAGCTTCACTATGAAGGCGGCATTATTTCCTTTGTTGAATACCTGAACCGCAACAAGAGTGTTTTGCACAAAACGCCGATTTACTTTTCCGGAGACCAGGATGATGTCTTCGTTGAGGTAGCGATTCAATACAATGACACTTATGTTGAAAACGTGTATACCTATGCCAATAACATCGCAACGATTGAAGGCGGCTCGCATCTGACCGGCTTTCGTTCTGCAATAACGAAAACAGTTAATGACTACGCCCGTAAGTATAATTTCTTAAAGGAAAAAGACAAAAACCTTCAGGGTGAAGATATCCGTGAAGGTATGTGTGCTATTGTCAGCGTAAAAATAGCAGATCCTCAGTTTGAGGGTCAGACCAAGACCCGTCTGGGCAACTCAGAAGTACGCACAGTGACCGAAGCTGTGGCCGGAGAAGAATTTGCAACTTTCCTGGAGGAAAACCCGGCTGTGGCAAGAATAATCATGAACAAGTGTATTTCAGCCTCTCAGGCAAGAGAAGCAGCGCGCAAAGCCAGGGATATGACCCGCCGCAAGAGCGCCCTGGAAACGAATGCCCTGCCGGGCAAGCTGTCCGACTGCCAGGAAAAGGATCCTACGCATTGCGAGATCTTTATTGTCGAGGGAGATTCAGCCGGCGGCACTGCCAAAGGCGGACGGGAGCGCAAATATCAGGCGATTTTACCACTATGGGGTAAAATGCTGAATGTTGAGAAGGCCCGTATTGACCGCGTTCTGGAGAATGAAAAGCTGATGCCGATCGTCCTGGCCCTTGGTGCGGGAATTGGCAGCGAGCTGGATTTATCTAAACTGCGTTACCACAAAGTTATTATTATGGCCGACGCTGATGTTGACGGATCTCATATCCGCACCCTGCTGCTGACCTTTTTCTTCCGCTACATGCGGACTTTGATTGACAGCGGCCACATCTACATAGCATGTCCTCCCCTTTATCGTATTTACCAGGGTGACAAGAGCTTCTACGCATACGAAGAAAGCGATGTAGACAAAATTAAAGCTGAGACCGGATGGGATAACCCGAAGATTCAGCGCTTCAAGGGTCTCGGTGAAATGAACGCCGACCAGCTGTGGGACACGACCATGAACCCGGAAACCCGTCGCTTGAAGCGGGTTGACCTCCATGACGCCTTGCAGGCGGACGAAACATTTACCCTCCTGATGGGAGACCGTGTTGAGCCAAGGCGTGATTTCATTCGCAAGAATGCCAGACTGGCGTCTGTCAATAATTAAGTAGATTGTTTCACGTGAAACATTGGAGCTCCCGGCCAAAAAGCCGGGAGCTTTTTTAATGCCCGGATGATGTTTCACGTGAAACATTTACTTCCTTGCTATGCTTTGCTGTAAAAAGGTAATATTGGAATAATGACGTGATAGAATAAATGAGATCGTTTATAGGAATTAAGTGCCTTTGAATGGAGAGTAAAATACATGAGCCTGGTTATTGCTGTTGCCAATCAAAAAGGGGGTGTGGGTAAGACCACCAGCTGTATAAGTATCGCTGCTGCCATTGCTGACAGAAAACGTTCTGTCTTATTAGTGGATGTTGACCCGCAAAGCAATACCACTTCCGGTCTAGGTGTCAAGAGAAACTCTATCGAATTATCCAGCTATGATTTACTTCTGGACGATTCGATTGATGCAAGTGATGTAGTCCACAATGTGAGGAAGAACTTTGACCTGATTCCTGCAACTATTGACCTGGCAGGTGCTGAGATAGAACTGGTTCCCCTCCTTCAGCGGGAACATAAACTGCGTCAGGCTCTGGCAGCCGTCCGCGATAAATACGACTACATCATCATGGACTGCCCGCCGTCGCTTGGTCTGCTCACCTTAAACGGACTGGTTGCAGCAGAAGCAGTTCTGGTTCCGGTGCAAGCTGAATATTACGCATTAGAGGGCCTGATGCAACTTTTCTCTACTTTGGATATCGTGCGCAAGACTCATAACCCGAAATTGAAGCTGGCAGGTGTCTTTATCACCATGTTTGATGTTCGCACCCAGTTGTCCCAGCAAGTAAAAGATGAAGTAGCCTGGTATTTCGCAGACAATTTTCTCAAAACCGTCGTACCGCGGAACGTCCGCTTAAGCGAAGCGCCAAGCCATAGTCAGACGATATTTGAGTATGATAAAAGATCAAAAGGCGCCAAGGCCTATGCACGTTTAGCCGATGAATTGTTGGCCAAACTTGAAAGCAGGGACTGGCAGCAGGGCAAAATAGGTCATTTCGATTGATCGTCAGTTTTTTCAGCGAATAATTCATTGAACAAAAAAGGAGCTAATCTATGGCGGAAGCAGTTAAAGGCAGTACAAAAAAACCTGATGAGAAACCAAAGCGCAAGGGAAAAGGCCTGGGCCGCGGCTTAGATGCACTCTTTGAACCGGCATCTGCACAAGCTCCTTCCGGAAATAATAAAGACTGGCAGGAAGTCCGCATGGTTGACATAAACGATCTGGTGCCCAACCGAGCCCAGCCCCGGAAAGACTTTGATCCGGACAAGTTGGCAGAGCTGGCCGAATCGATAAAGGATCAGGGAGTAATTCAGCCCCTGATCGTTGCGGCAGATGATACAGGTGAGCCCCCATATATTATTGTGGCGGGAGAAAGACGCTGGCGTGCATCCCGCTTAGCCGGCTTGAACCAGGTACCTTGTTTGCTCCGCCGGCTGGATACTCTCGAAATGCAGCAGCAGGCTCTTATTGAAAATATTGTACGTGAAGATCTTAACGCCATTGAAGAAGCTGTCGCCTATGAAGAACTGGCCAGAGAATACGGCATTACCCAGGATACCCTTGCCCGCGCCCTGGGTAAAAGCAGGTCTGCAATCAGCAATACCATGCGCCTCTTACAGCTGCCGGATTCAGTTCAGGATTATGTCAGGAATGGCCAACTGTCCGCAGGACACGCCCGCACACTATTGCCCCTGCCTCTGCAGGACCAGGAGGAGACAGCAGATCTGATCAGAGACAAGCAGCTGTCGGTGCGCGAAACCGAAGACCTGGTTAAAAGGATTTTAAATCCGCCCCAAAAGGTCAAACCGAGGCAGAAGGCAAATACCGCCTTCGCCCTGCATGCTAAGAAGATCGAAGAGGAAATGACCCGGGCAATGGGAACAAAAGTTCGTATTAGTTCGCGCGGAGACAAAGGTGATATTGTTATAAGCTATTCCTCTGCAGATGAATTGGAACGCATCATTGATCAAATAATAAAGGAAAGATAACAAGAACATATGTGCGCTTAGGCGGCATTGTCTGATAGTTATGAGTAATAAAGTCCATAAACGCATGGTCGGCTGGCCCTGGGGCATCCTTTCAGTTATATTGAGCACCTTCATTCTAACTGCCACAATTTGGTATATGAGGAATATCGGGGATGTCAGTTTTGAACAGCTTCTCTTCCACATACGAGTACCCGGTGAAACTACGGGATTTAACCCTCTAAAGAGTTTTGGTCCGCCTGCTCTGATAGCTGCCTTGTTTGCGGCCGTACTTTACTATCTTTTAGCCAGATTCGTACTTATCAGACATAGGATTAAAATCCGAAATGCTATTTTGTTGACAACCGGCATCTTCTTACTGGTAGTCGTATTTGCCTTGGGACAAATCGGCCTCTACAGTTATTTGCAGAGTATGTCTCATGAATCCTCCGCCTGGGCGGAATACTATACTGACCCGGATGATGTCAAACTGATTTTTCCGGAGAACAAGCGAAATGTTATTTATATCAATTTGGAATCCATGGAAACAACCTATGCTGACACAACAAACGGTGGAGCCATGCAGCAAAACCTCATCCCGAACCTTACCGACCTACTTCTGGATGATGACAACATCTCTTTTTCTCATAGCAGGCGAATAGGCGGGGCCAACCAATTCGCATCTTTAGCCTGGACAGCTACTAGCCTGGTCGGACAGATGGGCGGGATTCCGCTTAAGTTGCCTGTGGATGATCCCAACGCCTTCAATGCCAAAAACGGCGAATACTTGCCCGGAGCCACCATGATTGGCGATATTTTGAAAGAAGAAGGCTATTATCTGGAAATGTTGATGGGTTCAAGTTCAAGCTTCGCCTCACGAGATGACCTTTATCGAATGCATGGCGACTTTGTCATGACTGATTACAGATACCTGGCCCTCAACGGCTATATCCCCATAATCGACGGCATGTACGAGTTTGACTTTTGGGGGATTAACGATGAAAGATTGTTTGAGATTTCCCGGGAGCGTCTGAGCGAGATAGCCCAGCAGGATCAGCCGTTTTTCGTATCTATTCTGACTGTAGATACTCATTTTCCGGAAGGATACCAGTATGAAGACAGGGAAAGATTGCACCAGTCAAACTATGCCAACAGCATCATGTGGTCTGACCGGGACGTTGTTGAATTCGTCGAGTGGTGTCTGGAGCAAAGCTTTGCCGAAAACACAACCATCATCTTAATCGGCGATCATCTTTCCATGGATAAGACTTTTTTTGAGGATATTCCGACAGGCTACCAGCGGCGTATTTATAATGTGATTATAAATTCCGCTCTGGACTTGTCTGAAGAAAGACAGTACCAGCGTTTGTACACAGTAATGGACCTTTACCCGACAACCCTTGCAGCCATGGGTGTTAAAATAGAGGGTGACCGTTTAGCTTACGGTACTAATCTCTATTCGGACCAAGCTACCCTGTACGAGATAATGGGTGAGACAGGCCTGGCAGAAATGCTGGACAGCCCCTCGTCTTTTTATAACGATAAATTCTTGTATAATGTTGAAGCAGGCACTGACAACACAAAAGCAGGAACAAAGCCTTAATTTCTCAGGCTGGTCAAAGGATCGCGAGGATTTAGCAGATGGCACAATCAATTAAATACCGTTTTGACGAAGTTATGCTCCGTTATGTCAAAGAACTGAATCTTAAGACAACGGCCTTCGGTGGCTATAACAGAGAAGACGTCTACGACAAAATTAAGCTGTTGATCGCCGATGCCCGCCAGGTCTGTGAAGATG
>WPCK01050074.1_pt1 | contig 11407 bp, 10 predicted proteins | sample 5399851 | NCBI WGS metagenome assembly WPCK01 (sample SAMN12869471, study PRJNA574797) | sludge metagenome | isolation source: wastewater treatment of pH11 | place: China:Beijing | collected 2019-05-20
GGTGCCCAATAATCCGGCCAATCCCGTCACGCTCAAGGACGCCATTGAGGGCGAGCCCAAGCTTCAGGAGGCACGTGACGCGGAACCCATCGTGGCGAAGCTGCTGGAAATCGCCAACAAGCTTGAAGGCCTCTACCGGCACGCCTCCACGCACGCCGCCGGCATGGTGATCGCTGACAGGCCGCTGGAGGAGCTGGTACCGCTCTATCGCGATCCCAAATCGCATTTCCCCATCACGCAGTTCAACTGGAAGATGGTGGAAGCGGCGGGGCTGGTTAAGTTCGACTTCCTCGGCCTCAAGACGCTTACCGTTCTTGAGAAGGCGGTCGATCTCGTCAAGCAGACGCGCGCAGTGACGGTCGATCTTGCCGCTCTCGCGCTCGACGACAAGAAGTCCTACGACCTGCTTGCGCGCGCTGATACGGCGGGCGTGTTCCAGCTTGAAAGTACGGGCATGCGCGAGAGTCTGAAGCGGCTGAAGCCCGACCGCTTCGAAGACATCATCGCCATGGTGGCGCTCTATCGTCCCGGCCCCATGGACAACATCCCGACCTACATCAACCGCAAGCACGGCGAGGAGCCCGTCGATTATCTCCACCCCATGCTGGAGCCGATCCTCAAGGAGACCTATGGCGTCATTATCTACCAGGAGCAGGTCATTCAGATCGCCCAGGTGATGGGCGGCTACACGCTTGGACAAGCCGACTTGCTTCGACGCGCCATGGGCAAGAAGGACAAGGCGGAGATGGCCAAACAGCAGGCCCGCTTCGTCGAAGGTGCCGTGTCCAAAGGCGTCAAGAAGGATGACGCTGCCTATATCTTCGAGTTGGTCGATAAGTTTGCAGGCTACGGCTTCAACAAGTCCCACGCCGCGGCATATGCGCTGGTGAGCTATCACACGGCCTATATGAAGGCGAACTATCGCGAGGAATTCCTTGCCGCTACCATGACGCTCGACATGGGCAACACCGACAAGCTTGCCATGTTCGCCGGTGAGGCGCGCAAGTCGAACATCGCGCTGTTACCCCCATGCGTGAATGAATCGGGTGTGGACTTCGGCGCGTGCGCGCCCAAGGAGGGCGAGAAGGCGGGCGCCATCCGCTATTCGCTGGCGGCCTTGAAGAACATCGGCGCGTCGGCGGTCGAAACGATCGTGAAGGAGCGGCAGGCCAAGGGGCCTTACACATCGCTTGCCGATTTCGCGGGGCGGCTCGATCCCAAGGCGATGAACAAACGCGGCATTGAAACCTTGGCAAAGGCAGGAGCGTTCGACGCGCTGGAACCCAACCGGGCCCTCGTCGCCGCCAACGCCGATACGATTCTCACCGAAGCCAACGCCAAGGCGCAGGATGCCGATGTCGGCCAGACGAGTTTCTTTGGTGAGATGACGTCGGCGCCGGGGGGAGCGCGCGCGGCGCTGAAGCTGAAGCCCGCGCAGTCGTGGACGCCGATGGAGAAACTCGCTGCGGAGTTCGAGGCGGTCGGCTTTTATCTGTCCGGTCACCCACTCGATAGTTACGAGTTGGTCTTGAACAAGCTCGGCGTGAAGAAGTTCACCGAGTTCGAAGCGATGACCGCTCGCGGCGCGACCGCGGGCCGGCTGGCAGGCATCGTTGTCTCGGCGCGCGAGCGCAAATCGCAGAAGGGCAACAAGTTTGCCTTCGCCATGTTCTCCGACATGACTGGCCAGTTCGAGGCGGTTGTATTCTCCGATACGCTGGCGGCGTCCCGCGAACTGCTGGAGCCAGGCACCCCGGTCATCGTCACGGTGGAGGCCGAGCGTGACGGCGAGATGCTGAAGATGCGCGCCCAGTCTATAGAGGCGCTGGAAAAGGCTGCTGCTGCCGTGCCGCGCAATGTGCGCCTTGTCGTGGACGCGAAGGCGGCGTGCGGCAACAGACTCATTCCCGCCTTGCGCGGGCTCATGAAGCCCGCTGGAAAAGGCGGCGAGATCCGTCTCGTCATGGCGTTGGAGGATCGTGGCCGGGAGGTGGAGATGATCCTGCCCGGACGTTATGAAATCTCGCCTCAGGTCCTAAGCCGGATCAGTGTGCTTGAGGGTGTGAGCGAAGTCGTTGAGATGTGAGCTCAGCGTCCCTGCAAGGCGGGCGGCATCCGCTCGTCCGATGCTCTGCCAAGATTCTGTCGAGATTGAGCAATTCAGAATTACCAGGACGGGTGAAGCGAACAGGCGATCTAGCGCTTTTGTTGCGACGGGAAATGCCGGGTACCCCGTTTACTCCCCGGACGCCCCGACGGTGTCGTTGTAACAGGAGATGTTAAATGAAGAAGAGCTTGATTGCCGCGGCCGCCTTCGCCGCTGTAGCAGCGGGTTTCACCGGTTCTGCCAATGCGGGCGTGATCGGAGCAGGGCTCGGCGGTGTGCGTGCCGCTGTGAGCGGTGAAGTAACCCAGGTCCATTACCGCAACCATCACCACCGCCATTGGAGGAACTGGAACCACCATCACAAGCGTAAGGTGTGCAAGTGGCACCACGGCCACAAGCGCTGCTGGTGGCGTTAAAATTTTGTGGCTCCATGGCCCAACTGTTAAAGGCGGTGCCACGGCACCGCCTTTTTCATGAGGTGTCAAATCACGTCATTATTAGAAACACAGCCGAAGGACCACCCAGGTGTCCAAACTCCCCATGCTGATTGCGAGCGCCTTCGTGGCTGTCTCGTCCTGTGCCGTTCATGCTGCCGAATTGACGGCGGATGCTATCACCAAAGCCATTGAAGACGTCTCCAACGACGCAAACAAGCTCAAGGCGTATTGCGCCATGGCCGCGAAGATGGACGAGATCGGCGACGACGATAAGGCCGCCGAGGCGGCAGGTGACGAGATCGACGGCTATTTCAAAACACTCGGACCGGATTTCGAAGCAGCCTGGAGCGGCACTCAGGAAGCGCCCGAGGATTCCCCGCAAGCCAAAGCGTTCGAAGATGCGATGACCAAGCTTGAGGAAAAGTGCCAGAAATAAGCCATTCTTTCACTACTGCACGCCAAACTGCTGCACGCGGCGGCGCCAGGGTTAAGACCTGGCCCGCCGCAGCTTTGTTGGGTTGCGCGATCCTATTTCCAGAACCTATCGTACAATCCAAGCACGATCTCGAGTGCTATCAGCGCGATGATGTACCATTCGAGGCGGTGTGATGTGCGCGTCGCCAAGAGTCCACTCAAGGTATCGGCGCTATCGCGAATGACCGCAAGCTTCTGCGCAATTGCATTGGCGCGGCTTTTCAAATCGAACTCTTCGGCAAGTTTCATCCAAAGCCTCTCCAGCTCCGGATGCTCCCACAGCACATCGGGTTTTTCGTCGAGGCCGATGCGTCCCGCCAGACGGCTTTGGATCGAAAGAGCTTCTCCGATCTCGGCCAGGATTTCGCGCTGAGATCCTGTCGACAGACGCCCTGCCTTCAGCTCTTCGGCAACCGTTGCAACACGAACGAAGGCACTTCCAACGCGCCGTTCGTCTAACGACAGACTGACGGCGCCGGCCAGAACCTCCGCAATGACCAGCAGGCGGGCAGGATCGTCAGCCTTCAATAACACCGCGCCGTTGGCAGCGACGGAATCTTCCTCCGAATTGAAGTTCAACTCCACGCTCTCGATCTCGCGCTCGCCCAGCGGCGTGATGATTCGGGCGCCGAGCCCGCGAACGATCTCCTCCTCCTCAACCGGATTGAGGCCGATGAAAACGGCCGCGCCCGAGCGAAACAGCACCGCACTTCCCCCCGAGGCGGTCCGAAAGCCCAGCGGCGTGAGCGAGAAGACGTCCGTACGGTCGAGACCCTTCAAATCCAATCGCTCGCCCAGTTGTAGCGCGCGGGCGGTGACGGAGGTGGCGGACGGGGAAACATTTGTCGGCATATGTCTGCAATCTGATCCAAGGGAGGAAACTGACAGCCTAACCTGCACCAGCTGTTCGTTGGCAGCCAGAGGACAGAAACGCATCCGGCGTGCAAGGGGTGCCTTGCATTGTAAACAGGCTGGCAATTGCCCGGCGGCTGCTGCTCTGTCATGGTGCGCGCCCGGGTCCACATCAGCGCCTGCACATGACCGCCTCGCCTCCCATGCTTCCGCCAGCGCCGTTTGATCTGACCCCTACGGGCACGACGCTGTTTGGCGCGCTGCTCGCCGCAAGCCGCCGCCATGGACGCGGCAAGCCCATCCTTGAGGATGTGGAGCGCAACCCGCTCAGCTATTCCAGGCTCATTGTGGGCGCGTTCGTCATAGGGGGCGCGCTGGCCAGGGTCACCATGAGGCGCGAAGCCGTTGGTGTGCTGCTGCCCAATGTCAACGGGCTCGTCGTGACGCTCATGGGCCTCAATGCGTTTGGCCGTACGGCCGCGCTTCTCAATTTCACAGCCGGACCCAAAAGCCTCAAGGCTGCTCTGCGCGCCGCGCAGATTTCGACGCTCATCACCTCGCGCCGTTTCATCGAAACCGCAAAGCTGGACGATGTTCTCGCTGCACTTGTTGCTGACGAGGACGCCAACGGCACCGCGCTGCGCGTCATCTATCTGGAAGACGTGCGCAAGTCGGTATCGACAGCCGACAAGATCAAAGGCGTGGTGCGTGCGGCGTTTGCAAAAAGCGTTCATGCGCGCCATGCGCTGGCCCCGGACGATCCGGCCATCATCCTGTTCACTTCCGGCACGGAAGGGCTGCCCAAAGGCGTCGTGCTGTCGAGCCGGAATTTGATCGCCAATGCCCTCCAGATCGCCGCCCACGCCAAGAGTGCGCTTGGTCCCGGCGATGTGGTCATGAATCCGTTGCCGATGTTTCATTCCTTCGGACTGACGGCGGCCGCGCTCATGCCGCTCTATTGCGGTATGAAGACCGTGCTCTACCCAAGCCCCCTGCATTACAAGCAAGTGCCGGCGTTGATCGCCGCGACCAAGGCCAGTATTCTGTTTTCGACCGATACGTTCCTGCAAGGGTATGCCCGCGCCGCGGCCGAGAACGACCTTGCGAGCGTGCGCGTGGTGGTCTGCGGAGCCGAACGCGTGAAGGACGCGACGCGCACACTCTGGAGCCGATGGCGGACGGAAATCCTGGAGGGCTATGGCGCGACCGAGTGTTCGCCCGTCATTGCCTGCAATCTTCCCCACAACAACACGCCTGGAACCGTCGGCGCGCTCTTGCCTGGTATCGAGGCGCGTCTTGAGCCTGTTCCAGGCATCAGCGAGGGCGGCAGGCTGGCGGTGCGCGGGCCCAATGTCATGCTGGGGTACATGCGGGCCGATCATCCCGGTGTCATCGAGCCGCCTCAGTGGGGCTGGCACGACACCGGCGATATCGTCGCGATCGACGCGCAGGGCCTTCTTACGATCAAGGGGCGCGCCAAGCGCTTCGCCAAGATTGCAGGCGAGATGGTCTCCTTGGCGGCGGTCGAGAGCATGCTTGCTGGACTATGGCCAGAGGCCAATCACGTCGTCGTGGCGCTGCCTGACGCGCGCAAGGGCGAGCAGCTCGTGCTCGTGACCGACAAGGCGGATGCCGACAAAAGCGTTCTCCAAGAGTGGGCAAAGGCGGAGGGGTTCACGGAGCTGTGGGTGCCCAAGGCCATTCTGGTCGTGCCGCAAATCCCCGTGCTGGGTTCGGGTAAGGTGGATCTGCCGACCACAATGGAGCTGGCGCGCCGCTCGCGTCCCCTCTTGTAGGTGTCGGTGCGGATGCAACTTTTGGATGCACCCAAGGGCCCAAGTGGCCGCAGTGCCGCCGCCCCCACTTGCGTTTCGGGCCGACTTACCTCATAACGCGCCCCATCACACACGCACTCTTTCGCGGCGGGCGGATTGAAAGCCCCGTGCGTCGCTCCGGTGGGAAATTCAACAATCTGAAAAGATTGGGTTTTCTTCATCATGGGGGTGCGGAGGATCAACCGGAAAAGGAATAAACGCGATGGCGCTTCCCGCCTTCAATATGCGTCAGCTTTTGGAAGCTGGCGTGCACTTTGGCCACCAGTCTCACCGCTGGAACCCCAAGATGGCGCCGTTCATCTATGGGTCGCGCAACAAAATCCATATTCTCGACCTCACGCAGACCGTGCCGCTGCTCCATCAGGCGTTGCTCAAGGTCTCCGACACCGTCGCAAACGGCGGCCGCGTGCTGTTCGTCGCCACCAAGCGCCAGGCTTCCGACGGCATCGCGGACGCCGCCAAGCGCTCGGCTCAGTACTACATGAACCACCGCTGGCTGGGCGGTACGCTGACCAACTGGAAGACGGTATCGCAGTCGATCCGCCGCCTGCGTCAGCTGGACGATATCCTGGCCGATCCCCAGGGCCGCACCAAGAAAGAAGTGCTCAACATCCAGCGCGAGCGCGACAAGCTCAACCAGTCGCTGGGCGGCATCAAGGACATGGGCGGCACGCCGGACCTGCTGTTCGTGATCGACACCAACAAGGAGCAGATCGCGATCCAGGAAGCCCGTAAGCTCGGTATTCCGATCGTCGCCATCGTCGACACCAACTGCGATCCCGACGGCATCGACTTCCCCGTGCCGGGCAACGACGACGCCGGCCGCGCCATTACGCTGTACTGCGATCTGATCGCGCGCGCCGCGCTCGATGGACTGGAGCGTTCACAGGGCTCGGCGGGCATCGATGTCGGTGCGTCCGAGACGCCGCCGGCGGAAGATCTGCCGAGCGTCACTTTCAAGGGCATCGAAGCACCCCGCGGCGAGGCCGATGATCTGAAGCGCATCACGAGCATCAGTCCGAAGCTCGAGCAGCGCCTCAACGACGCTGGCGTCTTCCATTTCTGGCAGCTCGCCGATCTCGATGCCGACCATGCGAACGCACTGGATCGCCAGTTGAAGCTCAGGGGCCAGGTCGCCCGCGAGGATTGGGTCGGACAGGCCAAGAAGCTTGTAGAGGCGGCCGCCGTCTGACGGCCGCCGTCGTCAGCGCTCCATGAATTTCACGTCAACTGCGAGGCGTCCCGCTCTCGGGGCGCCTCAAATCCAATGGGTGAACCTATGACAACGATCACCGCCGCAGACGTCAAAAAGCTGCGCGATATGACCGGCGCGGGCATGATGGATTGCAAGAATGCCTTGACCGAGACCAACGGCGATATCGAGGCGGCTGTCGATTGGCTGCGCAAGAAGGGTCTGTCGAAGGCTGCGAAGAAGTCGGGCCGCATCGCCGCTGACGGACTCATCGGCGTCGTCGCCAAGGGGCTATCGGGCGCTGTCGTGGAGGTCAACTCCGAGACCGACTTTGTGGCGCGCAACGGCCAGTTTCAGGACATGGTGCGTGACATCACGTCATTGGCGCCCGCCGCCAACGGCGATCTCGACAAACTGCTCGCCGCCACCTATCCCGGCACGAAGGAGACGGTGGGCGATCATGTGAAGGAGATGGTTGCGACCATCGGTGAGAACATGAGCGTGCGCCGCACGGCTTGCGTCACCACGAAGGATGGCGTCGTCGCCGACTACATCCACAACCGCGTTGCTGACGGCCTTGGCAAGATCGGCGTGCTGGTAGCACTCGAGAGCGCAGGCGATAAGCCGGCACTCTTTGAAACCGGCCGCATGATCGCGATGCATATCGCGGCTTCCAATCCGGTCGCGCTCGATCTCGACAGCGTGCCCAAGGATACGCTGGAGCGCGAAAAGGCGATCCTCGTCGAGAAGAACGCCGGCAAGAAGCCCGAAATGCTGGAGAAGATCATTGCGGGTGGCATGAAGGCATATGCCAAGGAAAATTGCCTGCTGGAACAGGCCTACATCCACGACACCACCAAGACGGTGGCCCAGGCCCTGAAGGAAGCCGAAGGACAGGCCGGCGCGGCGATCAAGCTTACGGGCTTCGTGCGCTACGCTCTGGGCGAGGGCATCGAGAAGGCCGGCGACGATTTCGCCGACGAAGTGCGTAAGCTGGCTGGCGGTTAAAGGCAAATATCGGCGAGTCCGTCACGCTAGGCGGAATCGGCAAAAAGCGTTACCTATCGGCCGGCTGGCGAGAACCCAGCCGGCCTTCTTGCACCCGATCCCGTCGCAAAGCGAAGGACCAATGGGGCAGAGACTCAATCGCGGTGACCATGGCTACACCATTCAGATTCAAGCGCATGCTGCTGAAGCTCTCAGGCGAGGCTCTGATGGGGCAGAACGCCTATGGCATCGATATGAGCATGTGCGACCGGCTGGCAGCCGACGTGGCCGAGGCGAGGGACGCGGGCGCCCAAATCGCCGTTGTGATTGGCGGTGGCAACATCTTTCGCGGCCTGACGGGCGCTGCCAAGGGCATGGACCGGGCGACGGGCGACTACATGGGTATGCTGGCGACCGTGATGAACGCGCTCGCCTTCCAGAATGCGCTGGAGAAGCAAAAAGTGCCTGCGCGCGTGCTTTCGGCCATTCCCATGCCGACCGTGTGCGAATCCTACGTAAGGCCCAAGGCTCTGAGCTACATCGATAAAGGTCACGTCTGTATCTTCGCGGCGGGAACCGGAAATCCGTTTTTCACCACCGACACGGCGGCCACCTTGCGGGCCATCGAGATGAACTGCGACTGCGTTGCCAAAGCGACGAGCGTGGATGGCGTCTACTCGGCCGATCCCAAAAGGGATCCCAGTGCCAGGAGATACGACCGCCTCACGTATTCGGAGGTTTTGGCCAAGGATCTCAAAGTCATGGATGGCGCGGCAATCGCCCTTGCCCGCGACAATCATCTTCCGGTATTGGTGTTTTCCATCAAGGAGGCTGGAAATCTGCTCAAGGCGCTGAAAGGTGACGCGCGGGCAACCGTAATTCACGATCAGGCTTGAGCCGCGGGGGACGGGTGCCTTCTAACAGTTTTCCATGGGGCCCGGCTCTGCGGGCGCCCGGGCCTAATGTGACCAAGGGTGCTATCTCCCGTAGACGGATAGGCTTGGTGCGCACGAAGGAGAGATGATGTCGCTGACAACTTTTGATCTCAAGGAAATCGACAAGCGCATGCATGCGTCGATCGACGCGTTTAAGCGTGAACTGGTGGGTTTGCGCACGGGGCGCGCCCACGCCAACCTGCTCGACCCGGTGCACGTTACCGTCTATGGCGCGCGCATGCCCCTCAATCAGGTTGCCACGGTTTCGGTCCCCGAGCCGCGCATGATCACCGTCCAGGTGTGGGATCGCTCCAACGTGATGGCGGTGGACAAGGGAATCCGCGAAGCCAATCTGGGTCTCAATCCCATTACGGATGGGCAGATCCTGCGTCTGCCGATCCCTGCGCTGACCGCCGACCGCCGCCAGGAACTCGTCAAGCTTGCTCACAAATACGCCGAGCAAGCCAAGGTCGCGATTCGCAACGTACGCCGCGACGCCATGGATCTTCTCAAGAAGCTCGAGAAGGACGGCAAGATGAGCCAGGACGAGCACCGCGGCCAGTCCGACAGGGTGCAGGAGCTGACCGACAAGATCATCAAAGAAGTGGATCAGACGCTCGCCGCCAAGGAGGCGGAAATTCAGAAGGTGTAAGCTGCTTGCTCACGGCGATGCGCTGCACGCCAGCCATCAAGCCTGAACCATCCTGGCATGAAGGTTTTTGACAACGTGACGAAGAACAGCGAGCCGGGCGAAGCAGAGGGGCGCAAGACCGGTCCCCGTCACTTAGCCATCATCATGGACGGCAACGGCCGCTGGGCCAAGAGTCGTGGTCTGCCGCGCACGGTCGGCCATCGCCAGGGCGTAGAGGCCGTGCGCCGCACGGTGCGCGCGGCGATAGAACTGTCCATCCCTTATCTGACCATCTACAGTTTCTCGTCGGAGAATTGGTCGCGCCCAGCCGATGAGATTTCCGATCTCATGGGCCTGATGAAGCGGTTCATCCGGCGTGACCTGGCTGAGCTGCACCAGGAAGGGGTGCGGATTCGCATCATCGGGGAGCGTGATTTCGTCGATCCGGAGCTTCTTTCGCTCATCGACGAGGCGGTCGAGATCACGCGCGGCAACGATAAGCTCAATTTGATCATCGCCTTCAACTACGGCGCGCGCACGGAAATCGCGAAGGCTGCGCGCAAGCTGGCGGAGCAGGTCGCGGAAGGTTTGCTTGATCCCTCCGAAATCACACCGGAAACCCTTGGGGCGGCGCTCGACACCGGAGAGCTTCCTGATCCGGATCTGCTGATCCGCACGTCGGGTGAAATGCGGCTATCGAACTTCCTGTTGTGGCAGACAGCCTATACCGAGTTCGTTTTTCTCGATACCTTCTGGCCGGATTTCGACAAGAGCACGCTGGAGGCGGCTATTGCCCAGTACTTGGGCCGCGAGCGCCGCTTCGGTGGTCTCACCAAACGCTCATCCGCGTGAAGGATCGGACAAAAAAAGCATGAGCGAGGAAGATCAGAACGCGCCAAGTGCCCCGACGCCCTCCGCGACAGCCTCGCTCATTTCGCGTGAGCTTCAGATGCGGATTGCGTCGGGTGCCGTGGTTGCGGCGGTGGCGCTGCTGGCGGTGTGGGCCGGCCCCATGCCTTTTGCCGTGCTGGTCTTCGCCGTCGCTGCGGTCATGAGCTGGGAATGGGGACGTATCGTCCGCCAGGAGGGCTTCGACGTGCCCGGCGTCTTGCACATCGCAAGCGTCGGCGCGGCAGCGCTCCTTTCGGGGCTCGGTATGGCGGGGCTTGGCGTTGCTGCCGTCGCCATTGGCGCCATCGCGGTCTCAGCCTTGTTGTTCGGTGGCGGACAGGCCAAGCTCTCAAGTCTCGGGGTCCTTTATACGGGCCTGCCTGTCGTGGCGCTGGTGTGGCTGCGCAGCGACGCTTCGCTTGGGCTTCTCGCCGTGGTCTTCGTTCTGCTCGCTGTTGCGGTTACCGATATTGCGGCCTACGCGACCGGGCGCACCGTGGGTGGCCCCAAGCTTGCGCCGCGTATATCGCCCGGCAAGACATGGTCGGGGCTGGCGGGCGGTGTTATCGCCGCCGCCATCGCGGGCGGTCTGCTGGGGCTGCTGACACAACGGGGCAATCCGGGCTGGATGGCGTTCCTGGCCCTTCTTCTCGCGCTCATCGCGCAAGCGGGGGACCTTGCCGAGTCGGCTTTGAAGCGCTCTTACGGATTGAAGGATGCGAGCGATCTCATTCCCGGACATGGCGGGTTCATGGATCGCATGGACGGCATCGTTGCGGCGGCGACGGCGGCCGCCCTCATTGCGCTGATGATCGACGCCTATGCGCCAGCGCGCGCACTTTTGCACGGATCATGAGAGGCGCTAGGCCAATGACGCTTCAGGGCTTGCAAGGCAGTGAGGCACAGGCGCCGCGCAGAAGCGGTTCTGCGCGCCGCATCTCGGTGTTGGGTGCAACGGGCTCGATCGGCACCAGTACGCTCGATCTGATCGGCCGCGACGCGGAAGCCTTCGAGGTCGTCGCGCTGACCGCGCAGTCCAGGCCTGAGGACCTCGCCCGGCTCGCCA
>WPCK01219281.1_pt1 | contig 11404 bp, 12 predicted proteins | sample 5399851 | NCBI WGS metagenome assembly WPCK01 (sample SAMN12869471, study PRJNA574797) | sludge metagenome | isolation source: wastewater treatment of pH11 | place: China:Beijing | collected 2019-05-20
CAGTTAAACTAATTAATTGAAACAAAACCTTTCGGATACATGAAGTGTCAAAACCGGCGGTTTATTACTGACACTCCGTATCCGACATAGCTTTCATCCCACCCCTAAAGGAGTGGGCTTTCTCGCTATGAAGTTCTGTAATCGGGTTGAAGCGAACGTCCCCGACCTCGGCTTCGATTGTCGCCATGGTCGAACCGGTCACGGCCTCTTTGTTCGGATTCTTCATTCTCAGTCAACAACTCAACGTCATCCAAATGAGCGGCATGGCGATCATTTTATTGACGGTGACCGTCTTGAGTGTGAAACAAAACTGACCGGGCGTAGAAGACCGAGGACGACACGTCAGCTAAACAAAAAAGGGGAGCTTTGCTTAGCGCAGGCTTCCCTTTCGCATTGTTCGGTTACGCACCCCTGTGAGAAGCAGTGCAGCGATGAGTGTGATCCCAAAAAATGTGTACACGAACAAGAAAGGCGCCCCGGTCGTCACGATGACGACCTCGTCTTGCAAGACGACGACGTTGTCCGCTTCGGTGATGATGTCGGGCTCATACGTGAGTGTCCGGATGAAGCCGATTCCGAACGTTGCGATGAAATAAACGAGATGAAGCACGGCCGAAATCAAGGCGGCGCGAATAACTAATTTCATAAATAACTTTCCTTTCATTCTTTCACAAGTTGGCTGCGTGAAAGCTTTTGTTCCATTTGATCATGTAGTTTTTCGCCGAGCGAGATTGGATGCGGGAGGACAGACAGTTCAGCATAGAGCGGGAACATGCGTCGTACGTCGCCCGGATAGTAATCTCCAGGACGTGGCGATTCATGACCTGAAATCGTGAACGTCTCTGCCGCACGATCGACGTAGAGGACGAGCGGACCGGACATGCCCGTACCTGTCTCGAAGCGGTCACCTTCTCGCACATACTCTTGAATGAGCGCCCACATGTAAATCTCATGTTTCGTCGTACTCGTGTCGAGAATCTTATACGTCGTATAAACATCACCACCAAAGTTCGGCGCCATCACTTCGGTCGCCAAGTAGCGCTCCACCTCGGCTTGATCGATTGGGACGGACTGACTCATCGTGACGAATGATTCGCCCGTCGCGACGTAATAGATGCCTGAACAAAGCGTCATCGTATAAAATGTGGTCAAGATGAGTTTTTTCACATAGCTTCCTCCTAAATGAACGCGACGTTTCTTTTAGTTTATCGTATTGCTTCATAATAGTGGGATTTTTTACTAATTTTCTTAAAGGGGATGATGTGATGCAGACGGTATATCTTGCAGGAGGCTGTCTATGGGGTGTGCAGGCGTTCGTCAAGACGTTACCCGGCGTTATCGAGACGGAAGCCGGACGGGCGAACGGAAAGACGACCACGCTCGAAGGAGACTATGATGGATACGCTGAATGCGTCAAAACCATATTTGATCCGACAGTCGTCACGATTGAAGCGTTGATGGGGTACTTGTTCGAAATCATTGACCCGTATAGCGTCAACCGACAAGGCGAAGACGTTGGAGAGAAGTACCGGACCGGGTTATATAGTGAGGATGCGAAACATATAGAGGCGGCACGTGCGTTTATCCAAAGGCGAGGCGACGCGGACCAAATCGCGGTCGAAGTGTTGCCGCTCACGAACTATATTCCGAGCGCGGACGAGCACCAGGACCGCCTCGCACGCTGCCCGGACGATTATTGTCACATCCCGAAAGCGTTGCTTGAGAAATACAAGCGTTGAACAACGATGCAAAAATTAACACAACTTATGTAGAAGTAGGACAAATGATATCGTAGGAAAGTAACGACCATCACATCATTATGGAGGATCACGATGTTCACATTCGGCATTATCGGGGGCGCCAGCTTGCTGTTGGCAGGAGCCATGGTTGGGGTCAGTTTCCTTGTTATTCGTGGCATCATCAAAATGGTGAAGTAAGCCCCAACCAAAAAGGAGTCTCGTCACCCAAATGAGGTGTCGCGACTCCTTTTCATTTACGCCCGCTCGAGGACGTTCACGAGCAGTTGATGCACGACGGCGTGGTCCCGCACATCGTGAAGCTTGTAGTCTTTCCCGGGTAATGTATACCATTCGGCGGCGCCGACGTACGTGACCGCAAGTTCGAGCGTGCCGTCTTCTTGGCACGTCGTCTTCAGCTCGAGTTCGCCGCTGATGACACCGACTTCTTCGGTCATGACCCCGTGAGAGGCTTTAAAGATAGACGATTGTTGATCCATAATGTCCTCCTTTTTGAATCAATAGCTGCAGGCGTTGATGGCCGTTTGAAGCGCTGCTTTCTCTGACGATTGAAGCGTGAGTCCCCAACGGCTCTTCGTCTCAACCCACATCTTCGCATACGCACAACGCGCACCGGCAAGCGGCGGCTGCCATGTCGACGGGTCCTGGTCACCTTTTGAGCGGTTTGATGTCGCGGATACGGCAATCAACTGCGGTCCGTTCAAATCGTTGGCGAAGCTTTGACGCTTCGTCGATGTCCAGCTGCTCGCGCCTGAACGCCACGCTTCAGCGAGCGGGACGACGTGGTCGATGTCGATATCAGAAGCAGACGTGAAGACGAGACCGTCATAGTAACTGTACCATCTTCCGGTCGTGACCGGGCAAGTGTCGACGACCGAATCGGCATCACGCTTCAAGACGACGTGACGGGTGTTACAGCCGTTCCCTTGACTGCTCCAATGAGGGAACAAATCACGGCTGTAGCCGGTCATCGCGCCTTCCGCTTGGACGGTCAACGCGTTCAGTTTCGTGAGTGCGTCGGCCTTCGACGGAATGTTCGGCGGCAAGGCCGAAGCGGTCGGTGTACTGAAGTGGAGCGTGGTCAGAACGAGAACGATGGCGAATAAAGAACTGAGCATTTTCTTCAACATGGGTGAGCCTCCTCATATGTATGACGACCGAATCGAGCGCGTCCAACCGGTGGACGCACATCGACTATACATGGGCTGTCATCGAGAAAGCGTGAAATTTACAAAAATGAATAGAAAGATTAGAAAAGTTAAGATGAGAGACATAATATATGACATCAGACGTCCCGGCTTTAGCACTACTCATGGACGCGTGTACAGCAACTATTGGTATAATGGAGTCGGTTCGTAGGAAAGAACGAAGGAGTGGGGATGAATGAATCAAAAAGAAGTCGCGGCAATCCGCAAACATTTCAAACTAAATGCAGAGGCGGTCAAAATCGCCGATATTTATAATATTTATATCCGACAGGACAGCAATGAGATGTTCCATGAGGAATTGCGCTCATTCCCGTTTCTCGAGCAGGAGCACCAAGAGCTGTTCCTCACCAATTTCAAAAAAGTGCTCGGCGGGAAGATGGACGAGAAACTGTTCGAGGTAAAGTTTCAACATCCAGAACCCGGGCAAAGTGACCATACGCAGACGCTTCTCTACGAGGGATTGAAGACAGACGATATCGAAGGCTGGGCATCCTTGATGCAACGGGTTGCCTTGAAGACGGTACAGGACGCCACGTTCGAGAAGGACATGGTCATCACGTTCATCCGGTTCAAATACAATAAACCGACGCGCCGCCACTCGGAAGAGACGGAGATCGACATGCGTGACGAGGTGTGGACGTCCCGGTTCATCCTCTGCAGCATCAACCAGACGGAGCTGCCGAAACAGTCACTCGTCTTTGACTTCATCGAACGCGAGTTCAAGTCGAACATCTTCATCAACCCGGTCATCAAGCTCGACGCGCCGGTCGGCGGGTTCATGTTCCCGAGCTTCACGGACAACGCGGCCGACGTCAACCATATCTTATACGCGGCGCAAAAACCGCATCAACCGGACTATCGCTTCATCGAGAACGTGTTGAATGGCACTGAGATCGTGACGGCCGTCGAGGAGAAGGCGATGTTCGAAGAAGTCGTCAAGACCGTCATTGGCGAAGAGGTCAACTTGGCGACGCTCGCGACTGTGTACGACGAGATCAACCAAATCATTGTCGCCGAGGCCGAGCGTGAGGAAGAGGACCAGACGGTGCCGGTCATGGATGCCCGCACGGTCGAGATCGTATTGAAGGCGAGCGGGGTCGAGGACGTGACGACGGAGAAAGTCGAAGCGGCGTTCCAACAAGTCGTCGATGACCGCCAATACGAGATGAAAGCGAGTAGCGTCATCCCGAAATATACGTCGAAATCGATTAAAATCAACACGAAAGTGGCCAATATCGCCATCAGCCCGCAAGACCTGAAATACGTGAAGCAAGTGAACTATAAAGGTAGACCGTGCCTGTTGATTGAAGTGGAGGACGACACGGAGATTGAAGGATTCAAGTTAATCTCGGAAGAGTTGCTCGACTAAGTTGATGTTTACAGAGAGACAGACATCGTTCCTATGAAGTGAGTCCAGGCAATCCGCCTGGGCTTTTTTATGACAATCACGTGAGGATGGTTGAATTTAAGCATCAATATCGGTATGATTTCATTGAAAGCGTTCTCTTGACGCTTCCTTTTTTACATGTTTCCGAAAGCGCTTTCGATTAGGTGACGCCAATAAAAAAGCCCGAGAAGAAAGAATCTTCTCAGGCATAGCCGTTTATTTGTGGGCTTTACTCACTTTTAGTTTTTTACCTTTGATCGGTGTCGATTCCATCGCTTCTAAAACGAGCGAACCTTTACCGTTCAAGATGTCGACGTATGTCATCTGATCGGTGATCGTGATGATGCCGATGTCGTCGGCTGTGACGCCTGGGATTTTGGCGATCGTCCCGACGAAGTCGACGGCGCGGAGTTTTTTCTTCTTCCCGCCGCTGAAGTGAAGCTTCATGATGTCTTGATTGATACGTGCCGTCTTGTTGTTTCGAACGACGCGGCGTCCGCTCAACTTCTCTTCGAACGCGGCTTGGTTGCGAGCGACCTCTTTTTCGGTCGGCGCGTCCATCTGCGGGATCTCGAACTTGATGAACGACTCGATGGCGTGGACGAACTTGCCTTCGTGCGGCGTCGCGAGCGTGATCGCTTTTCCTTGCTTCCCGGCGCGTCCTGTACGACCGGTCCGGTGCACGTAGCTCTCTTTTTCCATCGGTACGTCATAGTTGATGACGAGGGCGACATTATCGACATCGATGCCGCGGGCGGCGACATCGGTCGCGACGAGATAGCGGAAGTTGCCCATCTTGAAGCCGTTCATGACGGCGAAGCGGTCTTCTTGCTCGAGCCCGCCGTGGAGTCGCTCACACGAGTAGCCGGCTTGGTCGAGTTCGCTGTACACCGTGTCGACATGTTCTTTCGTCCGGCAGAAGATGAGACAGCTGTCCGGGTTCTCGACGACAGTGACGTCTTTTAAGACCGACAGTTTCTCTTCGCGGCGGACTTCGATCAAACGGTGTTCAATCGTTGAAGCGGTGACGCCGGCTGATTCGATGGCGATGCGGACGGGCTCGTTCATGTGCTGTCGGCAAAGGCGCTCGATATCGTTCGGGAACGTGGCCGAGAAGACCATCGTCACGCGCTCTGTCGGCAACTGCTCGAGAATCGCTTCGACGTCGGCGAGGAAGCCGCGGTTCAACATCTCATCCGCCTCATCGATAATCAAGTACTCGATTTTGTCTAAAGCGAGCGTCTCGCGTTCGATATGGTCCATGACGCGTCCCGGTGTCCCGACGACGATGTGCGTCTTTTGTTTCAATTCTTCGCGTTGCTTCGAGAACGGTTCTTTCCCGTAGACCGCTGCCGCTTTGATGCGCTTGAAGCGGCCAATGTTCGTCATGTCTTCCCGGACTTGGACGGCGAGTTCGCGCGTCGGCGTGAGAATCAAGACTTGCGGCTTGTTCTCGGCCCAATCGATCAGCTCCGTGACCGGGATACCGAAGGCGGCTGTCTTCCCGCTCCCGGTTTGCGCTTTGACGACGAGGTCTTGACGCTCGAGTGCGAGCGGGATGACTTTCTGTTGAACCTCGGTCGGAGCGACGTACTTCATAATACCGAGTGCGCGTTGGATTTCTTCGCTTAAACGGTAGTCTGCAAATTGTGGTTGATTCATGTGTTTACCTCGTTTTCATGTAAGAAACTTCTGTATTCGAAATTTTCATTAGCGATTTGGATTACGCCTCATTATACACGAAACGAGGCAGTTCGTCGTTCATGCCTGAAAACGGGACAAGCGGAAGCGTGATAAATCGAATGGTGTCTCGCCGTTTAACGTGAGTTCGCTCAACACTTCACCCATGACGCTACCAAACTTGAATCCATGACCTGAGAAGCCGCATGCGAACAGAATCGAGTCGTGCTCGGGATGAAAGTCGACGATGAAGTCATGGTCGCTCGACATCGTATAAAGGCACGTCTTACCTCGTTTCAACGGACCGTTCGCCGTCGGCATATAGGTGGATAAGAATTGTCGCAAGTCACCTTCGTCCGCGTCGTAGCGGCCAAAGTCTTGCGTATGTATACCCGGTTCAATCGGCTGTCCGCCATCGGTACGACCGACTTTCAAGCCGGAACCATCTAGGCTTGGGAAACCGTAAAACATGCGTTCGTCGTCCTCGACAAAGAAAGAAGGGAACGCCGTGTCGCTGAACAATGTTTCATCGGCATCGAACCAACCAACGACTTTTCTCGTCGGTTGCAGCGGAAGCGAGATATCAGGAAGGAGCTGTTTCGCCCAAGCCCCGACCGTCACGATCACTTTCTTCGCGTGGAACGTCTCGTTCCGTGTCGCGATCGTGATGCCGACGGCTGTCGGTGTGATGGAGACGACCGGCGTGTTCATGGCGAGGGTGGCACCGTTTCGAACAGCACGCTCGCGATACGCCCGAATCGCATTCTCGCTATAGAGCAGGCCCGATTCCGTCTCGAAACAGCCGATATAATCGTCTGGAACCGAAAGGCCGGGCCAACGGTTCATGATGTCCGCAGACGAAAGACGTTGAAGCGACAAGTCATGTTCGTCGGCAGAGGCGATCATCTCGTTCAAGAACACAGAATCGGCTGGACCTAGGCCGAGGACACCTGTCTTTTGGAAAACGGGATAAGCCGTCTCGCGGTCGAGTTCTTCCCACAATGTCTGAGCCCGTTTGACGAGCGCGACGTATTGTCGCCCTTCTCCGTAAGCGTGGCGAATCATTCGCGTATCACCATGATGACTCCCTTTATCGTGGGGCGGGTCGAAGGCATCGATGACGAGCGTCTTCGCACCTCGTGCTGTCAAAAACGAGGCGGCCGCCATCCCCATCGTCCCAGCCCCGATCACGGCGATGTCATACTGTATATCAGTCATTCCATTCATCCCTCTCCATTTGGGTATTAGTAGAAATAGTAGGGAAAAGAAGAGGGATTGTCAATTTCTTCTTGTGCACGTGTGAATCATCGCTGTTGTGAATACATTACTAACGTTGAACTGGAAGGGGACCACTCGATATGTTGAACGATGTTGAAACATATGAACGGTTAGTCAAGCGACTCGAAATCGTACGTCAGTCTCAGACGATTGAAGGTGTCGAGACCATCACCAAACCAATCCCGGACTCGAACGTCCCGGGCGACCTCGACCCGCGGGTGCTCACCACGATGCGCTCCTTTGTGCCGTCTGACGGACCCGAGGCTTTCGATTTAGCGAGTGCCCGGGCGAGCATGGGCTGGCCGAACCGGGACGTGACGACGACCGTCATCACGACGGAGACGGTCAACATTCCGAGCCGAGACGGGGATGTTCCGGCTCGGATGTATCGCCCGGACACGATCGAGACGTTACCGGTGATTCTCTTTTTCCACGGCGGCGGCTTCTTCGGCGGCACGCTCGATACGGTCGAGAATCCGTGTAAACGGCTCGCGGAAAAGGCGAACGCACTCGTCGTTTCGGTCGATTACCGGTTAGCGCCGGAGCATCCATTCCCAGCAGGGCTTGACGACTGCTTCGCCGCCGTCGAATGGGTGTACACGCAGGCAGAAGAGTTAAACGTCGACCGCCATCAAATCGTGGTCGCCGGTGACAGTGCCGGCGGGAACTTGGCGACGGCGTGTTGCCTCATGGACCGGGCGCAAGGCACGAACTGGATCACCTTCCAAGCGCTCGTTTATCCGGTCGTCAACTTGGGCTCGATCCCGACAGCCGATTATAAATGGGATATCGGACAGTACGAGATTCAGCATCACCATGAGCTCATTCGAGGCGTCGTCACGGCGCTCGCCGATTCGGATGGATTGCTGAATGAGGTATACCTGCAAGGCAAGGCCGACGTGCTCGACCCGCTCGTCTCCCCGCTCTTTGCAGAAGACGTCACAGGCTTGCCGCCGGCACTCATCATCACGGTCGAGTACGACTATTTACGGCTCGAAGGTGAGGCGTACGCGCGGAAGTTGGCGCGTGACGGGGTGAAGACGAGATTGATTCAATACCGAGGGATGGATCACGCGTTCATGGACAAACTCGGGGACTATCCCCAAGCAGAAGATTGCTTGGCTGAAATCGCAAATGGATTAAAGGAGATGACAAGATGAAGACATACACATTGAACTGGGATACATATAAACAACTGGCACGGACAGCCGTTTCAGAAGGGGCCGTCCTGTTAAAGAACGAGCAGGCGACGCTCCCACTAAAAGCCGGGACGACCGTTTCCGTCTTTGGCCGCAGTCAATTCAACTACTACAAGAGCGGCACCGGTTCTGGCGGGATGGTCAACGTCTCCCACGTGACGAGTCCGCTCGAGGCGCTTCAAGCGACGGAAGGGATCGACGTCAACGAGTCACTCCTCGAAACGTACAAGGCGTGGGTCGAGGAGAACCCGTTCGACCAAGGCGTCGGCTGGGCCGGCGAACCGTGGTCACAACCGGAGATGGCGGTGACGGATGAACTCGTTGAGCGAGCGGCTGCCGTATCAGACGTCGCGCTCGTTTTCATCGGACGCACAGCTGGGGAAGACCGCGACAACACGGCCGACCCGGGCAGTTATTTGTTGACCGACATCGAACTCGAGTTGATCAATAAAGTATCGCGGACGTTTTCGAAGACGGCTGTCGTCTTGAACGTCGGAAACATCATCGATATGCGTTGGGCGAACGAACCGAGCGCGATCCTCTACGCATGGCAAGGTGGTCTTGAAGGTGGCACCGGACTTGTCGATGTACTGACGGGAACGGTCAGCCCGTCCGGTAAATTGACCGACACGATTGCGAAATCGATCGACGACTATCCGTCGACGAAAAACTTCGGACATGCCGACAAAGGCATTTATCAAGAAGACATCTACGTCGGCTATCGCTACTTTGAGACGTTCGCGAAAGACGATGTGCTCTATCCGTTCGGATTCGGGTTGTCGTATACGACGTTCGCCACGGGCGTCGTGTCTTCAGATGAGACGAACGGGGTCATCACGGTGACGATTGACGTCGTGAACACGGGAGACGTCGCCGGGAAAGAAGTCGTGCAGCTGTACGTCGAGAAGCCGCAAGGCGTGCTCGGCAACCCGGCCCGTGCGCTCGTCGCCTTCGACAAAACAAATCTCTTGGCGCCGGGTGAGCGGGAGACGCTCACGCTGAGCGTTCCCATCACAGAGTTCGCGAGCTATGACGACAATGGTGCGACCGGTCACGAATCAAGCTTCGTGGTAGAGGCCGGCATGTATCGCCTCTACGCCGGGACCGACGTCCGTTCGGCTGAGGCGTTCTACGACTATGCGGTCGAGGCGCTCGAGGTCGTCGAGACGCTCAGCGAGAATATGGCTCCGGTCACATCGTTCGAGCGCATCAAACCGCGTGCGACGGAAACCGGCTTGACGGTCGGCTACGAGGCGGCACCGCTCCGCAGCGTCGACGTCGAGGCACGTTATCTAGCAGAACGTCCGGTCGTGCGTGAAGAGACAGGCGACACAGGCGTGAAGCTCGCAGACGTCTATCACGGGAAAGCAGACCTCGAGACGTTCCTCGACCAACTGACGGACGAGGACCTCGCTTGCATCGTCCGCGGTCAAGGCATGAACTCACCACGCGTGACGCCGGGGACGGCCGCCGCGTTCGGCGGGGTGTCGGACCGTCTCGAAACGTTCGGCATCCCAGCCGCCTGTTGTGCGGACGGCCCGTCCGGCATCCGCATGGACATCGGGACGAAAGCGTTCGCGCTTCCGAACGGGACGCTGCTCGCCTCGACGTTCAACACGCGATTAGTGGAAGACTTGTTCGAGATGACAGGACTTGAGATGCGGAAGAACCGGGTCGATACGCTCCTCGGACCAGGGATGAACATTCACCGCAACCCGCTCAACGGCCGGAACTTCGAGTACTTCTCGGAAGACCCGTACGTGACGGGCAAGATGGCGATCGCCCAGTTGAACGGGATGCACCGTGTCGGCGTGACCGGGACGCTCAAGCATTTCAGTGCCAACAACCAAGAAGCCCATCGCCACGACATCGACTCGGTCGTCTCCGAGCGGGCGCTTCGTGAGATTTATTTGAAAGGGTTCGAGATGGCGGTGAAGGAAGGCAAGGCGACGTCGATCATGACGACGTACGGCGCCGTCAACGGCGTTTGGACGGCCGGTCTCTATGACCAGAACACGCGCGTCCTTCGCGACGAGTGGGGCTTTGAAGGCATCGTCATGACCGACTGGTGGGCGAAAGTGAACGCCCGCGAGGACGAGCCGGCCAACCGTCAAAACACGGCGGCGATGGTGCGCTCACAAAACGACTTGTATATGGTCGTCGACCGTCCGGAAACGAACTCGTTCGACGATAACACAGCGGCGGCGCTCGCCGACGGCTCGCTCACACGCGGGGAGCTGCTCCGGAGCGCGGCGAACATTTGCCGGTTCGTGTTGACGTCTCCAGCGATGGAGCGTGAGCTCGGCATCCACGACGGATCGGTCGAGGTGATTGGTCTTGATGAGGAAGCCGGTCAGACCATCGACTTCGATGTGACGTATCGCCACCTCGCGAGCGGAGAACCTGTCAGTTTGAATGATGCCGACACATCGACAGGGAGCATGCACGTCTTCGCCGTATCGGTCGATGAGACGGGTACGTATGACGTGACGATTACGGCCAAATCGGACGCAGGCGAACTCGCCCAGATGGCGGTGACGTTGTTCGCGAACAACATCCCGGGCCCGACGTTCACGTTCAACGGGACGGACGGGGAATGGGTGACGCAGACGAAGCAAGTGTTCTTCTTGAACCAACATAACTACTTGCAGCTCTATTTCGCGCTCGGTGGTCTCGACGTGAAAGACATCACGTTCACGCTCGCCGACTCGTTCAGCATGAAAAACGGATAACGAACGAAGCGCCGTCTCGAAAGTGATATGCTCCCCAATAGGTAGACAGATGAAATAACAAATCTGTTTATCTGATTGGGGAGTGTTTTTTATGGCGAGAAGTCGGCATTCAATCGAACAAAAACTGAGTGCACTACGGATGATGGAAGAAGAAACATATACG
>WPCK01187996.1_pt1 | contig 11389 bp, 10 predicted proteins | sample 5399851 | NCBI WGS metagenome assembly WPCK01 (sample SAMN12869471, study PRJNA574797) | sludge metagenome | isolation source: wastewater treatment of pH11 | place: China:Beijing | collected 2019-05-20
TGATGAGCCCCTCGCCCCGAGCCGACGGGACCAGTCCGTAGCCGATCTCCACCCGGCCGGTCTCGTCGGGCGGCCCGTAGAAGCCCAGCGTTCCGACCACCTGGCCGTCGCGGCGCCGCACGATGAGCCGTGAGCCCCACAGTTGGCTCGGCGTGCCGTCCTGGCCGTGCATGGCCAACCCCACAAGGTCGTCTTCGCGCGGGAAGTCTGGCGCCCAATCTGCTTGCACTTCACCGGCTTTCACCCGAGCAACGAGATCTTCGGTCACCGGGCGCAACTCCACCAGCCGCCCGCGCAAGGGCTGGCAGTCCAGCGGGCGCACGGCATACCCGATCGGGTTGTCCAGCAGCGTGATCCAGTAGCGCCGCTTGCCCCCTCGCAGGTCTTCCAGCACCCCGCCGCAGCGTTCGATGGTGCGCGCCGACGCGGTGTTGTCCTCGTCGCAGGTGACCAGGACCGGGTTGACCCCGAGCCGACGCGCCTCCGCCAGGATGAGCTGCAGAGCGGCGGTCGCCACCCCGCGACCGCGCGCAGTAGGCCGGACGGCATACCCGATGTGGCCACCCACCTGCAGGAGGTAGTCGGTGAGCTCGTGGCGCAGGTTGATGGTGCCGACGATCTCGCCGTCCTGGTCAATCCAGCGGGTGGTGCACGCAACTCGACCGTCGGGCAGGTTCTCGCCGCGCTCGTGGTCGAGCAACGCCACAACCCAGCGACGGTATGCCGTGGGGTCACCGAGAGTGCCCAGCACGACAGTGTCTGCGGAGGCGCCGTCGATGTGACTTCCCGCGAATTCGCCCATGAAATCGAGCCATTCGCGGTGCAGGGCGATATCCGGAGTGCGCAGCACGATCACCCGGCCACCTTAGGGGCCTTGCGAATGTGACACGATCGGTTTTCCGACCGTCGGCGAGTCACGAGGACGACATGACCAACTACGCCCAGACCGAGCGCCAAGCGCTCTGCGACACCATGGAGCGGGTCGGTCCAGACGCGCCGACGCTCTGTCACCCGTGGCGGGTCCGCGAGCTGGCCGCCCACCTGGTGATCCGGGAGACTCGTCCCGACCTCGCGCTCGGGATGTTCGTCGGGCCGTTGCGCGGCCGGATGGAGCGCTCGCTGCTGTCCAAGGCCGCCGGCGATTTCCCCACGCTGCTCGAGGCGCTGCGCTCCGGCCCGCCCAAGTGGACTCCCGCCGCCCTCTCCCCCGTGGACCAGGCGCTCAACACCATGGAGTTCTTCATCCACCACGAGGACGTGTTGCGCGCCCAGCCGGACTGGAAGCCACGCGTGCTCATGCCCGGTCAGGAGTTGGCCATCTGGAGCGGTCTCACGACGATGGCCTTCCTGCTCTACCGCCGCGCCGACGTCGGCATCATTCTCGAAACGCCGATGTTGCTGCGCCATGCGGTGCGCGGGCCGAGCGCGGCAGGCACGGTCGTCATCAAGGGCGCGGTCGGTGATCTCGCCCTCTTCTCCTACGGCCGCAAGTCGGCGGCGCGGGTGGCCTACGAGGGATCGCCAGCGGCGATCGACGTGGTCAAGAAGGCCGAACTCTCGCTCGGGTGACCCACATGCCGGTATGCCGTGCGGCTGGCTCCCCAGCCTTGCGCCGCGCCCGCAACTCGGCGATCTGTACTGCCCTGGCCGCGGCGATCTGCGGGAGTCTGCTCACAGCGTGTTCGCCAGCAGTGGGCAGCGCTCCGCCGGCGCCGACCACGAGCGCCGAGTCCGGATCGGTGCGCCCCACAACCGGCACACCGACGACGAGCTCCCCGCTGGCGACGGCCGAAACAACGACGGCCACACCGACGACCGCTGGAACAACGGGCCGCGAGCAGGCCGCGGCAACGGTCGCGGGCGTCGACGTCTCGGCCTACCAACGCTCGGTGGACTGGGCTGCGCTCTGGGCGACCGGCCACCGGTTCGTCTGGGTGAAGGCGACCGAGGGCAGCACCTGGACCAGCCCCCGGTATGCCGCGCAGGTCGCCGGTGCGCGCGAGGTAGGGTTCCTCGTCGGTGCCTATCACTACGCCCGCCCCGGCAACTCAGCGGCCGCGGTGCAGGCACGGCACCTGGTGAGCGTGAGTGGCGGCTGGACGCCAGACGGACGCACCCTGCCCGGCGCCCTGGACCTGGAATTCGCCGAGTCCGGCGAGAAGTGCCACGGACTGTCGCCGTCCCGGATGACGGCCTGGGTCGCCGACTTCGTGGCCGAATACCGCCGGCTCACTGGTCGGGCCCCGCTGATTTACATCACCCGCGAGTTCTGGACGCAATGCCTGAGCGACGATCGCACCATTCCCGCAGCCGCACCGCTGTGGCTGTTCGACCACGAGGGTGACATGGGCCCGTGGCCGGCCGGTTGGCAGCGGCCGACGGTCTGGCAGCGCGGTGTCGACGGCGGCATCGACCGCAATGTCTTCCTTGGCAGCGCGGCCGACTTGGTCCGCTTCGCAACCACTGGCTGACCGAGCTCAGCACGCTGACCCACTCGACCAGCGCGAGCGGCCCGGTCAGCCCAGGCTGATCGGTTTGACCAGGTCGGCAACGACCAGCATGAGGGTCATCGCGATGAGGACGGTCGACACGGCATACGCGATCGGCAGTCCCTTGGCGACGTCGACGTAACCCGGGTCGGGGCGGCCGAGCAGGCGCGCTCCGGTGCGTTTGATGCCCTCCCACAGCGCCCCCACGACCTGCCCGCCGTCCAGCGGCAGGACCGGCAGCAGGTTGAAGAAGAAGAGCATGAGGTTGAGCCCGAAGACCAGCCAGAGGAACTGGTAGATGACCCCCTTGGGGCCGTCACCACCGAGCTGTCCCGAGGCGATCTCGCCTCCCGCGCGTCCGATGCCGACAACGGATACCGGCCCTTCGGGGTCGCGATCGCCGCCGCCGACGAGGCTCTGGGCGACCCCGACCAGCTTCGCGGGGAAGGTCCCCAGAGCAGTGACGACGGTGCCGAGCATGCTGCCCAACAGCTCGGGGACTCGCGAGACCGGCTGGGCGACGTAGTCACGGCTGGCTGTCGCGCCGAGGTAGCCGACCGTGTCGGTCACCAATGCCCCGTCGACGGTCGTCTTGGGCTTCCCTTCCGGCGTGTATGCCGTGCGTGCAATACCCACGATGGGTGCGGTGAGGGTGAGCTGCTCCCCGGCGCGCTCGACGGTGAGCGAGAGCGAACGGCCAGCGGCAGCGCGGATCTTGGTCGTCACCTCTGACCACAAGGTGACCGGTTGACCGTCGACGGCGACGATCCGATCGCCTGCGCGCAGGCCGGCGACAACAGCCGGCGGGACGGCATCCCCGACGACGCACGCGGGCTCGGGCTTGGTCACCGTGGGTGCGGTCGACGGCACGCACTGGGCGACGGTCGACACGATCGGCACCAGGGTGGGTACGCCGATGCCACTCACCAGGGCGGTCAGCAGGACCACGGCCAGGACGAGGTTCATGAACGGTCCACCGAGCATGACGACGACCTTCTTGGGCACCGACAGCTTGTAGAAGACCTTGTCCTCGTCGCCGGGCTGGACTTCGTCGACCGCCTCGGCCCGCGCTTGCTCGACGATGCTCATCCGTCCGGTGGTGCTCGCGCGCAACAGCGCAGGATTGTCGCCCGGGCGGGGCGGGATCATCCCGATCATCTTGACGTAGCCACCGAGCGGGATCGCCTTGATGCCGTATTCCGTCTCGCCACGGGTGCGCGACCAGATCGTCGGCCCGAACCCGATCATGTACTTCGTGCACTTGACGTCGAAGCGCTTGGCGGGGATGAGGTGCCCCAGTTCGTGCAGGGCGATCGACACCCCGACCAGCACGATGACGGCGAGCACGCCGAGCAGGTAAGTCACCGAGGTCATGAGGTCCCCTCATCCAGCCCGAGAACGGCTCGGGCCCGCGCACGCGCCCACTGATCAGCGCGCAACACGCTCTCAACGTCCAAGGTGGGTGCGTCGATTCCGGTGCCGGCACGGCATACCTGGGCTGCTGGTCCGTGTTCGTGGTCGTCGACGACCCGGGCGATGGTGTCGACGATCTCGGTGAAGCGGATCCGGCCGTCGTGGAAAGCGTCGACACACACCTCGTTGGCGGCGTTGTAGACGGCGGGCATGGTGCCCCCGGCGGAACCGACGCGCCGCGCGAGCGCCACCGCCGGAAAGGCCTCGTCATCGAGGGGGAAGAACTCCCAGGTCGCGGCCTTGGTCCAGTCACAGGGGGCGGTGGCACACGGGACCCGGTCCGGCCAGGCCATCCCGAGCGCGATCGGCAGCCGCATGTCGGGCGGACTCGCCTGCGCGAGCGTCGAGCCGTCGACGAACTCGACCATCGAGTGGATGACCGACTGCGGGTGCACGACCACGGTGATCCGGTCGAAGGGGATGTCGAAGAGCAGGTGCGCCTCGATGACCTCCAGGCCTTTGTTGACCAGCGTCGCGCTGTTGGTCGTCACGACCCGGCCCATGTCCCAGGTCGGGTGCGCGAGAGCTTGCGCCGGCGTGACGTCATTCAGCTCCTCACGAGTCCTCCCCCGGAATGGCCCACCACTCGCAGTGACGACGAGTTGCCGCACCTCGCTCGCGCGCCCGCCGCGTAAGCATTGCGCGAGAGCCGAGTGCTCGCTGTCGACCGGGACGATCTGGTCCGGCCGCGCGATTGCCTTGACCAGCGGGCCGCCCACGATGAGCGATTCCTTGTTGGCCAGAGCCAGCGTGTTGCCGGCTGTGAGCGCGGCCAGGGTCGGGGCCAGCCCGATCGAGCCGGTGATCCCGTTGAGGACGACGTCGACCGCGCGGGCGGCCAGCTTCGCGTTGGCGTCCGGTCCGGTAAGGATTTCGGGCCGGTATGCCGTGTGGCCGGCTTCCTGGGACGCCTCGCCAATCGCCCGCTCGACGTCGGCGGGGTCGGCGTTGGCGACACCGACAGCCTCGACCCCGAGCTCGACAGCTTGGCGCGCGAGCAGTGCGAGGTTGCCCCCACCCGCGGTCAGAACCGTGACTCGAAACCTGCCGGGGTTGGCCCGCACGACATCGATCGCTTGGGTGCCGATCGACCCGGTCGATCCGAGCAGGGTGACGGTACGGGGCTCACTCACTGGGCCATTGTCGCTCAGTCGACGGGGTCCCCTGCCGCTCGCGCACCGAGCGGGCACGGCATACCTGCGTCTGTCCTTAGCGGTCGACGACGGTGACGTGCAGGTCGTCGCGCTCGGCTTCGACGTCGAGCAGCACCGCGAGGATGGCGCCATATGCTTTCGGGTCGCTCTGGTGCAACTGGCCCACACGATCCCAGACCAGCTCGATCTCCCGACCGTCGTCATCGGTGAGATCACGCAGCGCGTCGGTGAGCGCGTCGAGGTTGAGCCCGAACCACTTCGGCAGAGCCAACCCCTCGGCGAACGCGACGAGCGACGAGTGCTTGTCCCCTCCACCCTCGACGATCCGCACCGCTCGCCCAGCCGCTCGGGCGCGTGCCACGAGTGCTCGCACGCTCGCATTGCCGTCGAAACGCTTCACGACTCTCCCCCTGGCGACCCGGTCAGGCGCCTTCTCGAACACGTCGGAACGACCCGTAATGGTCATCCGTGTAGTACAGCTCCCCCTCACGCCCGCGAATGATCCGACGAGCCCCACGGTCGTCGGATCCAGGCGTGACGACGGTGTACTCACGGTAGTAGCCATTTGCCCGTTTCGGCAGGATTGCCTCGCGATTTGAGAAGGTCTGGTCGTCATTTCGTGGGTATGGATACGGACCACCCGCCCGGATCAACGCCAGCGTCGTCTTCGCCTCCTTGGGCAGACTCGATTCCGCCACCCAGCGCAGGCCGCTGTCCGGATCAACGCCCTCGCTGCCCCGCGTCGTCGCGGTCTTGGCACCGGTCGAGCCCGCGGTCGCCTTGGCAGTCGCCACCGCGGACCGATTGCCCGAGCTCACTCCCGTCGTCGACGTGGACGACCCTCCGCGCGTGGCCACGAACAGGACCACGAGCAGCACGAGCACCAGCCCGACCCCGACGAGTTGGACGACTTGTCGGGTGTTGCGGCTCATCCGCCGCGAGGGTGGGGCAGGGGGTGCAGCGGTCACGGGGCGGCGATGCCGACGTACTTGACCTCGAGGTATTCGTCGATGCCCTCGAAGCCACCCTCCCGCCCGAAACCGCTGGCCTTGACCCCTCCGAACGGCGCCGCGGGGTTGGACACGACGCCCTGGTTGATCCCGACCATGCCGAACTCCAGCGCCTCGCTCACCCGCAGCGCGCGGGACAGGTCGCGCGTGAAGGCATAGGCGATGAGCCCGTATGCCGTGTCGTTGGCTCGCGCGAGCGCCTCCTCCTCGGTGCGGAAGGTCGAGATGGGGGCAACCGGGCCGAAGATCTCCTCGACGGCGATCCGCGCGTCAGCGGGCACATCGGTCAGGACGGTCGGCTGGTAGAACCACCCCGGTCCGTCGGCGGGACCTCCGCCCACGACGACGCGTGCGCCCCCGGCGACGGCCTCCTGGACCAGCGAGTCGACGCCCTCACGGGCCTTTTGGTCGACCAGCGGGCCCACGTCGACGCCGTCCTGGGTGCCGTCGCCGACCGTCAACCCGGCCATCCGGGCAGCGAACTTCTGCGAGAACTCCTCGGCCACCGACTCATGCACGAGGAAGCGGTTGGCCGCCGTGCAGGCCTCGCCGATGTTGCGCATCTTGGCCAGCATCGCCCCATTGACTGCCGCATCGATGTCGGCGTCCTCAAAGACGAGGAAGGGCGCATTGCCGCCCAATTCCATCGACAGCCGCAACAGTCCCTGGGCCGACTGCTCGACCAGCTTCTGGCCCACACCGGTCGAGCCGGTGAAGGTCAGCTTGCGCAGCCGGGGGTCGCGGATGATCGGCTCCATGACCTCGCCGGTGTGGGCAGTGGTGACCACATTGAGCACACCTGCCGGCAAGCCGCATTCCTGGAGCAGGTCAGCGAGCAACAGCATCGTCAACGGGGTCTGCGACGCAGGTTTGACGACCATCGTGCAGCCAGCCGCGATCGCGGGGCCGATCTTGCGCGTGCCCATCGCCAGCGGGAAGTTCCACGGCGTGATCATGAGGGTCGGCCCGACCGGCTGCTTCATGGTGAGCAGCCGGCTGGCCCCGTTGGGCGCCATCGAATAGCGCCCGTGCACGCGCACGGCTTCCTCGCTGAACCAGCGGAAGAACTCCGCGCCATAGGCGACCTCGCCCCGCGCCTCGGCCAGCGGCTTGCCCATTTCCATCGTCATGAGCAGGGCGAACTCCTCGGTCCGGGCGACGATCTTCTCGTATGCCGCCCGCAACAGTTCCCCGCGATCGCGTGGCGGGACCTTGGCCCAGGTCGCCTGCGCGGCGACGGCCGCGTCGAGGGCGGCCATGCCGTCTGCCGGAGTGGCGCTCGCGACGTGGGCCAGAACCTCGCCGTTGGCGGGGTTGTCGACCGGGAGCGTCGTTCCGTCTGAGGAGTCACGCCACTGGCCCGCGATGAGCAGGCCCTTGGGCACCGAGTCGAGCAGAGCAGCGGGGTTGACGGCCATCGTCTCTTCCTGTCCGGGATTGCCGAAAGTGTTGTCGGGGTGTCGAATTCTTGATTGAGAAGTCGTGGGGCGCGGTCTGCGAACGGACTTAGACCGAGGCGGCGAACGCCTCATCCAGGATGTCCAACCCCTCGACGAGCAGGTCATCACTCATCGACAGCGGGGGAAGGAAGCGGAAGACATTGCCCAAGGTGCCACAGGTCAGGGTGACCAGGCCGCGCTCGTGACAGGCCTTGTTGATGGCGGCCGTCAGCGCCGCTGCCGGCTCCTTGGTGTCGCGGTCGGTGACCAACTCCATGGCGATCATCGCGCCGCGGCCGCGGATCTCGCCGACCTGGGGGTATCGCTCGGCCAGGCTGTTCAATCGGTCCGTGAGGATTCCGCCCATGGCCCGCGCGCGCGCCCGCAGGTCCTCGGCTTCCATCGTCTCGATCGACGCGAGCGCCGCCGCGCACGCGACCGGGTTGCCGCCGTAGGTGCCGCCCAGCCCACCGGGGTGGATGGTGTCCATGATCTCGGCGCGACCGGTGACGGCCGACAACGGCATACCGCCGGCAATGCCCTTGGCGGTGGTGATGAGGTCGGGCACGACGCCCTCGTCGTCACAGGCGAACCAGTCGCCGGTCCGGCAGAAGCCGGACTGCACCTCGTCGGCGATGAAGAGGATGTCGTGCTCTCGGCACCAATCGGCCAGCGCCGGAAGGAAACCGCGCGGCGGGGTGATGAAACCGCCCTCGCCCTGGATCGGCTCGATGATGACTGCGGCGGTGTTCTCCTCGCCGATCTGCGCATGGATCTGGTCGATGATGTAGTCGAACGCCTCCTCTGCGCAGTGCTGCGGACCACCCGGCCAGCGGTAGGGGTAGGCCATCGGCACGCGGTAGAGCTCGCTGGCGAACGGCCCGAACTTGTGCTTGTAGGGCATGTTCTTCGCGGTCATCGCCAGGGTGAGGTTGGTGCGGCCGTGGTAGGCGTGGTCGAAGGCGACGATGCCGTCCTTGCCGGTGTAGTGCCGCGCCACCTTGACGGCGTTCTCGACGGCCTCCGCGCCCGAGTTGAACAGGGCGCTGCGCTTGGCGTGGTCGCCGGGAGTGAGCTCGTTGAGCTTCTCGCAGACCTGCACGTATTCCTCGTAGGGCGTCACCATGAAGCAGGTGTGGGTGAAGTCCTCGATCTGGCGCTGCACCGCGTCGATGATCCGCGGCGCGCCATTGCCGACCGTGGTCACCGCGATGCCCGAGCCGAAGTCGATGAGCTGGTTGTCGTCAGCATCGACGAGGATGCCGCCCGCACCCCGCTCGACATAGATCGGCAGCCCCGTGCTCACACCCGTCGACACCGACGCGAGCTTGCGGGCATGCAGGGCCTGCGAGCGCGGTCCGGGGATCGCGGTCTTGAGGATCCGGCGCTGCTCGATGGGCTGGGCGGTCATGACGATGTCTCCTGTCGGGGAACGGGTCGGTCGGCGAGCAAAGGGAGGGTGGGGTCCCACGAGGTCCCGTATGCCGTGTCGCGGCGCCTTCGCGCGATCGCGGAAAGGGCTTCCAGGCCAACCCGATTGGCGAGGGCAGCGGTGATATCGGCGTGGTCGTAGGGCGGGCTGACCTCGACGACGTCGACCCCGACGACCGGCAACTCCAGGCAGATCCGGCGCACCGCGTCGAGCAATTCGCGGGCCGACAGCCCACCGGGCTCCGGCGTGCCAGTGCCGGGGGCATGGCCGGGGTCGCACACGTCGATGTCGACCGAGAGGAAGACCCCGTCGCACTCGTCGGTGGCGATGGCGAATGCCTCGGTGAGACAGGTCGTCAGGCCCCGCGTGACGATCTCGGTCATCTCGTAGGACCGCATGCCCTGGGCGGCCATCCAGTCGAGGGTTTCCGGGCCGGGCCAGTACCCGCGCAACCCCACCTGCAGGAACCGGTCGCCGCGCAGCGCGCCGCACTCGATGAGCCGACGCATCGGTTGGCCGTGGCCCCACAAGGATCCGAACTCCACGTCGCCGGTGTCGGCATGGGCGTCGAAGTGGATCATCGACACCCGCCCGGCTCCGAGGACGTCGGCCACCCCGCGAGCGTCGGCATAGGCGATCGAGTGGTCTCCCCCGAGCACGACGGGAATCGCGCCGGCACGGCATACGGCTGCCACTGCCGTTTGCAGGGAGGCGAGCGCCGTCTCGATGTGACCGGGCGGCATCATCACGTCGCCGGCGTCGAGCACCCGCAGGTCTCGCAGTCCGTCGACGCGTAGGGCGAGCGAGGGTCGCGAGCCGTCGTGGCCGAGGTAGTCGGTCGTGCGGATCGCGCGAGGGCCGAACCGGGTACCCGCTCGGTGGGACGTGCCCCCGTCGAAGGGCGCGCCGAGGATCACGACGTCGGCACCGGCATACGTGCTGGGGTCTGAGAGATCGCACGGAGGCACCCCGAGGAAGGTGACATCCGGCCCGTACTGCGCGCCGTAGCGGCTCATGACATCGATCCTAGGCAGGCGGACCGGACGGGTCGCGGTCTTCCATCGCCCAGGGCGATCCGTAGCCGGCCGGCTTGGGGGCAGCGAGCAGGTCGAGGAACGGGAGGGGGTCGAACGCCTCCGGACCGAGCACCCCGGCGCCGGACCAGGCGCCCGAAGCGAGCAGCTCCAGCGCGACGATCGGATTGACGGCCGTCTGCCAGACCACGCACTGAGCACCGTATTCACGCATCGCCCACTCGTTGTCGACGACGTGGTAAAGGTAGGTCGCCCGAGGCTGACCGTCCTTGCCGGTGCCGGTCACCCACAACCCGGCGCAGGTCTTGCCGGTCATCCGGGGGCCGATGGTGGCCGGGTCGGGCAGGCAGGCCGCGACGACATCCCGGGGTGACACCTGGACGCCCTTGACGTTGACCTTCGCCGTGGAGTCAAGGCCGAGCTCGTGCAGGGTGCGCAAGATGCCGATCATCTGCTCGCCGAGGCCGTATTTGAAGGTGACCCGCTTGGCCTTGACCCAGCGCGGCATGAGCACGACCTCTTCGTGCTCCACGTGGACGCACTCGACCGGGCCGATGCCGTCGGGGAAGTCGAAGTCCAGCGGCTCGCTGAACGGCGCTGTGGTGCGCCAGCCAGCGTCCTCCTCCCACATGAGCGGCGGGTTGAGGCACTCCTCGATGACCGTCCAGATCGAGAAGCCGGGGGCGAAGATCTCGTTGCCGGCCTCGTCGCGGACCACGAGGTTGGCGCCGTCTCGCACGCCCAACTCGTCGATCTCCGCGAAGAGGTGGTCGGCTGCGTACCGGGCGAAGACGTCCGACAGGCCCGGCTCGACGCCGATGCCGACCAGCGCGAGGAGCCCGTCGGCCTCCCACTCGGTCGCCTGGTCGAACTGCTCCTGGCCCAGCAGCACGCCGGGCACCTCGTAGGGCCGCTCGGGGTGGCGCTGCGACAACGACATGGCCATGTCGAGGTAGTGACAGCCGGCAGCCCGGGCACCGGTGAAGATCGGCATGACGAACCGCGGGTCGACGGCGTTGAAGACGTGCGTCGCGCCGTGCTCCCGAGCCAGCGCCGCCACCGCCTCGGCATCCGACGCGTCGACCTGGGCGGCAACCAACCGAGACTCCCCCGGTCGGCGGGCCGAAGCGGCAGCGACGGTCGCCTCGGCCCGGGCCAGGTCGTAGTCGGCCACGACGAGGGCTTCGAAGAAGTCCCGCTCCACGGCAATCCGTGCTGCCGCGTCGCCGACGCCCCCGGCGCCGATCATGAGAATCCGCACGAGCTATCAATCCTGCTGTCTGTTGATGAAACCGAGGTGGTGAGGGTGTCGAGCCAAGCGCTACGACGCGGGCGAGCGACGCTTGGACCCGATGACC
>WPCK01162227.1_pt1 | contig 11364 bp, 5 predicted proteins | sample 5399851 | NCBI WGS metagenome assembly WPCK01 (sample SAMN12869471, study PRJNA574797) | sludge metagenome | isolation source: wastewater treatment of pH11 | place: China:Beijing | collected 2019-05-20
GCCTCTCACAGGCGCTGCGCCGCACGCACCTCTCCGTGGCGCTGGCACGCGCGCGTGATGCGGAGAACCTGCGCTACGCCGAATGGTGTCGGCGGCACACGCCAGACGCGGCGGCGCTGGCCGCGATGCGCACGCAGGCCACCACCTGGCGATACCGGCCGCTCCTCTCCATCCTCACACCGGTCTACAACACCGATCCGCGGTTCCTCGACGCCTGCGTCGACTCGGTCCTCGCGCAGGTCTACGATCGCTGGGAGTGGCACCTCGTCGACGACGGGTCCACCAGCGCACGAACCGCGGACGCCCTCGCGCGTGCGGCCAGCCGCGACGCCCGCATCCGCGTCCATCACCTGCCCGTGAACCGCGGCATTTCGGCGGCCACCAACGTCGCCCTCGCAGCGGCACAGGGCGAATACATCGCGCTGCTCGACCACGACGATGCGCTGCTGCCGCATGCGGCGTTCCGCGTAGTCGAACACCTCAATCGCGTCGACGTGCACCCCGACGTCGTCTACACCGACGAGGACAAGCTCGAGCCAGACGGCACGCGGACCGACGCTTACTTCAAGCCCGACTGGTCGCCGGATCTCTTCCTGTCCAACATGTACGCCTGCCACTGGCTGCTCGCGCGACGCGGCCTGGTCGAGGAGGTCGGCGGGTTCCGTTCCGCATTCGACTTCTCGCAGGACTACGATCTCGTGCTCCGCCTGATGACGCGCGCCAATCGCATCGATCACGTGCCGGACGTGGTCTACCACTGGCGCAAGGTCCCGCAGTCGACGGCGAGCGCCGGTGCGGCGAAACCCGCAGCCCACGTCGCCGGGCAGCGAGCGCTGCAGGACCACCTGGACCGCCACGGGATCCCCGGTCGCGTCGACGATGCCGGAGCACCGGGCTTCTTCAGGCTGGTCTACACGCTGACGCGCCCGCCCTCGGTCTCCATCGTCGGCGAGTGGCCGGCGGCGGATCGGGCGCGCCTGGTCGCCGCGACCCACTACGCGCCCCTCTCGTTCGCCGACTCCACCGACCAGGCGACGGGTGACCTGCTGTTGTACCTGTCGCGTGCCTTCGAACCCGTGTCGTCAGCGTGGCTGGACGCGCTCGTCCAGGTGGCGATCCAGCCGGGTGTGGGGGCGGTGGGTGGGAAACTCCTGGCTGCCGACGACTCGGTCGAGCACATCGGCCTGGTGCTTGGCCTTGCAGGGGTTGCCGGCCGGCCACTGTCGGGCATGCCCGCCTCCTATCCGGGGTACTTCGGGAATGCGTGGCTGACACGGACCGTGTCGGCGGTGACCGCTGACTGCCTGCTGACGCCGCGGGCCGTCGTCGCTCGCCACGGCGCTCCTGACTCCGGCCTCAGTGCCGACGCGGCCGGCGCCGATTTCGGTCTGCGCCTGCGACAGCAGGGGCTGCGGGTGGTGTGCACGCCGGCGTGTGCGATGCGGAGAGTCGGCGCGGGACGTCCACCACGCATCTCCGCGGAGGACGCGGAGCAGTTGCGTGCCCGCTGGGGGGACGCACTGGCCCACGATCCGTTCTACAACGTGAACCTCTCGCGACACGACCTGGATGGTCGCGTCGCGTTGTGAGGCGTCAGGCGGACTGAAACACGACCCGGGCGGCGCGCGGGTCCTGCTGCCAGCCTGCCAGCGTCGGTGCGTCGCGATCCTTGGGGCTCAGCAGGGCTCCAGCCGCGAGCATGCCCCGCAGCTCCTGACGCAGGCGCGCGTCGCACGTCGACCAGTCGAGATCGGGCGCCATGGGCGACACCGCCGCCTCGCCGGCCGGGTTGTACTCGGCACTGCACATGTACTCGATGCGCGAATCGACCGGAAACAGCACGCCGTGCGCGAAGCCAGGCGGCAGCCAGATCCACTCGCCGTAGGAGGACTCATGGTCCGACGGCATGTCGTACGCCGCAATGCGACCGTACGTCGGCGACCCGAGGCGAACGTCCAGGAAGAAATCCACGAGTCGTCCGTGCACGCAGCGAACCAGTTTGCCCATCGCGGGTGCGAACTGGAAATGCAGCCCGCGAATCACGCCCGCACGAGACCAGCTCTCGTTGACCTGGTGGAATGCCACCCCACGGAGGAACGCCAGCTCGGGATGGGTGTCCGCGTCGCTGCGCCGGAACGGCTCGGCGAAGTATCCACGCGCATCAACGAATCGGCCGAACCGGATCACCTTGACCTCGGGCATCACCAGAGGCGTCACGGACAGGATCTGCATGGGCAGGTCCAATTATCGCAGAGGGGCTGTGAGTCCCTCTGCCAATCCTCGCGCCCAGGCAGCTATGGCACGGTGACGGTGATCTGGTTGGACTCCGGACTGGTGCCAGCGCCGTTGGTGGCCACCACGGTGACCAGATAGGTGCCCCGGGGTGCGGGGACGGCGAGCGTCGTCCCTCCGACTGGCAGCGACGCAATGATGCTCGATGAGCCAGGCGCCCGCGCGAGCACGATGTAGCCGGTGGGTGATCCTCCAGACGTACCCATTGCCCACGACAGGGACACGGTGTTGCCGCTCACCTGTGCCGCCGCCAACGAGGGGGCGGCGGGCGCTTGCGGCGCGGCCACGCGGAACTGCACTTCGTTCGAGGTGGCGCTACCGCCGGCGTTGCTGGCGATCACCCGGGCGTACACCGTCATCCCCACTGGCGCGGTCGCCGTGATCGATGTCGCCAGTCCCATCGGCCCGACCGCCAGGTCCGAGCCGCCCGACGTGGATCCAGCCACAATGGTGTATCCAGCCGGCGTGCCGCCGGCGCCCGGATTCCACATCAGCGTCACCGGGTTGCTCGTCACTGGTGCCCAGAGGGTCGGTGGCCCAGGGGCCGCAGGCGGCGCTGGACCCACGATGACGGTGCGCGTGCCGCTGGCCGCGATGCGTGCTCCGGTCGGCGACACGCTGACGATGCGGAAGTAGTAGGTGCCGTTGCCCAGGGTACCGGCGTACGTGCCGGGGTTGAGCACCGGGATGCTGAACAGCATCGGCGAGAAGGCCGGGTTCGTCGCGCCTTCCACCAGGTAGCTGCCAACCGGGGGGCCTCCGGACGGCGCGCTGAACACGACGGTGACGGTGTTGCCGGAGGAACTGGCCGAGAAGCCCTGTGGTACTCCAGCCGGTGCCACCACCGTGAACGGCACCTCGCGGGTGGTGAACTGGCCTGTCAGTGTGGAACGCGACAACACGCGTAGCGTCCATCCGCCAGCCGCGAGCGCATCGATGCCGCTGAAGGAGAACCCCGAGTTGGCATAGGCGCCACTGGCCGTCGGACACGCGGTCGGAAAGGCGCGCGTCCCGAAGCCGCCGCCGTACCCCAACACCTGCATGGTCCCCGCCTGCGGGCCCGTCACGGTCGGTCCGGCGATGGCAAAGGCCGCGATCTCGTCCACGTTGATGCCCGAGGTGCTGGCGCCATCGTAGGCGCACCCGCTGATGGTGAACGGCGTCGACTGGCTGGAACCAGATGTCGGATTCGCCAGCGTGAGCACCGGCGACGATGCGCCGAGGACGCGCAGGGGGCCACCCGCATAGGCGCCACGCGCATCCGTCACGCCACCGGCACGGGTCTCGGTCACGCGCACGTAGACGTAGTACTCCGCGCCGGGGGTGACCCCGGAGACTGTCATCGGGAAGGTCAGGTCCGTTCCACGCGTCACGTTCGCGGCGTTACCCATGGCCACGAGTCCCGAGGTCGGATCCTGATCCGTGTCGAGATAGAACTGCGCCGCGTAGGACGTGCCCGGATCGGGATCGTCCACGCGGTAACGCACGTCGAAGGCCTGCCCGAGTGTGACCTCATCGGCAGCCGCGAGCTTCACCTGCGCCAGCCTGAAGGTGACCCCCGTCGTGGCCTCGTGGGGATCCAGCCGGAGGAACCGCACGGAACTGCTGGGCCACGCGATGGTCGGGCACACGCCACAGTCCGTCTCGATGCCACCGTTGGCCGTCGTGAGGCTCGACAGATCGATCGTGTAGGTCTCACGGCCGGACCACATCAGGATGTCGTTCGTGGTGGTCATCGAGTTCGCATCGGCCAGCGTCTGCGATCCCCACAGCACGCGCGCGAGCGACCCTTCACCCCGGCCACCGTCGAGGCCGAACGGTGTGTCGAGCGTGAGCGTGAAGGTGAGGCGCCGATAGCGGCCGGTGTTGATCAGGCCGTTACCGCCATTGAGTAGCGTGACGCGCGGATCGCCCGTGTTCGTACCGCTTGCCTGCAGGGCGGGCACGCCGGCCTCGTTCACGACCGACGCATTCACGATTCCCTGCAACACCGGCACGTCGGCCGCGTCGGCCATGTCCCACGGATTGCCGAGGACCTCGGTCGCGAAGTCGGCACCGCCGGTCACGTCTGGGTTGATGACGGTCACCAGGGGTGGGGTGTTGATCGTGAACCCCTGGGCCGCCGAGGTGCCGTTCCCGCACGTGAGCGACGCGGTGTAGGTCCCGGGTGCGAGCACGCCGTAGTTGAAGGCGAAGGAACCTGACCCCGAGGACGTGCCCCGCGCCAGCAGACCGGTCGCGCCCTCGCCATCCGTCACGCGCAGGACGTAGGTCCCGCTGCAGTTTCCGTAGGTGACGGTCGTGGCGACCGCGCCTGATTGGCCGTCGCGGGTCGTCAGGCGGATCCAGTCCACCTCGATGGGGACGTTGAAGCCGGATGCCGCCTGCGGTCGAATCTCGAAGCCGCGAGCCAGCGCCGACGATTCCCACGCCGCCGCCGAGTACTGGTCGCCGAACGGCGACCGCAACTGCGCGGTCTGCACGGTGTTGTCGGATCGAATCCACTGGCGGGTCTGCAGGTCGACGACGTAGAGCCCCCAACCGTTGGTGGACTCGCCGAACTGGATCATGCCTCCGCTATTGACCTCGTTGGCTTCTCCCATCACGCGCTGATACCACACGGCGCGGATCCCGTTCGCCGGCGCCGGATTCGTGTAGCGCATCTTGATGGCGAGCTTGCCGAACCGGCTCGTGGGCACCGCCATGTGCGGGAAGGCACCGGTCCGGCCGGTATTGACGACCTGGTTCCACCCGCGAAACAGCACCGAGACGCGAGCAAGGTCGGTCAGGTCGGTCGTGGCCTGGAAGCGGCCGCCATTGAGGAACGCGCTGCGTCCCCACCGGTTGACGTGCGCCGAGCCCGTCCAGCCCAGCTGGCCATGCGGGTGCGGATCGAGGTCCAGCGCATTGCTGAAGTCCCAGGCGTCGCCCTGCGTGTCGGTGGCGAAGTCGGGTCCCGCCGGAAACGACGACCCTCCCATCGACAGCGTCGGCTGCGCCCAGGCCACTGACGCCCAGCAACTCAGCAGCACGACCAGACACCCCGTTCCCCACCGTGATTTGCGCATACGCCGGATCACCATTTCGTCACGGGCCCGTGGTTCGTTGTGTCAGAACGACACACTTCGAACCTCAAACCCCGCTCGATGGCTCCGGGAGCAAACGCCCTGCCAGGACGAAGCCGGCCAGCGCGAGGCCGCCGATCCCGGCCAGCGCCCACGACAGCCCCCACCATCGAGGGCGAAACGTGAACTGCACGGTCCAGGTGCCGGCGTCGGGAATGAGCACGCCCTTCAGGGCGTGGTTGACGCGCAGGTACGGCGTCGGCCGTCCGTTGAGGGTGGCCGCGAAGTCGTGTTCGACGAAGGCCTCGGACAGCACAGCCATGCCAGGCCCGGTGCTGCGGACCGTGAAGGTGGTGGTGTTGGACGTCAATCGATAGTCATCGGCAGGCGAGACGACCGTCGCCGACCGGGGGAGCGCACGCACGAATTCCTCGTCGTAGAAGCCCACCGAGGCGAATGGGGCCGTGGCCGAACGGATGCGCTCGCCGAGGGCAATCAGCGTGTCGTGACGCCCCACGCCGTCGACGAAGAAGGCCCGGGGCCATGCCGTCGGCCGCTCCAAGACCAGCAGCTGGTCGTCGCCGGCCTGCGGAAGCGCGGCGAATCCCGGGGGGACCCTGTCTCGTCGGGTGACCAGGTACTTCACGTTCACCATGTCGAGAAACCCTCGGACGGTGTCGATGGTGTTGGCGCGGAGCACCGTGAGCCACACCCACGGCGTGCGTTCGACCATCGTCAGGTCCGAGACAAGGTTGATGCCGCGCAGGTTGAGGGCATCCGGACCGTTGATGCTCTCGAGTCCCCACAGCGCCTGTGTGCCGGAGAACAGCACCAACTCGATCGGCGCCACGCGGAAGGGCTCGACGTCGCCCCTGGCCCGGATGGCGTCGATCGCAGGAGACGGCTCGTCGAGGTCAGCGCGAGCCCGAGGCTGGATCAGGATGGTGTCCAGCGACGCCACGCCCGTGGGGAGATGCAGCCCTCCAGCGCCGACGCTGAGGTAGGCGAGCACGCCGGCGACCACCGCGCCCGACACCTGCCTGTGCCAGCCGGAGGTCACGATCCAGAGGACGCACCACGCGGCGACCAACGAGCACAGCACCCACATGCGGCCTGGCTCCGGTGACATTCCCAACACCACGGCGCCGGCGGCCGTGGCTGCGGCGGCGCTCAGCGCCACTCGGGCGCGTGTGGGCGTTTCGCCGGGAACCGCGCACGCCCAGGCCACGCCGAGTCCCGCCAGCAGCAACAGGGGTGTGATGGTCGCCGCCAGGAACGAATTGCCGACGTGTTGCACGGAACCGACCAGTGGGAGCACGACCAGCCACTCTCTGGGGACGGCGCCGAGCGCGATTCCGCCGAATACGACCACGCTCAGGACGGCGCCGAGGCCCGTCCCGGACCGCCACAGCCGCACCGGCCACGCGAATGCGGCGATGGCGGGCAGCAGCGCCAGCGCGTGTACACCGGTCCGTGGAGGCCACGGCAGCACCGGACCCATCGCGTAGGCCACCGCCTCTTCGACGCCGGCGAACAGCGCGTGCGGCTGGTCGGACTGGGTCCAGGATCGGCTGAGCGTGTCGAGGAAGATGAGCCAGTTGGGCGTGCTGAGCAGCACGCCGCAGATGCCGCCGAGGAGCGCGGCATCCACCCATCCGAGCCGGTTCCGCCACGGCACCCGCGCGACGAGGAGGCCACACATACCGGCGACGTGTGCGGCCAGGAGGGCAATCACTCCTTCCTTCGGCGTCGTGCCCACCAGTTGCAGAAAGGTCGCGCCGGCCAGCCACGCGGCTGCCACCCATCGGCGCCGCGACGTCGCGTGCCCCAGCATCACGTACGCCAGCAGAATCCACGGCGTGTAGACGATGGAGAAGTAGGCCGGATGGTTGAAGCGCAGGGTGAAGTGCCCGACGAACGGTGCGACGAAGGCCAGCACGACGCCAGCCTGCCAGCTGCCGGAGACCGCCACGACCATGAGGCCGGTCCCCACCGCGAAGACGAGTCGGGCCACGATGAAGCGCACATCCATGGCGAGCGCGACGTCCGGAATGGCGAGCGAGGCCAGGTGGAAGGGATCGAGGATGAAGCTTTGGCCCTGCCCCCAGAGCGGCTGGCCGATGGTGTTGTACCGGTTCCAGAGCGGCGCCTCACCTTCGGCGAGCGCGGCTCGTTGCACGGCGGTGTAGGGGATGATCGCCCACATGGTCGCCCCCGTGTCGGTGCCGCGGACATGCTCCGGAGGAGGCGCCGCGTATCCGTAGGTGTAAGGGGCCTGGTCGTACAGCATGTTCACCGGGCCCATCATCGGGGAGACGACGCTGCCGCCGAGGAAGAGCGGGTAGGTCGCCACGACGGTGCCGAGGAGGCCCGCGATTGCCGCTGCGATTGCCTGACGCCGCGTGGCGCCCAGGGCCGTTGTTACACTAGTGGGCTGCATGTCCTCGCCTGCCCCCACCGCCGAGCAGCCTCGCCTTCTGCGGTGTCCGCTCTGCCAGCACGATCATTTAGTGTACCAGTTCGCGCGTGACGGGTCGCCGCTCGTGCGGTGCGACGGCTGCTCGCTGCTGATGCGGAATCCGCAGCCGTCCGATGGCGAGCTGGCCGCGATCTACACCGATTCGTACTTCCTCGGAACAGCCCCTGCCGACCAGCGGTCCGGCCCGCACTTCGAGGCCGAGGTGAACGCGCTCAAGCGGGCCACGGCGTCGAGCTATCTCGACCGTATCGAACGTTTCTGCGGATGGACGGCCGAGTCGCGAAAGGGCAAGCGGCTCCTGGAGGTCGGCAGCGGCCTCGGCAACATGCTGATGGAAGCGCGTGCGCGCGGCTACGACGTGACGGGCGTCGAGTATGGCGCGGCGCTCGTGGCACGCGCCAACGTCCGGCTCGGCGATCCCGTGGTGGTGCAGGGGACCGTGGACTCGGCGCCGCTGGCGGAGGGCAGCTTCGACGTTTGTGTCTTCGCCGACGTGATCGAGCACACGCGCGACCCGCTGGCCGCGATGACGCGGGCCTGGGACATGCTCGGGGCTGGCGGCGTGCTCTTCGTCGCGACGCCGTCGCTCGACAGCTGGTCGGCGCGGTGGATGAAGCAGAACTGGATGGAGTTCAAGACCGAGCATCTGTTCTACTTCGACAGCCGCACGCTCGAGTCCCTGCTCGTCCGCGCGGGCTTCGAGGATGTGCGCATCGCCAGAGGCCGCAAGACGCTGAGCCCCGGCTACGTGATCGCCCACTTCGATCGCTTTCCAGTGCCCGTCATCTCGCCGCTCGGGCGGTTCGCACGCGCCATGCTGCCGCGCGTCCTGCTGCAGCAGCGCGTCGCCGTGGTTGCCAGCGGCATCGACGTGATGGCGCGCAAGGCCGCTCACGGTCCCCTCGACCGACGACGGGCCCGGCTCTCCGTGGTGATGCCGGTCTACAACGAGCGCGCCACGTTCACCGAGGTGGCCACGCAACTGGTCGCGAAGGAGATCGCCGGCCTCGAGCTGGAACTGGTGATCGTCGAGAGCAATTCCAGCGACGGCACGCGCGAGGAGGTCCGGCGTTTCGAGGGCCACGATCGCGTGATGGTCGTCTACGAAGCGCGTCCGCGCGGCAAGGGGCACGCGGTGCGAACGGGGCTGCAGCACGCGACCGGCGACTTCATCCTCATCCAGGATGCGGATCTCGAATACGACCTGAACGACTACGAGCTGCTGCTGGAGCCACTCCGCACCTTCCGGACCGCGTTCGTCCTCGGCGCCCGCCACGGCATGGACGGCACCACCTGGAAGATGCGCCACTTCACCGACCAGGTCTTCCTCAGCCAGGTGATGAACTTCGGCCACCTCTTCTTCACCGCCCTGTTCAACGTGGTCTACGGTCAACGGCTGCGCGACCCGTTCACGATGTACAAGGTCTTTCGACGCGACTGCATCAGTGGCCTCACGTTCGAGTCGAACCGGTTCGACTTCGACTGGGAGCTGGTCGGGAAGCTGGTGCGCGCCGGCTACACTCCCCTCGAGATCCCGGTCAACTATTCGTCCCGGTCCTTCAAGGAGGGCAAGAAGGTGAGCCTCTGGCGCGATCCGTTCACCTACGTCAGGGCCTGTCTCAAGTACCGCTTCGTCCGGCTGCGGAAGCCGGAGTCGTGAGCAACCGCTGGACCTCAGCGGCTGTCGTGTCCCACGAATAGTGGCCGCGCACGAATCGGGCACAGCGCGCGGAGGCATCGGCCAGCCACGCGCGGTCCGCCGCGGCTCGTGCGATGTAGCGCACCGCATCGTCCGGATGGCTCATCAGGTACGGGCAGATCTCGGGGTGCGCGCCGGTGTCGAGGGCCAGGCTGAAGGTGCCGGCCGCCTGGGCCTCGGCCAGCGGGAGATTGAAGCCCTCCCACAGGCTCATCGAGACGAACACATCGAGTGACCGCAGATACGCCACCTTTGCCTCGTCATCGAGGTTCAGGTGCGGCACGACCCCTCGTGCCGTGAACGAGGCGGCGTCTTCGTCGGTCCCACGGCCTGCGACGTGGAACTCCACCGGCAGGTGGTGTGCGCGCGCGGCGTCCATCAGCTGCAGGACGAGGTGGTTCCCCTTGTAGTGGGCCTCGCCGCGCCCGAGGCGCATGAGGGTGCCGATGCGGAGGGGCCGGGCGCTCCCGGCACCCAGGTCGGCCGGTGTTTTGAAGGGCAGGGCGATCACGTGATCGCAGCCGAGCCGAACCACGTCCGCGCCTGGCCAGCCGATGTCGTGCTTGATGAAGTCCGAGATGGCGATGACCCGCTGGACCTGCGGGTACACCGCCTCCAGCTTGTGCCGGGCGATCGCGGTTCGCTCGCGGCGGCTGTCGACGAAGAAGGTCGGCGTCGGATCCCCGTTTTCCCAGGCCCAGGTCTCGAACGTGCCGGCGAGCGACGGCAGGAGCTCGAAGTAGGGCGACGTGTGTGCGGCGATCACGTCGGCACGAAGCCGCGTCGCCAGAGCCTGCACGGACCCGGGATCGGGCTCCACCCGCTCGACACCCAGCCAGTCGAACGATCCGTCCGTCCGGCCGGCGCCGACGTGCGCGGCGATCCCGTCGCGGCGAAGCCGGCGGCAGATTTCGCCGATCTCGAGGCTGACACCCCACCCCTGGTCCATCATCGCCGACAAGAACAGGATCGATTTCATCCGGCCAGGCTCCGGATGAACGCCCCGTACTTGCGCAGGAACCGTTGACGGTCGGCCCAATTCTCCTCACCCTTCGGCCGGGTGGCGTTCTCGATGTGCACGACCGGGCCCAGGTGGGCGCAGGCGGTGTCGAATCCGAGCCGACGCACCTCGAGACAGAGCGCGATGTCCTGGCACTCCGCCGCATAGAGCCGGTCGAAGCCACCGACCTCCCGGAACAGCCGTCGCCGAATCATCAGGAACGCGCCGGTCACGCCGGGAAACCGCGCCAGGGATGGCAGCGCATCGGGAGGGACGCGGCTGCGTGTGTTGGGGTGATACGGCAGTCCCCAGTGCTGCGGCGTGTCGAGCAGTGCGCAGCCCATGTGCTGGATGGAGCCATCGGGATAGAAGAGCACGCTGCCCAGCACACCGAGGCCTGGCGTCGATGCGAGCAGGCGGTACGCCTGCAGCAGCACGTCGGGCTGCGGCGGCAGGATGACGTCGTTGTTGAGGAAGAGCACCGTGTCGAAGGTCGCCACGTCTTCGAGTGCGTTGTTGCAGCGCGAGAAGTTGTAGCGCATGCCTCGGACAACACGCACGGCGTCCGGCAGGTTATCGTAGAGGGCCAGCACATCCGGATCGGTCGAGCCCGTATCGCCGATCACGGCCTCGAACCCGACGCCCTCGGCCGTGAACGCCGCCTGCTGCGAGGCCAGTTGCGCAACGAGGGGCCCGACCAGGTCGGGTGCATCCCGGCTCAGGATCAACACCGACAGTCCCGGTGCGGCGGCGCCCGGCGTCACACCCGCTGGCCGGGCCCGCGTGGCCTGGGCCGCGCGGGCCGCATTCGACATCCCCGCATAGATGT
>WPCK01294413.1_pt1 | contig 11355 bp, 7 predicted proteins | sample 5399851 | NCBI WGS metagenome assembly WPCK01 (sample SAMN12869471, study PRJNA574797) | sludge metagenome | isolation source: wastewater treatment of pH11 | place: China:Beijing | collected 2019-05-20
GGCGAGGCTCGCGCCCGGCGCGTCGCTCGACGCCGCGCGTGCACAGCTCGACGACCTGCAGCGCCGCATCCCCGAGCGCTTTCCGGATCTGACCGCCGAGACCTTGCAGCGCTTTGGCTGGTCGGTCACCGTGGAGTCGCTGCGGAGTCGCCTGGTTCGCGACGTGTCGACGGCGTTGTGGATCCTGTTCGGGGCCATCGGCCTCCTGCTGCTCGTCGCGGCCGCGAACGTCGCCAACCTGCTCCTGGTGCGAGCGGAGTCTCGACAGCGCGAGGTGGCCATTCGGACCGCGCTCGGCGCGGGTCGAGGCCACATCGCGGCCGCCTTCCTGGCGGAGAGCGCTCTGCTGGCTGGTGTGGGAGGCACGCTCGGGTTAGCGCTCGCCGCCGCGGGCGTCCGACTGCTGGTGGCAAAGGGGCCCGCCAACCTGCCACGGCTGCACGAGGTGAGCGTGGACGCCACCGTCATCGTGTTCACCGTCGTCGTGACGGCGTTCACCGCCGTCGTGCTCGGTGCCCTGCCGGTGCCGCAGATCTTGCGGCGTGGCTCGATGGCGCTGTTGCGCGACGGCGGCCGAGGCAACACAGTCGGCCGCCATCGACACCGCGTGCGCCAGCTGCTGGTGGCCGGTCAGGTGACGCTCGCGCTGGTACTCCTCGTGGGATCGGCGTTGATGCTGCAGAGCCTGATGCGGCTGCGTGCCGTGAACCCGGGGTTCCGCATCGAGGGCCTGCTCACGGCCGGCGTCAGCGCGGGTCCGCAGGAGGATCGCGCGCGCCAGGCGGCGTTCTTCCAGCGCGTGCTCGACGAAATGGCCGCCCTTCCGGGTGTGACATCGGTGGGTGGGGCGACGAGCCTGCCCATCGCGGCGACGAGCATGAACGGCTCGAGCTTCGCCGTCGAAGGGAAGCCGCGCGCCGAGACCGACGTGCCACCCGTGTCGATGTACCACGCCGTCATGGCGGGCTATTTCGAGACGCTCGGCATCCCGATCCTCGCTGGACGCCCGCCCGAGCGGGCCGATGCCGAGCGCGCCCGCCCGGTGGTGTGGGTGAGCGATACGTTCAACCGCCGGTTCATGGATGGCCGGGCGCTTGGACAGCGCATCCGGTTCGGCGAGGGCGAGGCGGACTGGCTCGAGATCGTGGGGGTGGTCGGCGACGTGCGGACGTTCGGCCTGCGCGAAGAGATCCGGCCGATGGCCTACCTGCCGCCGACCACATCCGTGGCGGCGATCAGCCTGGATCTCCTCCAGGTCGTGCTCGCAACCGATGGGGCGCCTGCCTCACTGGCCCCGCTCCTGCGGCCGGCGATTGACCGTGTCGACCCCGGCGTGCCGCTCACCACGACGCGCACCATGCAGGACATCGTGTCGGGGTCACTCGCACAGCAATCGTTCGCGATGGCGCTGGTGGCCATCGCCGCGGCACTCACGCTCGTGCTCGGCGCCGTCGGACTGTACGGGGTCATCAGCTACATCGTCAGCCAGCGCACCGTGGAGATCGGCGTGCGCATGGCGCTTGGCGCGCAACCGAGCGACGTCCGGTCGATGGTGCTGCGTCAGGGCATGACGGTCGTGCTGATTGGCATTGTCGTCGGACTGGCCGTGGCGGGTGGGGCCGTCGAGGTGCTGCGTTCGTTGCTGTTCGAGGTCTCGGCCCGCGATCCGTGGACCTTCGGGGTCGTCGCCGCGCTCATCGCCGCGGTGAGCACCATGGCCGTGTATCTGCCGGCCCGGCGGGCGGCCGGCGTGGACCCGGCTCGCGCATTTCGCGAGGATCTCTGATGAGGCGGTGAGATCCCTTGTCATCGCGGGGCCATCGTCGTACGCTCCGGCGCATGCGATGGCATCAGATCGTCGTGTCCGCTGCGATCAGCGCCGTGGTCGTGGCCAACGGTCCGGCGCCGGAGGCGCAGACCGGCCGGCCCAACATCCTCCTGATCCTGGCGGACGACCTCGGCTACGGCGACCTGGGCGTCTACGGGGCAGCCGACACCAGAACGCCGAACCTGGATCGACTCGCGCGTGCGGGCACCCGCTTCACGGACTTCTACGCCAACGCCGCGGTGTGTACGCCCACGCGTGCGGCCTTCATCACGGGTCGCTATCAGCAACGCGTGGGTTTCGAGCGGCCCATGTCCACCGTGGGGCCGACCGCCACCGCGGTGCTGCCCGTCACCGGCCGCTCACTGCCGCGGCTGATGGCCGACGCGGGCTACACCACGTCGCTCATCGGCAAGTGGCATCTTGGCTTTCGTCCGGACGCCGGCCCTCGTGCGCACGGGTTCGGCTACTTCTGGGGGTACCTGGCCGGGTACCTCGACTGGTGGACCCACGTCCGCGGCGATGGCCAGCCGGACCTGTGGGAGAACGAGACGCCGACCACGCATCAGGGGTACTTCCATCACGAGACAACGCGGCGCGCCGTGCGCTTCATCGAGCAGCAGACAGGGCGCAGCGCCCCGTTCTTCCTCGAGCTCTCCTACGGGGCGCCACACTGGCCGTTCCAGTCGCCCACCGAGCCCTCCGTGGCGAAGCGGGAGAACAATTCCATGATGCAGCAGCCCTCGGACGAGGGGGCCCCGACGCGAGCGGATTACATCGCGATCATGGAAGATTTCGACCGCGAGGTCGGGAAGGTGCTCGACGCGCTGAAGGCCCAGGGGCTCGAGCGAGACACGCTGGTCGTGTTCACCAGCGACAACGGCGGAGAATGGCTGTCGAGAAACGACCCGCTCTTCCACAGGAAGGACGCCGTGTGGGAGGGTGGCATTCGTGTCCCGGCCATCGTCCGCTGGCCTGGCGTCGTGCCAGCCGATCGGGTGAGCCCCCAGGTGGGGATCACGATGGACCTCAGCGCCACGTTCCTGGCGCGGGCGGGCGTGACACGATCCGACCTTGCCCTCGAGGGGATCGATTTGATGGCGACCCTCACCGGTGGGGCGGTGCGGGAACGCACGCTGTTCTGGCGGATGAACCGACCGCCAGAGCTGACGCAACGGGCGGTCCGGCAGGGGGACTACAAGTACGTCGAGGACGCCGGCGTGCGCTTCCTGTTCAACGTCCGCGACGACCCCGGCGAGCGACGAGATCTTGCCGGCCGTGAGACCGCGCGCGTCAAGGCCTTGCGTGCCCTGGTCGACGCATGGGAGAAGGACGTGGATGCCGAAGCGGAGCGCACTCGGCGGGACTGAAGTCCCGCCGCTCCACACCGCGCCGCGCGTCCCGCCGCCAGTCAGCGACGCAGCGCGTCCACGCTCCAGCGCCCCGCACCGGTGGCCGAGAAATACAGGAACAGGAAGCAGTAGAGGGCCGCCAGTTCACCCCCGTTGGCCACGGGCCAGAATCCGCGGGGCGCGTGGGCCTGGAAATAGGCGACGGCCATCTCACCGGAGGCGAGAAAGGCGATGGGGCTCGTGAAAAGGCCGATCGCGAGGGCGGCGCCGCCGAGCACCTCGATCACGCCGGCCAGCCCCATCTGCGACGTCAGCTCAGCCGCGCCCTGGCTGCCGAATCCGCCGAACAGCTTCGGGAGGCCGTGCTGGAAGAACAGGAAGCCGGCCACCATGCGGAGGACCGCATGGAGCATGGCCGTGTAGGGACCGAGGAATCGCTCCATGCCGAGCTTACGCGCGCGCCTGCGCTGGCGCTTACGCTCAGGCCGACAGGAACATGTCGTAGGCCGGATTTCCCGACTCGCGCTGGGAGTGATACCCGAGGCCCACCAGGAACTGCGCGAACGCCTCCGCGTCCGCCGGCGGTACCTCGAAACCGGCCAGCACACGGCCGAAGTCCGCGCCGTGGTTGCGATAGTGGAACAGGCTGATGTTCCACCGCCCGCCCAGGCGGTCCAGGAAGTCCATCAGCGCGCCGGGGCGCTCGGGGAACTCGAATCGATAGAGCACTTCGTCGCGGACGTCTGCCGAGCGCCCGCCCACCATGTAGCGCACGTGCAGCGTGGCGACCTCGTCGCGGGTGAGGTTCAGCGTGCGGTGCCCGTGGGCCTCGAGCTCCGCGGCGAGTTCATGCGCCTCCTCGGGCGCCTGCACGGCCACCCCGACGAAGATGTGGGCCTCGTCGCGACCGCTCAGCCGGTAGTTGAACTCGGTGACGACGCGCCGGCCGATGGTGGCGCAGAACTCGCGGAAGGCCCCTGGACGCTCCGGAATGGTCACGCCGAACAGGGCCTCGCGCGCCTCGCCGAGCTCCGCACGTTCGGCGACGAACCGCAGGCGATCGAAGTTCATGTTGGCGCCGGTGAGCACCGCGACCAGCGTCTTGTCCCGCGCGTCGTGCTGCCGGCTCCACGCACGCAGCCCGGCCACCGCCAGGGCCCCGGCCGGCTCCATCAGTGAGCGCGTGTCGTCGAACACGTCCTTGATGGCGGCACAGATCTCGTCGTTGGAGACGCGGACGACCTCGCGCACGGTGTCCTGAGCGAGGGAGAAGGGGAGGACACCCACCTCGCGCACGGCGACGCCGTCGGCAAAGATGCCGACGTGATCCAGGGTCACTCGCCGGCCCGCGGCGAGCGACTGGAACATCGCGTCGGCCTCGTAGGGCTCGACGCCGATCACCTGCACGTCGGGTCGTACGGCGCGCACGTAGCTGGCAATGCCGGCGATGAGGCCGCCACCGCCGACCGGTACGAAGATGACGTCCACCCGGCTCTGCTGGCTGCCGAGGATCTCCAGCGCCACGGTCCCCTGGCCGGCAATGACCAGCGGGTCGTCGAACGCGTGGACGAACACGCGGCCGGTCTCCGCGGTCAGCTCGTCGCACCGCGTCTTGGCGTCGTTGTAGCTGTCGCCGGCAAGGACGACCTCCGCGCCGAGTTCGCGCACGGCTTCGGCCTTGATGGCGGGCGTGGTCTGGGGCATCACGATCAGCGCGCTGAGCCCGAGATGACGAGCCGCGTACGCCACGCCCTGCGCGTGGTTGCCGGCACTGGCCGTGATGACACCCCGTGCCCGCTCGGCGTCGGTGAGGTGCGCGATGCGGTTGTAGGCACCGCGCAGCTTGTAGGTGAAGATGGGTTGCAGGTCCTCGCGCTTGAGCAGGACCCGATGACCCACCCGCGCCGACAGCCGGCGCGCCTGATCCAGCGGCGTCACCCGGGCCACGTCGTACACGTGGCTCGTGAGGATCAGGCGCAGCATCGAGTCGGCGGTCATCGGTGAATCGGCAGTCCCTCCTTCGTATCGGCCGCCCGGGCGTCTACGGCAGGGCGAGACTGACGAGTTCCGGGATGTCCCGAGGTGTGCGTCCCTGGACGGTGAGGGCGATGAACTGCCGCCCGCCAGCAAGGTAGGTCATCGGCGAGCCGATGGCGATACCCGGCAAGTCGGCCGAGGCGAGCTCCTTGCCGGTGGCCTTGTCGAGTGCCACGAACCGGGGGCCGCCGTCCGTGCCGCCCGTAGTCAACGCGTAGACGAGCATCGTCTTCGTGGCCAGTGGCCCGCTGTAGGTGCTGTCGCCGCCGAGCGGCGGAAGGGCGAGACCCTTCAGTTGTGGCAGGTTGCGGATGCGCTCCCCGGAACCAGCCGGCACCATCCATGCGTGGTTGCCCGTGTTCATGTCGATCGCCGTCACGCGCGAATAGGGTGGCTTCAACAGCGGCAGCCCCTGCGGCATCTGCGGGTTGCGCCCGGGCACCTGCATGTAGAGCAGGTTGCTGTCCAGCGCCTCATCAGGCTTCTGCAGCGTGACGACGGCAAAGCCGTTGCGTGAGGGGATGTAGATGAGGCCGGTCGCGGGATCGACGGCGGCACCCGACCAGTTGGCCCCGCCCGTCGTGCCCGGGCGGAGGATCGTGCCCTGGAGCGAAGGCGGCGTGAACAGCGGGCCGATGCGGAACGGCTTGACGGCGTCCTGCGCCATGCGTCGCAGATCGGGGGTGAAGTCCACCAGGTCGTCGGTGGTGACGCCTTGGTACTCGAACGGCGCTGGTTTGGAGGGGAAGGGCTGCGTCGGCGACGCGCGCTCGCCTGGCACATCGGACGGCGGCACCGGCCGCTCGGCAATCGGCCACACCGGCTGCCCTGTGACCCGATCGAAGGTGTAGACGAAGCCCTGCTTGGTGATCTGCGCCACCGCCTTGATGCGGCGGCCGTCGACCGTGACGTCGAGCAGATTCGGGGCGGCCGGGTTGTCGTAATCCCACAGGCCGTGGTGCACCGTCTGGAAGTGCCAGACGCGCTTGCCGGTCTCGACGTCGAGGCACACCAGGCTCTCAGCGAACAGGTTGTTGCCGGGCCGGTGGCCGCCGAAGAAGTCCGGCGCCGTGGTGTTGGTCGGGAGATAGACGTAACCGAGCGCCTCGTCGGCGCTCATCATCGTCCAGACCGTGACCTTCCCTGAATACTCCCAGGCATTGTCGTTCCATGAGTCGTGCCCGAGCTCGCCCGGTTGGGGAATGGTGTGGAACGTCCAGCGCACCCGCCCGGTTCTGGCGTCGTAACCGCGAATGTAGCCGGGGATCTGCTCCTTCTGCGAGATCAGGGAGGAGATCGACGCCGGCACGATGACCACGTCACGCACGACGATCGGCGGCGACTGCACCGAGTAGGTGAGGGCGTTCAGGTAATCGCGCGTCCCGCGCTTCGCGCGCGGGAGCCCATCCATCAGATCCACGCGCCCGTTCGTGCCGAAGCCAGGTACCGGCTTGCCGGTCTTCGCGTCGACGGCGATGAGGTAGCCATCCCCGGTGCCCCAGTAGATCCGCTCGTCGGTGCCGGCCGCGTCACGCCAGTACGCCACGCCGCGCTGATTCCAGCGCAGTGTCATCGTGGTGGTGCCGGCTTCGTAGCTCCGGGGGTTGTACACCCACTTGGTGCGCCCGGTCTGGGCGTCCACCGCGGCGGCAATGGAGAGCGGGGTGTTGAAGTAGAGCGTGCCGCCCACCATCAGCGGCGTCGCCTTGAAGTTGCCGACGATGGGCGGTTGATCGTCGCGCCAGCGCTTCGGGTCCACGCGGCTCAGCTCCGCAAAGACCTCACCCGCATTGGCCGTCCACTCGCCGCCATCGGCCGTGGTCATCGTGAGCACGCCGTCCGGCGACGGCGTGCGCCACGCCACCCTCAGCGTCGAGAAGTTCTGCGGAGTGATCTGATCGAGCGGCGCGTACTTCGAGCTGGCGAGGTCACCCCCGTAGGTCGGCCACTCGCCGGTGGCCGTACCGGGCCGCGGCGGCGACTGTGCGAGGGCCGTGCCGGCAAGGGTCAGAGCCGTGAGCCACGCAGCCAGCTTCATACGCCGCTAGGCCGTGCCACGCGCACCCGCCGGGACCGCGGCCTTCTCCTGCGCGGCCGAGCGCAGCATCCGGATTGCCGTGTAGAGCACCACGGCCAGCACCAGGAACCGCAGGTAGAGCAGCGGGATCCGATCGACCAGTGGCGCGGCAATCAACACCGCGACCGGTCCGGCGATGAGGAACGCGATGGCCGTCCGCAGGTCGTAGCTGCCCTTGCGGATGAACTGGATGCTGCCCGAGGGCATGAGGAACGCGCACGCGCCCATCATGATCGGATACGACACGCGCGGGTTCATTCCCAACAGGCTGATCATGATCAGGCACGGCCCGTAGAAGCCGATGCCGAGCATCATGAGCGCCCCGAGCACGAACGAGATGCCGACGGCGATCCCCAACTTGGCGCCAGTCAGCCCGAGTGCCTCGCCCGGCGCCGGTCCCTGCCCGGACATCGACAGCACCATCAGGCCGGAGGCGACCAGCAACGCAGAGCCCATGCCCAGCTGCACCTGGCGCCGCGAGAATCCCGAGACCACGCCGGCGCCCAGGAAGGCCCCGAGCACCGCGGCGCCGATGATGCTGACCAGCGTCAGGAAGTCGACCTCGATGATCGTCATGAAGATCACGGCCTGCACCACCGTCGCCATGACGTAACCGACGTTCAGCGTGCCGGGAATCCGCTCGTCCGGCATGATGTTCCACAGCTTCGACATCGACGTCGTCGTCGCGTAGGACCCGATGCCCAGCGTGTCGAAGAAGTTGGCGATGAAGGCGGCGACCAGCGCGAGCCCCTTCGGCTTGAGCGCGCCCGGTGGACGGGTTGCGCGCCCCTTCTCGCTGACGTACCAGAAGGCATGGTACGCGAGGGCGATCACGATCAGCAGGGCAACGAGGATGCTCTTGGGTTCCATGTCGGCGCGATTCTACCCGACGAACTTGTAGCCCGACCCGTGAATCGTCAGGATGTGCTCAGGGGCGTGCGGCGCCCGCTCGATCTTTTGCCGGAGCTTCGCCACGAAGTTGTCGATGGTGCGTGTGGTGGGGAACTCCTCGTAGCCCCAGACCTCGTTCAGGATCTGCTCGCGGGTGACCACCTGGCCGGTGTGCTGCACGAAGTAGCGGAGCAGCTCGAACTCCCGGGCCGTGAACTCGATACGAGCCTTGCCCCGGCGCGCCTGGTGGAGCTTGAAGTCGATGTCGATGTCCCCGATGCGGACGGCGTCGCTGGTGGTCGGCTTCTGGGACCCGGATCGACGCAGGACCGCGCGGACGCGGGCCAGCAGCTCCGTGATGGAGAACGGCTTGGTCACGTAGTCGTCGGCCCCGAGCTCCAGGCCCAGCACCTTGTCGGTCTCGGCCGACCGCGCGGTCAGCATCACGATGGGCGTGGCGTTCGAGCGGGCCCGCAGCTCGCGACAGACGTCGAAGCCGTGCTTCTTGGGCAGCATGACGTCGAGGATGACCAGGTCGGGCGAGAACGCGGCCGCCTTGGCCAACCCTTCCTCGCCGTCGCCGGCGACCTGCACGTCGTAACCTTCGAGTTCCAGGTTGTCACGCAGGCCGAGCTGCATCTGCGGCTCGTCCTCGATCACCAGAATGCGCTTCATCAACGACTCCCTCGCTGCTCGCCGGCACGGCGGCCGGGAAGTGCAGCGTGAACGAGCTGCCCAGTCCCGGTTCGCTCTCCACCGCCACGCGCCCCCCATGTCCGCGCATGGTGTGGTCCACGATCGCCAGGCCCAGACCCGTCCCTTGCGGGCCGCCGCCGAGCTCGTGGGTCACGCGGAAGAACTTGCGGAAGATGCGGCGCTGATCCCGTCGCGCGATGCCGATGCCGTGATCGCGCACGCGCACCGCCACCTCGCCGCCCTCCCGGTAGACGTCCACTTCAATACGCCGCGCATCGCCCGAATATTTCACGGCGTTGTTCAGCAGGTTCTCGACGGCCCGCTCGACGGCGACCACATCGGCCTCGATGGGCGGCAGCCCCGACGCGATGTTCGCGGTCACCGTGAACTGCCCCTGCGAGAACTGGGGGTGCATCATCTCGATGATGTGCTGGACGATCTCGCCGAGATCGGCGGGCACCAGCGTGTACGGCCGCAGGCCGGCCTCCATGCGGGAGAAGTCCAGGATGTTCTCGATCAGGCGCGTGAGCTTCCGCGCCTCGCCATTGATGATGCGGTAGTACTCCTGCGCGCGGTCGGCGCTGCGCACCCGGCCCAGCTCCAGCGTCTCGGCGAACAGCTGGATCAGGGCCAACGGCGTCTTGAGGTCGTGCGACACCGACGCCACGAAGTTCGACTTCAGTTCCGCGAGCCGGACCTCCCGCGCTGCCGCACCCGCCACCAGGAAGATGCCGACGCCCATCACCGTCGCCAGCAGCAGCATCAACGTGCGCTGCGGCCGGGTGTTCGCGCGGACGATGTCCGGGATGGGACTGCCGTAGCCCGTCTGGATCCGCCAGATCTCGCGGTGGGCCTCGTACGGCGCCGCGTATTCCAGCAGCTGGCGGTCGAAGAACACCAACGGGAACGTCCGCTCGTCGAGCGGGTCCCCCTTGTCGTACCCGGCCACCACCGGGTGGCCGGCGTCATCCGCCAGGGTCGCGCGCAGCGGTGGAAACCCGCTGGGCTGTTGCAGCTGCGCCATCCGCGCTTCGACCAGGGCGGGAAAGAACTCGCCGCGCAGCCGCCGCGCATCCACCGCGAACGCGATGAGGCTGGTCAGCTGGTCCCTGGCCGGCGAGGCCCATCGCAGCTGGCACTGAATGTAGTGCTCGCCGCCATGGAGATCGTCCGTGAAGGCGACGATGGCCCGCCGCAGCGAGGACATCTCCTTCAGCTTCGGCAGGAGCCGCGCCTCGACCGTGGGGTCGGGCTTGAAGCGCTCCGCGACCGGGGCCGTCGAGGCCGCGCTGGCGCGATCGAAGACCAGCCACCGGCCGGTGAGGCCCGTGCCCGGCGCGCCGGCCGTCCAGATGTAGAACTCGTCGATGAACGGGCTCTCGGTGAACGCCTCGGTGAGGATCGGCGTGATGAACGCCGGGTCCGGCGGCTCCATCCGCGAGGCGGGAATGCCCAGCAGCACCCCGATGTGCGGCCGCTTCAGGGCATCGTCGACCAGCTTGGTGAGACTGTCGGCCGTGTCGGAGCTCAGCTGGCGGAGCACCACCGCGGAGGTGGCATCGAGATCGTCGAGCGACCGGAACTGGAAGTAGAACAGCACGGCGACCGGAATGGCCACGACGGCGGCGAGCCCGGCCCCGAGACGGACACCACGGTCGAGGACGACCTGGGTCAGCGGGTTTCGACCGATGCCGGCGCTCATGGGCCTCCTTCAGGCAAGCCGCGTCAGCTCACCGTTCAACCACTCGTGCACGCCCTGCCACCCCACGAGATCGGGCTGCTGGGTCACCAGCGCCCAGAGCACAGCGCTCGTGTCCGCCAGCACCTGCCGCCGGTAGTCCGGCGGCAGCTGGGCACTGGCACGGCGAAGTTCCTGCAACGCGCCAGCCGCGTCGCCGGTGGCGAGCCGGCACAGCGCGAGTCGACTGCCCTGGACCGCGTTGCGCTCGGGATCCCGTGCCTGCCCGTTCGCATACGCTCCGGCGGCCGCGTGATAGCGGCCCTGCAGGAACAGCGTGTGTCCCAGATTGTAATAGCCAAAGGCCTGCTCCGGCTCCAGGCCGATGACCCGTCGAAAGGCCGACTCCGACTCGCCCAGCCTGCCCAACTCCCGGCTGACCACCCCCACGTTGTTGTGCGCTTGCGGGCTCGTCGGATCGAGTGCCAGCAGGCGCTCGAACGCCTCCAGCGCCTCTGCCGGACGGTCGAGCTCGCCGAGCGTGGCGCCCAGGTTGCCCCACGCGCCGCCGAAGGTGGGTAACCGGTCCGCCGCCGCACGAAAGCACCGAGCGGCCTGCTCCATGTCGTCGAGCCGCAGCCACACCTTGCCCCGCTCGAAATGGGCGGCCGCCCAGTGCGAGGCCAGCGCGATCGCCTCGTCGAGGTCGCGGGCGGCGCTCTCGAGATCGTTCACCTCCTGGCAGGCGCTGGCCGTGGCCAGCAGGGCTGGTGCCGTGCGGCCGGCCTCGAGCGCTCGC
>WPCK01155423.1_pt1 | contig 11354 bp, 8 predicted proteins | sample 5399851 | NCBI WGS metagenome assembly WPCK01 (sample SAMN12869471, study PRJNA574797) | sludge metagenome | isolation source: wastewater treatment of pH11 | place: China:Beijing | collected 2019-05-20
GCCGCCGACACCGCCGCAGCACACGCCGCCGTGCCGCAGGCGCGGGTCAGACCCGCGCCGCGTTCCCAGGTGCGGATGATGAGGTGCGCGCGGTCGGCCACATGCGCGATGGTGATGTTGCAGCGCTCCGGAAAGATCGGGTGGTTTTCCAGCAGCGGTCCGAACCGTTCCAGATCATGGCTCCACACGTCGCCATCGACCCAGAACACCACGTGCGGATTGCCCATCGACACCGCCGAGGGCGAATGCAGCACCGGCGCATCGATCGGCCCGATCTGCAATTCAATGGCGCGGGTGTCGCGGAATTCCTCGGCCAGCGGGATGTCCTGCCAGCCAAATCGCGGCTGGCCCATGTCCACCGAAATCAGGCCGTCCTCGTGCTCTTCGGCGCTGATCAGGCCGCCGAGCGTGTCGAAAATGTAGGCGCGCCGCCCGGTCTCCGCCGCCAGCGCCTGCACCACGCAGCGCGTGCCGTTGCCGCACGATTGCGCCCGGCTGCCGTCGGCATTGAGGATGTCGATGGCAAAGTCCGTGCCGGAGAGCCGGGGATCGTGGATCGCCATGATCTGGTCGAACGCGGTGGCCGGATCGCGCGCCAGTGCGACCGCCGCCGCCGGGGTCACCCGGTCGGTCCGGCCGCGCATGTCGGCGACGATGATCGCGTTGCCGAGCCCGTTCATGCGGGCGAATGGCGCGCGTTCGGTCATGCTTGCTCCGCGAGATCTGCGTTGTCGGTGCCTATATGGCGGAAACGCCCGGTCTTTTCCAGTTCCGGGCCGTCCGGCTCATGCGGGCACGTCGAAGGTTTCGCCCGGCAGCATCGGCCGGAACCGCGTCCGGTCGATTCCGGCCACGTCGAGTGCGGCGTGCAGGGCATCGCGCGGCGCGGTCACCGCCTCGTTGGTCAACTGGAATGTCGCCCAGTGATGTCCGGCGGCATGCGCCGCGCCGAGAAGCGCAAAGCCTTCGACCGCTTCCGCCGGGTTCTGGTGCACGTCCGCCATGAACCATCGCGGCTCGTAGGCGCCGAACGGCAGGATGGCGAGCCGCGGTGCGCCGTGGCGGGCGCGCACCTCGCGATAGTGGCGGCCACCATGGAAACCCGTGTCGCCGACATGATAGATGAGGCCGGCTGCGGTCTCGATCATGAACGCCGCCCACAGTGCGTGGCTGCGATCGCCCATGCCGCGCGCCGACCAGTGATGCGCCGGTTCGAAGTGAATGGTCAGCCCGCCATGGCGCACCGCCTCACCCCAGTTTCCCGTCACGCAGCGCACGCCGGGAATGGCGCGCTCCAGGATGGTCTGGTTGCCGAGCGGCGTCACCACCAGCGGATCGTGCTCCGCCTTGAGCCGCGCCAGCGTCGCTACGTCCATGTGGTCATAGTGGTTGTGGGTCAGGAGCACGGTGTCGATGGGCGGCAGGTCCTCGAAGCGGATGCCCGGCGCATTCACCCGCGCCGGCCCGGCAAACGCCAGCGGTGACACCCGCTCCGACCACACCGGATCGGTCAGGATGTTGCGCTCGCCGGCCTGGATGAGCAGCGTGGCGTGGCCGACCATGGTGACCCTGAGCGCCTGGCCGGCAAGGCGGCGCTCCGGCACGTTCGGCGGAAACGGCGAGGGAAAGCGCGCCGGCCAGCGGTGCCGGCGGTTTTCCTCGGCGCGCGAGAACTGCCAGCGCATCAGGTCGGCAAAGCCGCGCGGCGCGGTGCCTCCCGGATTGAAAAAGGCATGGCCGTCGAAATTGTGCGACGGCGGGCCGGAATGATATCGGTTGGGAAACAGCGTTCGGTGGATCGACATGGACGGCAATTGGAATGTTTCGGCCGCCGTTTCAAGGCCCCGCCGCCCGGCAGATTTCCGGAGGACCGCGAAATGAAGAAACGAACCGGCGATCCGTTCATGCCCGCCGACGCGTTCGGCCGGACGCTGGCCGGCCTCGGCGTCAATCTCCTGGTCGACGCTGTGGAGCCCGAGGTCGACTTCCTGGCCGCCGTCTTCGACGCCGGGATAGTCTATGCAGATCCCGATTTCGCTGTCGTGCGCATCGCCGGCGGCCTCCTGCTCCTGCATGCCGACCATACCTATGACCGCCATCCGCTGATCGGGATTGTCCGCGGCGCGGAGACGCGCGGTGCCGGCGTAGAGCTTCGCCTCTACGGTTGCGACCCCGACAGGGCCGAGGCGGCGGCTCGTGCCGGCGGCCATGCCGTGCTCGCCGGCAGCCTCGACAAGCCGCACGGACTGCGCGAGTGCCACATCGTTTCGCCGCACGGTTTTGTCTTTGTTCCGTGCGCAGACGTGTTGCGACGGGTCGACGCAACGGTTTCTTAACCGTAACCGGGTTGCAATTTCGCCAAGATTCGCTGCTTGAGGACAGTGCAGGCGCGATGCGTTCGCGCCATGGACACGGGGACCAACGCCATGCTCGTCAGGAGTACCGCTCTCGCCGCCGCCGCGATCGCCGCGCTCGGCCTTTCGGCGTGCCAGAGCGCGCGCATCGCGCGGATCGACACCGCCCAGTCGGCGGTCCCCGAGCCGTTGACCCCGGCACCGGCCGGTACGGTCACAGGCGAGGAACTGCCCCCGCCCGCCGGCGCCGAAGCCTTTCCGGAGGCGCCGAAGACCGAGGAGGCCGTCAAGCCGGTCGAGGTCGCCGCGGCCAACGCGCCGGAGGTCACCCCGTCGGCCGTTGCCGGCGTATGGAGCGTTAGCCTCTCGGGGCAGAGCTGCAAGCTTGCCACGCCGCAGACAAAGTATGGCCAGGGCTTTCGCGCCGGTCCGCTGAAATGCCCCGCCCCCATCGACACGGTGAAATCCTGGTCGGCGTCCGGCAAGCAGCTTGTCCTTTATGATGACAATGGCAGCCCGCTGGCGCGCCTCTATGCCTCCGGCGCCGGTCGTTTCGACGGCCAGACCACGGGCGGCCAGCCGATCACCCTGTCGCGCTGACGCGCGCCCGCGAATGAGGGCAACGACCGCTTGAGCGACACCGGGCCGGTCAACGCGCACGACGATCCCATCACACGCCGATACGATGCGCTCGTGCGCGCCGGCGACATCGAATCCGATTCGCGCCAGCGCCTCGTGCTGCGCCGGCTCGACCGCCTGGCCGAGGCCGTCACCCGCCGGCAATTGTCGCGCAAGTCCAGCCCGCTTGGCTGGCTGTTTGCGCGCGGTCGGCCGAAGGAGACGATTCGCGGCCTCTACATCCATGGCGCGGTCGGTCGCGGCAAGACCATGCTGATGGACCTGTTCTGCAACGCCGCGCAGACGCCGGCGCGCCGCCGCGCCCATTTCAACGACTTCATGGCCGACGTGCACGACCGCATCCATCGCCACCGGCAGGACTTCAAGGCCGGGCGGACGAAGGAGGAGGATCCGATTCCGCCGGTGGCGCGCGCCCTTGCGTCCGAAGCCTGGCTGCTGTGTTTCGACGAGTTTTCCGTCACCGACATCGCCGACGCCATGATCCTGTCGCGGCTGTTCACGGCATTGTTCGCCGAGGGCGTCATCCTCGTCGCCACCTCCAACGTCGCGCCGGATGAGCTTTACCGGGATGGACTCAACCGTTCGCTGTTCGTGCCTTTCCTGCAGGTGCTTGCCGCCCATGTCGACACGATGTCGCTCGATGGCGAGCGTGACTATCGCCGGGGACGCGATGAGGCGGCGCGGCGCTTCCACGTTCCCGACGACAAGGCCTCGCGGGCTGCCATGGACATCGCCTTCGCCGCATTCGGGCCCGAACGCCCCGGAACCGTCACCGTCAAGGGCCGCAGCATTGTCCTGCCCCGCGTCGCCGGGACGGCGCTGCGCTTCACATTCGCCGAACTGTGCGAGGCGCCGTTGGCTGCGCGCGACTATCTGGCGATCGTGGACGGCCGCGACACGCTGTTTCTCGACCATGTGCCGGTCATGGACAATGCCATGCGCAACGCGGCACGGCGCTTCATCCTGCTCGTCGACACGCTCTATGATCGCCGCATCCATCTGCACGCCTCGGCAGCGGCCGAGCCGGACCGGCTGTGTGCGCTGACCTCCGGCAACGAACGCTTCGAGTTCGCCCGCACCGCCTCGCGGCTGAACGAGATGCGCGCCGAGGGCTGGGGTCCGGCGGATCCCGGCTGACGACGCCGTCAGCGCGCCCGGCTGTCCAGCCAGATCGTCACCGGCCCGTCATTGACCAGTGCGACGGTCATGTCGGCACCGAACTCGCCGGTTTCGACGCCAGGACCGTGTTGCCGCAGAAGGCCGCAGAAATGCCGATAGAGATGCTCACCTTCCGCCGGCGCCGCGGCGGTGGAAAAACCGGGCCGGTTGCCGTTGGTCTCCGCCGAAAGCGTGAACTGGCTGACCACCAGCGCCGCGCCGCCGGTGTCAAGCAGCGAGCGGTTCATCCGGCCGTCGCCGTCGCGGAAGATGCGCAGCCGGGCGATCTTGCCCGCCAGCCATTCCGCGTCCGCCTCGTCGTCGCCGCGCATGGCGCAGACGAACACCAGGAGCCCCGGGCCGATGGCGCCGGCGACGCGGGCCCCGACATTCACCGTGGCCTGCGTGACCCTTTGCACCAATGCCCGCATGGCCTGATCCTCCCCCGGTCCGCCCACCTTGCGCGACATTCGCCGACACGTCACGGAATGACCGGAGCCTCACACGAAAAGTTGAACGGATTTTGACGTTTACGTAAGTCGTGAACAATCTAACCGATTGAAAATCCATAGTCCGAAAGAATCGGTTGTTTTTTTTGTGCGCGACGTTAAACCGCACCGCCACGAAGGGCATCTTGCCCGCGGACACAGCATTCGCGCCGGGCGAAGTGACCCGGCGCCGGTTTGAGAAGGAATGGCACCATGGCACGCAAGAAGATCGCCCTGATCGGCTCCGGCATGATCGGAGGCACACTCGCCCACATGATCGGCCTGAAGGAGCTCGGCGACGTGGTGATGTTCGACATCGCCGAGGGCATCCCCCAGGGCAAGGGCCTCGACATCGCGGAGAGCTCGCCCGTCGACGGCTTCGACACCCGCTACACCGGCGCCAACGATTATGCCGCCATCGAGGGCGCGGATGTGTGCATCGTCACCGCCGGCGTGCCGCGCAAGCCCGGCATGAGCCGCGACGACCTGCTCGGCATCAATCTGAAGGTCATGGAGCAGGTCGGCGCCGGCATCCGCAAATACGCGCCGAAGGCGTTCGTCATCTGCATCACCAACCCGCTCGACGCCATGGTCTGGGCGCTGCAGAAATTCTCAGGCCTGCCGAAGAACATGGTGGTCGGCATGGCCGGCGTGCTCGACTCGGCCCGCTTCCGCTATTTCCTCGCCGACGAGTTCAAGGTGTCCGTCGAGGATGTGCACGCCATGACGCTCGGCGGCCATGGCGACGACATGGTGCCGATGGTGCGCCATTCCACCGTTGCCGGCATTCCCTTGCCGGACCTGGTCAAGATGGGCTGGACCTCGAAGGAGCGCCTCGACGCCATCGTCGAGCGCACGCGCAAGGGCGGCGGCGAGATCGTCGGCCTGCTGAAGACCGGCTCGGCCTACTACGCCCCGGCGGCGTCGGCCATCGCCATGGCGGAGTCCTTCCTGAAGGACAAGAAGCGGGTGCTGCCCTGCGCGGCCCACCTCGCCGGCCAGTACGGCGTTTCCGACATGTATGTCGGTGTGCCGGTGGTCATCGGCGCCGGCGGTGTCGAGCGCGTCATCGAGATCGACTTCAATGCGGCGGAAAAGAAGATGTTCGCCAAGTCGGTGACCGCCGTGCAGGGCCTGTGCGAGGCCTGCGCCGGCATCGCCCCAGCGCTCAAGGGCAAGAAGTGAGGATCGCGGCATGAACATCCACGAGTACCAGGCGAAGGCCGTCCTCAAGGGCTACGGCGCGCCGGTCGCCGCCGGCGTCGCCATCCTGTCGGCGGCCGAGGCGGAGGCCGCCGCGCGCGCCCTGCCGGGCCCGCTCTACGTGGTCAAGAGCCAGATCCACGCCGGCGGCCGCGGCAAGGGCAAGTTCAGGGAACTGTCGTCCGACGCCAAGGGCGGCGTGCGGCTTGCCCGCTCGATCGGGGAGGTGGTGGCCCACGCCGGCGAGATGCTCGGCAACACGTTGGTCACCAAGCAGACCGGCCCGGCCGGCAAGCAGGTCAACCGCCTCTACATCGAGGACGGCGCCGACATCGCACGCGAGCTCTACCTCTCCATCCTCGTTGACCGCACCGTCGGCCGCAACGCCTTCGTCGTGTCCACCGAGGGCGGCATGGACATCGAGGCGGTCGCCCACGACACGCCGGAAAAGATCGTCACCCGCGCCATCGACCCGGCAACCGGCGTCACCGAAGCCGACGCCGCCGCGCTGTGCGACGCGCTGCTGCTCGAGGGTGCCGCCCGCGCCGACGGCATGCGGCTCTTCCCGCTGCTTTATGGCGCCTTCGTCGGCAAGGACATGAGCCTGCTCGAAGTCAACCCGCTGATCGTGCTGAAGGACGGCCACCTGCGCGTGCTCGACGCCAAGGTGTCCTTCGACAACAACGCGCTGTTCCGCCATCCCGACATCATGGAACTGCGCGACATCACCGAGGAGGACGACAAGGAGATCGAGGCGTCGAAATACGACCTCGCCTATGTCGCGCTCGACGGCAACATCGGCTGCATGGTCAATGGCGCCGGTCTCGCCATGGCCACCATGGACATCATCAAGCTCTATGGTGCGGAGCCGGCGAACTTCCTCGATGTCGGCGGCGGCGCCTCGAAGGAGAAGGTCACCGCGGCGTTCAAGATCATCACCGCCGACCCGAACGTGAAGGGCATCCTCGTCAACATCTTCGGCGGCATCATGAAGTGCGATGTCATCGCCGAGGGCGTGATCGCGGCGGTCCGGGAGGTCGGCCTCAAGGTGCCGCTCGTCGTCCGCCTCGAGGGCACCAATGTCGAGCTTGGCAAGCGGATCATCAACGAGAGCGGCCTCAACGTCATCTCGGCCGACGATCTCGACGACGCCGCGCAGAAGATCGTCAAGGCCGTGAAGGGAGCTGCCTGATGTCCATTCTCGTCAACAGGGACACCAAGGTCATCGTCCAGGGCCTGACCGGCAAGACCGGCACCTTCCACACCGAGCAGGCGCTGGCCTATTTCGGCACCAGGATGGTCGCCGGCACCCACCCGAAGAAGGCCGGCGAGACCTGGGAAGGCGCGGGCGGCCACAGGCTGCCGATCCATGCCAGTGTCGCCGACGCGAAGGCCGCCACCGGCGCCAACGCCTCCGTCATCTACGTGCCGCCGGCGGGCGCCGCCGATGCCATCATCGAGGCGATCGACGCGGAGATCCCGCTCATCGTCTGCATCACCGAGGGCATCCCGGTGCAGGACATGGTGCGCGCCAAGGCCCGGCTCGAGAAGTCGAAGTCGCGCCTGATCGGCCCCAACTGCCCGGGCGTGCTCACGCCGGAGGAATGCAAGATCGGCATCATGCCCGGCAACATCTTCAAGAAGGGCTCGGTTGGTGTCGTTTCGCGCTCTGGCACGCTCACCTACGAGGCGGTGTTCCAGACCACCAACGAGGGCCTCGGCCAGACCACGGCCGTCGGCATCGGCGGCGATCCGGTCAAGGGCACCGAGTTCATCGATGTGCTGGAGATGTTCCTCGCCGACGAGGCGACGAAGTCGATCATCATGATCGGCGAGATCGGCGGTTCGGCCGAGGAGGACGCGGCGCAGTTCATCCGTGACGAGGCCCGCCGCGGACGTGCCAAGCCGATGGCCGGCTTCATCGCCGGACGCACCGCGCCGGCCGGTCGCACCATGGGCCATGCCGGGGCGGTCATTTCCGGCGGCAAGGGCGGCGCGGAAGACAAGATCGCGGCGATGGAGGCGGCGGGCATCCGCGTCTCGCCCTCTCCCGCGCGCCTCGGCGCGACACTCGCCGAGGTCCTGAAGGGCTGAATGAAACGACGGGCGGGAGGAAACCCGCCCGCGACTTTGGGCAGGGGCGGCAAGTGCCCCGGGAAACGCATCAGGGAGACGGGGCGGCAGGCCCCGGTGGTCCGCAATGGCCCGCAATGACGACGCCGGCGAGATGTTCGAGCAGACCTCGTTCCTTTATGGCGGCAACGCCGACTATCTGGAGCAGTTGCAGGCTCGCCACGAGAAGGACCCGTCCTCCGTGGACGCCGAGTGGCGCAGCTTCTTTGCCGCACTGAAGGACGATGCCGACACCATCGAGCAGGCCGCCCGCGGGCCATCCTGGGAACGGCCGAACTGGCCGGTCGCCGGCAATGGCGAACTGGTCTCCGCGCTCGACGGTGACTGGCCGGCGGTGGAACGGAAGGCGGCCGACAAGGTCAAGGCGAAGGCGGCCGAGGGCGGCACCACCCTGACCGAAGAGGAAGTGCTGAAATCAGCGCGGGATTCGGTGCGCGCCATCATGATGATCCGCGCCTACCGCATGCGCGGCCATCTGCACGCCCAGCTCGACCCGCTCGGCATCGCCCAGCCGATCGAGGACTACAATGAACTGTCGCCGGCCGCCTACGGCTTCACCGAGGCCGACTACGACCGCAAGATCTTCATCGACCATGTGCTCGGGATGGAATTCGCCACCATCCGCGAGATGCTCGACGTCGTTCGACGCACCTACTGCACCACGCTCGGCGTCGAGTTCATGCACATCTCTTCGCCGGAGGAGAAGAGCTGGATCCAGCAGCGCATCGAAGGTCCCGACAAGGGTGTTGCCTTCACCGACATGGGCAAGAAGGCGATCCTGTCCAAGCTCGTCGAGGCGGAGGGTTTCGAGCAGTTCATCGACGTCAAGTTCAAGGGCACCAAGCGCTTCGGCCTCGATGGCGGCGAATCGCTCATCCCCGCGCTCGAACAGGTCATCAAGCGCGGCGGCGGCATGGGCCTGAAGGAGATCGTCCTCGGCATGGCGCATCGCGGCCGCCTCAACGTGTTGACCCAGGTGATGGGCAAGCCGCACCGCGCCGTGTTCCATGAATTCAAGGGCGGCTCCTACGCGCCGGACAATGTCGAAGGCTCCGGCGACGTGAAGTACCATCTCGGCGCCTCGTCGGATCGCGAGTTCGACGCCAACAAGGTGCATCTGTCGCTCACCGCCAATCCCTCGCATCTGGAGATCGTCAATCCGGTGGTGATGGGCAAGGCGCGCGCCAAGCAGGACATGCTGGCCACCGTGTTTGACGGCGACATCATACCACTGTCGGAACGTTCCAGGGTGATGCCGCTGCTGATCCATGGCGATGCCGCCTTCGCCGGCCAGGGCGTGGTGCCGGAAATCCTCGGCCTGTCGGGATTGCGCGGCTACCGCGTCGGCGGCACCGTGCACTTCATCATCAACAACCAGATCGGCTTCACCACCAATCCCGCCTTCTCGCGCTCCTCCCCCTACCCGTCCGATTTCGCCAAGGGCATCGAGGCGCCGATCTTCCACGTCAACGGCGATGATCCCGAGGCTGTCGTCTACGCCGCCAAGGTTGCCACCGAATACCGCATGAAGTTCCACAAGCCGGTGGTGGTCGACATGTTCTGCTACCGCCGTTACGGCCACAATGAGGGCGACGAGCCGTCTTTCACCCAGCCGAAGATGTACAAGGTCATCCGCTCGCATCCGACCGTGTCGTCGATCTATGCCAAGAAGCTGATTGCCGAGGGCCTCATCACCGCCGATGAGTATGATCGCATGAAGGCCGAGTGGCGGGCGCATCTGGAGGGCGAGCACGAAGCCGGACAGGCCTACAAGCCCAACAAGGCCGACTGGCTCGACGGTCAGTGGACGGGACTGCGCACCGCCGACAATGCCGACGAGCAGCGGCGCGGCAAGACCGCGGTTCCGGTCCGGACGCTGAAGGAGATCGGCCGCAAGCTGTCGGAAGTTCCGGCCGGCTTCAACGCCCACAAGACCATCCAGCGTTTCATGGAGGGCCGGGCGAAGATGATCGAGACCGGCCAGGGCGTCGACTGGGCCATGGCCGAGGCGCTCGCTTTCGGGTCGCTGGTTCTGGACGGCTTCAAGATCCGGCTTTCGGGCCAGGATTGCGAGCGCGGAACCTTCTCGCAGCGCCACTCTGTCCTCTACGATCAGGAGACGGAGGCGCGCTACATCCCGCTGGCCAACCTGTCGCCGAGCCAGGCGCGCTTCGAGGTCATCAATTCGATGCTCTCCGAGGAGGCCGTGCTCGGCTTCGACTACGGCTATTCTCTGGCCCGCCCGAACGCGCTCACCCTGTGGGAGGCGCAGTTCGGCGATTTCGCCAACGGCGCCCAGGTCGTCTTCGACCAGTTCATCTCGTCGGGCGAGCGCAAATGGCTGCGCATGTCCGGGCTCGTCTGCCTGCTGCCGCACGGCTTCGAAGGCCAGGGACCCGAGCATTCCTCGGCGCGGCTGGAGCGCTTCCTGCAATTGTGCGCCGAGGACAACATGCAGGTGGCCAACTGCACCACGCCGTCCAACTATTTCCACATCCTGCGCCGGCAGATGAAGCGCGACTTCCGTAAGCCGCTGATCCTGATGACGCCGAAGTCGTTGCTGCGCCACAAGCGGGCCGTGTCGACGCTGGCCGAGATGTCGGGGGAAACCTCATTCCACCGTGTGCTGTGGGACGACGCGCAATTGCTGAAGGACGAGCCGGTCAAGCTGGTCAAGGATTCCCGTATTCGCCGCGTCGTCATGTGCTCGGGCAAGGTCTATTACGACCTTTACGAGGACCGCGAGCGCCGCGGCGTCGACGATGTTTACCTGCTGCGGCTCGAGCAGCTCTATCCGTTCCCGGCCAAGGCACTCATCAACGAGCTGTCGCGGTTCAGGAATGCCGAGATGATCTGGTGCCAGGAGGAGCCCAAGAACATGGGTGCCTGGTCGTTCGTCGATCCCTACGTGGAATGGGTGCTGGCCCATATCGGCGCCAAGCACCAGCGTGTGCGTTATGCCGGGCGTCCGGCGGCCGCTTCGCCGGCCACCGGCCTCATGTCGAAACACCTGGCGCAGCTCGAGGCCTTCCTCGAGGATGCGCTCGGCCAGTGAACCCTTGAACGGAACGAAGCGATGAGCACCGAAATCCGCGTCCCGACCCTCGGCGAATCCGTGACCGAGGCCACCGTCGGCAAATGGTTCAGGAAGCCCGGCGACACTGTTGTCTCCGGCGAAACCCTGTGCGAGCTGGAAACCGACAAGGTCACGCTGGAGGTGCCGGCACCGGCCAGCGGCACGCTGGTCGAGATCGCCGCTGCCGAGGGCACCACCGTCTCCCCTGCCGCGCTGCTCGGCATGCTGGCCGAAGGCGCGGCCGCACCGGTTGCAAAGGCGGAAACGCCGGCCGCTCCTGCCCCTGCTGCGGCTCCCGCGGCC
>WPCK01025098.1_pt1 | contig 11341 bp, 11 predicted proteins | sample 5399851 | NCBI WGS metagenome assembly WPCK01 (sample SAMN12869471, study PRJNA574797) | sludge metagenome | isolation source: wastewater treatment of pH11 | place: China:Beijing | collected 2019-05-20
GGCTGGCGAGTTGGATGGCTGCGGCAAAATGGGTTCCGGTTGAACCGGTTGAGGTTGAATCGACTCTGGCTCGATTGGTTCGGGCCGAAGCGCTTCCAAGCCTGAATTCGGTGGAGTTTCCGATCCATTGGACGGAAGCAGAATAGATGGAGGGCTACTATCGCCCTTTTTTTGACTATCTTTGTTCTTGCTGGTGCTAGGCGCGGGCAAAGTGTCACGAGGCAAAAACTCGAGCGGCACATTGGGCTTGCTCGCCTTAGGAACTACGGCGGCTGGCGGTGACGATCGCAAATGCGCCACTTCGCGACGCATCGATCCAAGCTGCTGTTCTAACAACTTGTATTCGTGGTCATATTCGTAGAGCTGATCCTCTAAGTCTCGGATATCGGCAGCCATCGATTCAACATACAAATCCGTCTGTCCGCGATGATGGCAACCCGTGCAATAAGCGCATAGGAGCACACCCCAAAGCGCTGGGTATGCGATTCGTTGCAACTGTGTCACGTTGGCAAGCAGGGTTGTGTCTCCGCACTCCGGTTTGAACTGGACATTGACCGATCTGCTCCTTCGAATTACCCGAAGTTACCCCATAGCGTCAAGGTCCGTTGCTCAATCTCCAGCGACGCAATGCTGCTATTGATTCCATCGTCGTGGCAGGTATTCGATTGATGGATCCTTTTCGCGTTTGAGCGCAATCGAAAAATTCTTACTCCGAAGCAATCGCATCTGCCATTTTCGCTCCAGTGCCAGCGTTCTATATTCAGACCGTCCTTGTGTAGCGTTCAAGATATTCTTGATTCCGGCAACTGCGTCGGGCGATCGCTGCGCAATTTCGATAGCCAATTGAAGTGCACGCTCGATGGGCTGATCGGCAATTTGGCTAACCAGTCCAATTCGCTGAGCTTCAGTGCCCGAGATCACGCGCGCGGTCATGGCCAATTCCTTGGCCGCATCTAAACCAATCAACCCACGCAAGGTCACCGACGCTGACATATCCGGCAAGATGCCCCACTTGGCCTCCATGATCGATAGCTGGCTATCCGGCGTAGCTATTCGGAAATCCGCGCCGAGGGCTAGTTGCATTCCTGCACCGAAACAGTGACCCTGGATCGCGCAGAGGACTGGCACAGGAAGCCGCCGCCAAATGAGGCAAGCGTTTTGAAACAAGTTCGACTTTGGCTTGAGCAATTCGATAACCGCCGTAAGTCGATTCTTTGGATTTCTCAGGTCGTTCAAGTCGATTCCAGCGCAGAAGGAAGGTCCAGCTCCGGAAAGCAGAATGGCCCGGATGTCACTTCTCCTTCGGAGCGATTTACCGGTAGCCAGCAGCTCTTTGAGAAGCCCGAAACTCAGCGCGTTTCGCTTTTCGGGGCGGTTCAATCGAAGCTCGACGATTCCGCCGGGATGCATATGCGTTTCCAAGTTCGGCATAGATTGGTTGCTTTCGTTACACTGTTGTGGCTGACTTTCAATCAATGATATAGTAAACCGAGCCGACGGTAAGACCTCAGTTTTCCATTCGCTTAAATGCGTAACATGACCGATTCACCCGCAGAACAAAAAGCCTGTCAACAAAAAAAACCACTTTGGGCAGAACGCGAGCAGGTCTTGTTGGCACCCTATGCGATGTTCTCGGTTCAATCCAAAGGTCGCCAGTCGCCTGAGCCGCTGCATCCGTATCGAAGCCCCTTTCAGCGTGATCGCGACCGCATCCTTCATTCGTCGGCTTTTCGGCGCTTGAGCGGCAAGATGCAGGTTTTCACCGGCGACATGGGCGACTACCACCGCACGCGACTGACTCACACGCACGAGGTGTCGACCATCGCACGAACGATTGGCCGCGTCTTGAGGCTCAATGAAGACTTGATCGAAGCCTTGGCTCTGCTGCATGACATCGGGCATCCACCCTTTGGGCACAGCGGCGAAGATGTACTGAATCGATGTTTGCACGACCAAGGCGGATTTTCGCACAATCAATTTGCCTTGACGTTGGTAGAGGAACTGGAAAAGCGTTACACGCCTTACCCTGGTCTGAACTTGTCCCGCGAGATTCTCGAAGGCCAAGTTTTTCGAATCACACATCAGGCTCAAGCACCGCTCTTGGAAGTGCAAGTCGTAGACTGGGCCGACAGCATCGCCTATAACGCGCACGATGCCGACGATGCGCTCAAACTTGGATTACTCCGCATGGAACAGCTCGAACCATTGGACTTGGTCCAACGAGCCTTGGCGAGCCAGGCAAACGGGCAGCCCGATAGTAGTCCGGTGGCCCTTCGGCAACGCCTTGTGCATCAATTGATCGACGTTCAAGTAGTCGACCTGCTCGACTCGACGCGAAAATTGTTCGAGTCGATCGTGAGCCTCGATCGCCAGACCGTGCAAGAGCAGGGCGTCCATTTGCACTTATCGCCGAAGATTTCTGAAGAACGAAAAACCTTCGCCCGGTTCTTGTTCGACAACGTCTACCGCCACCCCGAACTGATCGCGGTTCGTGAAGTTGCCGCTAGCCAGGTCCGCGAGTTGTTTGAATTCTTGACAGGCGATCGTGATCGCTTGCCCAGTCGATTTCAACTCAGAGCTGAAACGGTTGGCCTGGCGCGAGCAGCCGGTGAGTATATCGGAGGTATGACCGATCGATTCTTCCATCAACAGTATCGCCAACTCGTGATTGAAGACACACCAGCGGCAACCGATTGGGACTAGAAAAACACAAAGAACCGGAACATTCAACGAATCCTTAGCGAATCAGATTGGCACCTTTTCAATCAGGTGCTCCCGAATAATCGACATCTTCTGTTCTGGCGTTAAAATCTTACGTGCTGACATCTGGCGATACCCTTTGTGGAACCGCTAAACTCTAGCACACGCTTTGTGTCACAGCTTCAGTTTTGGCAATACATTACACGCAGGATGTGAATTTTAATTTGTTGAGCATCCTCACATCCACGGGCACGGTCCTCGAGCGGTACGGCTATACGCCCTACGGTCATGTCCTTCCTCGCTGTCTTCCCATTTGACGCTATTCTTGCCCCTTGCACAAGAAACCTGTCCGCCAGATCTAGCCAAAATATCTCGAAATACTTGTACTTTGCTGAGAGATTTGGCGACGTCGCAAGTATTACAGGTAGATGGAGATCACTTTATCCATGTAACAGACACTTTAAGGGACCGCATTCAATGAAAACTACAGTTTGTTCGATTCTCATGTGCATGGGGATGATCGCAGATTCACTCCAGGCTGACTTTATCCAGGTGCCGATCGGAGATTTGGTGAACCAGGACTTGCGGACTTACTTAAACGGAGGCAACTATCCAGTAGCTCCGACAATCCTGACGGTTGGTGGAATTGATTTTGATCTAGTTCCGTTAGGAGCCACGCCAAATAGCTTGGGAATCCTTGGGCCAAACAGCAATACGACGACTTCGATCGCGGTCGACAATTTCTATGGCGCGACGACCGTCTATTCGCTAATTAACTCGGGCTTTGGCACGAACGGCGTAACCAATGGGCAGGTTCAGTTCTTCGGCACGAACGGTGCGTTCGCAAGCTATGATTTGACACAAGGCTTCAACATCCGCGATCATTTGAATGGCAATTACAACAATTTGGTCACCGACCCCACCATCGTAACTGCAAACTTTGGCGGTGGGGTTCGGCTCGACAGGCAGACCTATATGCTGCCCATCGATTTTGCGGACGAACTCCTGACCGAAATCCGTTTGGTAACGTATGACAATACGGGAATACAAGGCTATCCGTTCGTTGCCGCATTCACGGCTCAATCATCGGTCCCAGAACCAAGCAGTTTTCTAATGATTGCGGTCGCAGCTTGTGGTTTGACCAATCTTGGCTGTCGCCGAAAGAGTAGGTCCGGTTGCAAATAGAAAGAATTCTGACCAAGAAACCAGGAATTAGCGGAGTCTTCCAGAGCTCGCCCATTAAACAATCGACCTTGTCGCTAAATTGCTTCATCCTGTTGTTTCCGGGATCTCCCCGAGCAACTGCCCCAAAACGTCATCCCGAACATTACCCAACAACGGAACTAACTTATTTCGGACAGCACCTCTCAGCGTCGCCAGTATCGCCGCCGGCGTTCGAATGTCGGCGTGAAGCGTCAGTTTCTTTTCCCCAATCGGGCCACTTTTTCGTTCGCGTTGAATCACCTTGGCTGAAATTAAAGAGAAAATTCCAAATCTAACGTCTTCAGCCGTCACACCACCGTTGAGTCCCATAACGGCAGATTCGATGATCGACCCGAATTCAGCGTTTTCAGGTGGATGCATGCCAAGCCAGGCCACGATGGCCTGCAATTCGGCCGCCGCAGGCAATCGAAAGATCGGCCGTTCGGTCGCCAATAATAAGCGATAGCCCATCACAGTTTCCAAATCTTGGCGATGAACGTCAGGTAGGATTTCGATCTCGGGCCAAATCAAGTCCTTCAAGTACAATGCCGCAGGGGAGTTCAGCAGCCGGCCTACGCATAGTGCAGTTCCTTCACAAGCGTTCTGCAAGAACTCGGCGAAGTTGATATACCCGAATCGAGTAATTTGGAAGCCCGGAATCGCGTATTTCACTGCCTCTCGAACCACCGGCAGTTGAATTCCCTGCTCGGTGAGTTCGCTTCGGCAAATCGCATCGGATGCATACCAATTCAAAATCTCCTTTGTCTTTTCCAGGGCTATGTCGTGAGCCATACTTTGGGACGTCGCAATATTTTGTGCCAGCCGGATATTTCTCGGATCACGGACTACGTATTTTCCGATCACAGATAGGGCGACCCTCCCAAGCTTCTGGCTTTCCTTTTCTTGGGGGTCTACAATCCGAACAAAGGCATCACAAACGGCTTGAAATCTCTTATTCGTGGTATTTTGGTAAGCACAGCCGATCACCCTCTTCCCATATTCGTGCAGCTTATTCGCAAGCGAAGCGAAACCTCCGTCTCCCGATACAATCACAAATATATCGATCGTGGGGCACACATGGACTAAATCGATGGCATCGATCGCCAGTTGGATATCGGCTGCGTTCTTCTTTCTATCTCGCGAAGACTCGAACACCTGAACCGGATCGATACCAAGTGCTTTGATCGCACCGTGCATTGTGCATAGACGCGGGTAGCGCCAGTCCGCATAGGCCTTCTGGACAACGATTTGCTCCACGAGTCCGGTCCGCTTGATCGCCTCGACAATTTTTCTAAGAGAAAGATTCTTTATCCTTTGTTGAGAGAAACTGTAACCCTTCAGTAGATTCTCGATATCGTAGAAGATGGCAGTGTTGCAGGGCATCGCGATCGTTTCCTACCAATAATCTTTTGGCGTAAATCAAGTTTGGTTATTGAGTCGTAGATTCCAACGCCACCGAGTCGCATGGCTAAGTTCGCGTCGGGTGCTTCATTCTGCAGGGCCACGACGAACGATTCCCAGTTCACAAGCGATCCACTTTGCTGCGCCAACTAAACGCATTTTCGCCCGCGAAGTCAAACGTCTTTGGGGCCCCCGAGGCCGTGATCATTGGCACTAATACGAGCACGTTGTTTTGACTTTAAAAGCAGGCACCCCGCAGGAATAATGCCTCCAACAAATGCAGTGAAAATACTTGCGATCCAGAGAAAGTACCCATTACCGTATCCGGTAATTGAAGATTTATCACCGCCTTCGCTCGTAACAATTTCGTGGTGCAGCAAAAAGCTCGCTGCAACCAAAGCCGCGACAGCAGTCACACCAGCAGACAACGGCGCGGTACTTCGACGGATTAAGAGTATCCAACCAAGGAAAAGCAATGGATTGGCTAGCCATGCGATTACGCCGCCGAATACCAATATCCATCCAAGAAGTAATTCGACCCAACCTGGTGCCCATGCGCGAGGATCATCCAGACGATCAATGTAGAACCCGTCACCTGCTAAGCTTACTCCGAAGATTGCGATGCTTGCTAGCAAGCAGAAAAGGCGGAAAAATTTCATCTGCGTTTTTAGCTCAGGATGTGTCTCAGGTTTCCTAAATGCGCTTCAGTCAGAGGACGCTCTGGGCAACTGGTATCGTAACTGTCGTAAAACCAAGCAGGCTGAAGGCTCTTCCCTTATTGATCGCTCAATTGCAACGCAAATTGCGATCAATCTATCGCCCGCGTTTGGCACTAGACATTGCGGCTTATCACGCCAGCCCGGAATTGGGAATCACTAAGAGTTCAACATACCCGATGACTCACCGTTCGGCAAATCGCGCTGTCAAAACACATTGGCTGGAGTAATGCAACTGTGGAAGAAGGCTGACAAATACGTTCTTGTGCCATCACCCTGCCGATACTCAAGCATCCCCGAGCAACTGGCTAAAAATATCATCCCGAACGTTACCTAACACAGCAACCAGCTTCTTTCGGGCAGCAGTTCTTAGCATCGCGAGCAACGCCGTCGGAGTTCTAGCATCCGCATGAAGCGTCAGCTTCTGTTCTGAAAGCGATACACCTTCCGGTTCGCGTTCAAACACCTCCGCCGAAACCAAAGAGAGTATCCCGAGTTTGACCGCGTCAGAAGATACCGCCCCGTTGAGTCCAAGGACGACGGATTCGATGATCGCCCCCAAATCAGCGTGGTTCGGAGGGCGGCCACTTAGCCAGTCGACAATTGCTTGGATTTCGGCAGGCGCAGGCAACCGAAAGATTGGATTCGCATTCGCCAATAAGTGCCAATAACCCTTCACGCTTTCCAAGTCTGGGAGTGGGAGGTCCGGCAAGATCTCAACCCCAGACCTTTGGGAACTCCTCAAGAACAATACCGCTTGAGAGTGTAGAGGCCGGCCAACGCATAGCGGGGTTCCTTGACAGGCATGCTGCAAGAATTCAATGAATTTGAGAAACCCTAATCGATTGGCTTGAAAGCCAGGGATCGCGAAATTCACGGCTTCTTGAACGACAGACAGATAAATTCCAGATCCGGCAAGATCTCTTCGGCTTATGGCATCTGATGCATACCAATTCAAAATCTCCTTAGCCTTTTTCACCACGTTTGCCTTAGTCATATCCTGGCACTTTGCAAGCATCGTTTTCAGCCGAACGTTTCTAGGGTCCGTGACTTCTTGATTTCCGGTCGGAGACACGGCAGCCTCCTCACGCTCCTGGCGATCCTCTAATTCAGGGTCTGCAATGTGAACAAAGGTATCACAAACTGCCTGGAACGTCTTATTCGCGGCATTGCGATAAGCGCAGCCAACCACGGTCTTCCCATATTCATGCAGCTTCTTTGCAAGGGCAGCAAATCCTCCGTCCCCCGATACAATCACAAATAAATCGATCGTGGAACGCACATAGGCTAAGTCGACTGCATCGATCGCCAGTTGAATATCGGCGGCGTTCTTTTTCGGTTCACGCGAAAACCCAAACACTTGAATCGGGTCGATACCAAGTTCGTTGATCTCACTGCGCATCATGCCCAGCCGTGGATCACTCCAGTTCGCATAGGCCTTCTGGACGGCTATTTGACCCACAAGTTCCGTTCGCTTGATTGCCTCAACAATCTCCCTTAGAGATAGGTTGGTCATCATTTGCTGAGAGAAGTTATAACCCTTCAGCAAATTCTCAATGTCATAAAAGATTGCAGTATTGAATGGCATCGTCTCTCCTCTGGTCGCCAATGTTCTCGCAGTGTGAATGGAATCTGGTTATTACACGGCCCCGTTCAACGCCGCGGAGTTTCATGGCCACTCTCGCATCGGCGTCGGCTACCAACCGCTGTACTGAGTCAAGTCAGATCAACAGTTTCAGGTTTGACTGTAAAATTTTCTTGGTTTGATCCAAGACCTTCTGGAACCAGAACTCATCCGATCAGGATCGAGACAACTGACCATTTGGTGAAAAAGTATTATCGTTTGAAACACATGCCAGAAGGAAAAACTTGCATTTCGCATACCACCCCAAAAAAATACTGCTCCTATCCGGTTTCACGATTTCCGCGAATACGATTGACAATTGAGAGCTATTATTTCAATGGCCTTGTATTCGTGCGACTAATTCACGCCAATTTCTGCATGACCATTCTAGCGAAGGTGGCAACGGAGGATCCACTTGATTACTCTTGCAACGATTCGCAAGCGTTTTCGCCGCATCTGCCACATGCTTGTCAAACTTGACACGTGGACCTTCGAGATTTTCATCTGTCTGCCCTTCGTTCAGAAACTGAATCCAGTTCTCCAAGCGATCTTTGGCAAAAATAAATACGACCTGGGAAAACTGCACTTGTGTGACCTCAACTTGCTTCGCCTTCTGCCAGAACATATCCTTCAACGCATCTCCGTCCGTTTCATCATCAATATCAGCCCAAACCATGAGTGTCGTGTGTCCGCCTTGTCTCAGGCATTTAAGGAGTTCGTCGGGCATATCATAGATTAATCGGTCCCGTCCTCCCTTTGGAACCTATCGAATCTTGTTGCTGCCGTCCTGTCTGATCCAGGCTGGATTTAATGATCGAATCAACCGGTTAATGAATACTGGATCGATACTCTGACCGCGCGTTCCTTCGTGGAGACAAACGATTTGAGTACGATTAGCCATTGTTCCATCCTCGCGCAATTGCCTCGCCAGCGGTCATTCCCGCCGGGATCTTTAGCGGTCCAATGCGCGAAGGGGATGTGTGAGTGTCGCGCCAAAGATAGTATCCGTTTTCTTCACCTGCACTACCAAGAATCTCCGGATGATGCGAAATTAGAATTGCTTGGTGATTTGCATCCAACAGTTCTCGCATCGCCAGTACCCAGGGTTGCAATTCGGGGAGTCCCACGTAGTTGTCCGGTTCGTCGATCAATACCACGTTGGAGCGGCCAATTTCCAAAGCGGCGCGAATCATGTATAGACACAATAGTGCCCGCTCGCCATCTGAGAGCTGTTGAAAACTGTAAAGCCCAGCGTTTCTTCCTTGATCAGAATCGAATCTCAGTTGAAGTGTTTTGGCGTTGACTCCTGCGTCTTCTTGGCGAAACGATATGAAGTCTGGCCAAATTCCTTTGATTGATTCACGCAGAACGTCAGTCCATTCCTGTTCTTGCGCTAGACTGCGGTACCACGAAAGGAGGTTGTCCATAGTCAAGGAAGGATTGCGTACTTCGCTCCGGCTTTCTGGCTCCATACTTCGCGGACTAGGACGAACCACAAGAACCTTGGCCATCTCTTGCTGGAGTACTTCAATGTCGCGAAGCTGTCCGTGCGGTTGAATCGAGCCGAGTGCAGCTTGTCGCCAGTCCAAAGGAAAGGTGACAACAGTATCGTCGCCCCGTTTGAAGCTGACACCTTCCGTGTCGCGCGAAAACACACTTATCCCATCGCACGTTGCACTCTCCTGGATGATTCGCGGTTTAACATTTCCGTATTTCTGCTCTATATGCAGCTTGTATTCAAATTCGTACCCTCCAGATTGAACCGTCAATTCAAACTCTTGAGTAGTACTGTTCAGCCAATTGGTGAACTCGAGTTGGTTGATGTCGTTGGGCCCGTCGCCACCTAACACAGCTACCGACGTCGCCAGGTCCCGGATCAACTTTAGAGCATCGAAAACCGAGCTTTTCCCTGCTCCGTTGGGTCCACATAGAACTCCAAACGAACCAAGTTTGGCCTCGAATGCCACTAGGCTGCGGAAGTTATTCGCGTACAGTCGTGTAATCATGAGTTTACCTGTCGTGTGCTATTTCGGATTCTGTTGAGTATATCGTGATGCTTCCGATCAAGCGAGATAAGCAATCGCAAGAAACGCACTCAAACCAATCAATCGTCATAGTTTACTTTGTCATCCTTAATTGGAACCCCCTAGCGAATCGCTGATTCCTTGGGGATGACGTTGCCCACGACTTAACATTGGCTGCAGTCGAAGACCGCCCTCGGTTTTCTCATTTTTTGGCGCGAATGTCTACGGCTGCACGGCCACAATGCGGAAGCCGATGTGATCGTAGCGTCGATGCGGCTCGAATCGAAGCCGGAATGCGGAGCGACATGCCCAGCCGTCGTCCGCCCAGCATCCGCCGCGACGCGATCGGGATATGTCGCCATGTTCGCTTTTCGATGCAGTCAACTTTGCCGAATATAGGTCGGGATCTTGGCCGCCTGGAAGTTTCTGATGGTACCAGTCGCGACACCATTCGTAGATGTTGCCATGCATGTCGTGCAGCCCCCAAGCGTTGGCCGGGTAACTGCCGACTTTGGTTGCGATCCCAAGCGACGGCCCAGGTTCCCCGCCATTGTATGGATCCCCTCGGAAGTTCGCTTGTTTGTTGCTCAGTGAGTTACCAAAAGAAGTTGCGGTCGTCGTACCGGCTCGGCAAGCATATTCCCACTGAGCTTCCGTCGGCAATCGGAACTCCCAATCCTTCGGGAGCTCGCCCGATCGATGAGCGAGCATCGTCAGCTTTCTGCAGAAGTCCTCAGCTTCCGCGAAGTTGACGTTGCCCACGGGGTAGTCATCGCCGCCGGGAAGCTCGTCTGTTAACTCACCCGGCAGTTCTCCAACGATCCTTTTCCAGTCGCCTTGCGTCGCTTCGTACTTGCCCATCCAAAATCCCTTGCTGAGCGTTACTTCGACTTGGTTTTCGCCTGGGCGTCGCTCCGGTTCATTCTTGGGGCTTCCCATAAGAAATCGACCCGCCGGGCACCAACAAAGTTGCACCCCAGCCACCTCGCGCTCGTCCCCTGCTTTCGCGCCCGTAAAAGTCGAAGAATCAACCGTCTGAATGGGCTCATCCACTTGCGTCAACTGTGTCACCGGAAGACATCCGAACATCGTCGGTGACAAAAGGACGATGAAGTTCAATCGTTTCGCGAAAAACATGGTGGTATCCTTGTCGACGAGTTCCCCAAGGTCAATATACCAAATCAGCACTGGCATGCGAGAATCCGCATTGCTCGTTTTGTACCAAACTGAAACTTGGCCCGAGCCTCCACCTGTGATCTTATCAATCCCGTCGAAAAGACAGGCTGGAAGCCTGTTCCACTTGACCTTCATCTCAGTAGATTGATTCGTGGAGTCCAAGCGCATTGCCAGACGTAACCAGGAGAGTGATATCGAGCTGTCTTGACACTTTCTTAATACGAAGCGTCAAAGTCTTAATCCCCATTTGATGCGATTGCCGCTAATATTGCGCCTAAAGATGACTTCGGCGGAAAGAGTCCACTTGGCTGGGCGAATTCCTGTTGGTCGGAGTTGCAAAGTTGAGCACCTTTTTCACAGCGTCAAATTGCCTTAACGGGCAGACTCTTGGGGAGATGGATCATGAACACAATGGACGTTGTTGGATTGCTGGCGGCCGGAGGGTTGCTGGCGTATCTGCTAGTCGCACTCGTTATGCCGGAGTGGTTCGCATGACA
>WPCK01304550.1_pt1 | contig 11331 bp, 9 predicted proteins | sample 5399851 | NCBI WGS metagenome assembly WPCK01 (sample SAMN12869471, study PRJNA574797) | sludge metagenome | isolation source: wastewater treatment of pH11 | place: China:Beijing | collected 2019-05-20
AGGCGCGGTCCACACGGCCGCCGCCAGATCAGCCGCTGCGGCTGCGACATTCGCGGAGTGGCTGACGTCCGCGCTGCGCCCGCGGATCCCCGGCAGCGGACCACTCGTAGACATGTTCTCCGCGGCCCCCGGCGACGCCGACATCGCGCGCAAGCTGCTGCTCGGTACGCGCAACGACGCGAGCATCTGGACCGGGACGGTCGGCGATCGCAAGGCGGTCGCCTGGTCGCCGCCGTTGCCGCTGGCCGAAGTCAAGGCCGTCGCCCGCACCCACGGTGCCACCGTCAACGACGTGCTCGTGACGAGCGTGGCAGGGACTTTGCATGCCTACTTGGAGGCCCACGAGGCCCAGTGTTCGTCCGTCAACTGGATGATCCCCGTCAATCTGAAGGCGCTCGACACCACGTTGCCCACCGAGCTCGGCAACAGCTTCGCCATCGTGCAGCTCGAGCTGCCGACCGACATCGGCGACCCGCTCGTCGTGCTCGACGTCGTGCAGCGGCGGATGGCGCGGATCAAGAGCGGTCACGAGGCCGGTATCGCGTTCCGTATCCAGGAAGTGATCTCGGGATTCAACAAGTCCTTGTACCAGGCGTCGGTCGATCTGCTGGCGAACCGTGCGATCGGGGTGCTGACCAACGTGCCGGGGCCTCCGATACCCGTTTTCGTCGCGGGGACGAAGGTGGAGGGCATGGTCGGCTGGGCCCCGCTATCGGGCAACCAGCCGATGTGCTTCACGATCTACAGCTACAACAACATGGTGTTCGTCGGCATCGCCTGCGACATGGATCTCGTGCCGGATCACGAGCAGATCGTCGACGGCTTCGCGCCGGCCTTCCACCGCCTCTCCGTCGCCACCCACTGACCGGTCGGATCAGACGAGAAGAAGCGGCCGAGCGCGGTCGACGATCGAGCGCAGGTCGAGGCCTGCCGGCAGCGTTCCGAACGCGTGCCCCCTGTCGCCGGCCAGGCGAGACGCGCAGAACGCGTCGGAGACCGCGGCCGGCGCGTGGCGCAGCAGCAGCGAGCCCTGGAAGACGAGCGCCATCTGCTCCACCAACCGGCGCGCCCGCGCCTCCAGGTCGGTGAGCTCGTCGCCGAGCTCGCGGCGCAGCTCGACAACTGCTCGGTCGAAGCGAGGATCCGCACCGCAAGCCTGCTCCACCTCGGTCCAGTAGGCGTCCAGGGTCTCCCGAGCGCGAGCAAGGGCGCGCAGCACGTCGAGGCAGATCACGTTGCCCGATCCCTCCCACACCCCGTTGACCGGGCTCTGCCGGAAGACGCGCGGCATGCCGGACTCCTCGACGAAGCCGGCGCCGCCGAGGCACTCGAGCGCCTCAGCCGCATGCTGGGGAGCCCGCTTGCACGTCCAATACTTGACGACGGGCGTCACCAGGCGTGCCAGAGCGGACTCGTGCTCGTCGGCTGGGTCGGCGTCGTACGCCCGCGCCAGGCGCAGTGCGGCGGTGGTCGCGGCCTCGGACTCGACGGCGAGGTCGGCCAGCACGTTGCGCATCAACGGCTGGTCGTCCAGCAGATCCCCGAATGCGCGGCGATGGCTCGCATGCCACACCGCTTGGGCCACGCCATGACGCATGATCGCGGTGGAGCCGAGCGTGCAGTCGAGGCGGGTGTGGCTGATCATCTCGATGATCGTCCGCACGCCACGGCCTTCTTCGCCGACGAGGACCCCCCACGTGTCGAGCAGCTCGATCTCGCTCGACGCGTTGGTGCGGTCGCCGAGCTTGTCCTTCAGCCGCTGGATCGCGATCAGGTTGCGACTGCCGTCGGGCAACCAGCGCGGCACCCAGAAGCACGACAGCCCTCGTGGGGCCTGGCCCGTCATCAAGAAGCCGTCAGACATCGGCGCCGAGCAGAACCACTTGTGTCCGGTGAGCGCGAACTCGCCACTACCCGCGAGCGGGCGCGCGGTGGTGGTGTTGGCGCGGACGTCGGAGCCGCCCTGCTTCTCGGTCAACGCCATGCCGCAGGTGATCCCCGACTTCTGCTCGCCCGGGAGGTTGCGCGGGTCGTAGGAGCTCGAGCAGATGCGCGGCTCCCACTCGTTCGCGAGCGCGGCGTTGTGGCGCAGGGTGGGCACCACCGAGTACGTCATCGAGATCGGGCAGATGTGGCCGGCGTCCACTTGGTACCAGGTGATCACCTTCGCCGCTCGGGCGACGTGCGCGCCGTCGCGCGCGTCGCCCCACGGGGCGGCATGCAGGCCGTTGGCGATCGCAGTCGACATCAGCTCGTGATAGGCGGGGTGGTACTCGACGACGTCGATGCGGTTGCCGAACCGGTCGTGGGTCTGCAGCACCGGCCGGTTGGCCTCGGCCAGGCGGCCGAGCTCCTGCGCGGACTCAGTGCCGGCCAGGCGACCGAGCTGGTGCAGGTCGCCGGTCGCCCATGCCGCGCCCTCTCGCTCGACCGCTTCGGTCAGGGCGACGTCGGCGCCGAACACGTCGTAGCCGGCGAGCAGGGGAACCTGGTTTTCGACCTCGTGGGTACGCAGCACCGTCGTCATGGCTGAAGGCTAAGTAGGTACGGGTCGGAGTTTCCACAGCGAGCCCACAGGTAGTTGGCACTGACGATCCACAGGACCGATGGGTCAAAGTGACGCACATGACGGGGACGCGCATGATGCTCGACCAACCGGACCGGCGGGCGCTCGAGCGCGCCGGGTGGCGCACGATGCTGGAGTACCGGGAGAACCACGTCCGCCGTGACGACGGCACCCTGCTGGAGGTGCGCGCGTCGTGGAAGGCCGAAGCCGAGCGGGTCAGGCGTCGACTGGTCGTGGCGTCGGCCACCGCCGACACTGTCGACGAGGCGTGGGCGCTGCTGCGCCAGGTCACGCGCCGTTAGGGACCCTTGGCCCTGCCCACCGGGCAGCGCTTGCGCGATCGTGAACCGTGATGACGGCGTTCGTGCGTGCGGCCGCAGAGCCGGTGCGCGTGGTGCTGGTCGGAGCCGGGCAGATGGGTGCTGCGGCGGCGCGGATCCTGCACGGCAAAGCCGGTCTGCGCCTCGTCGGTGTGGTGCCTCACCGCGTCGAGCACGAGGGAGAAGACGCCGGCACCGTCCTCGGGCTCGGCGGGCCGAGCGGCGTGTTGATGGAGCCGCACCTCGCCGCCGTGCTGAAGAGGGAGCGTCCCGACGTGGCGCTGCACATGACGTGCTCACGCGTCGTCGACGCGGACGCCGACGTGCGCTGCTGCATCGAACACGGTGTTGACGTGATCTCGATCGCCGAGGAGCTCGCGTTCCCGGCAGCCGGATCGCCCGATTGGGCCTCGGCGGTCGATGCGCTGGCCCGCGAGCACGAGGTGACCGTGCTGGGCACCGGCGTGAACCCGGGGTTCGTCCTCGACCTGCTCGTGATCGCGCTCACCGGGGTGTGCGCCGACGTGCGCTCGATCACCGCGACACGGGTCAACGACCTCGCGCCCTACGGGCCCTCGGTGCTACGCACCCAGGGGGTGGGTCTGTCACCGCAGGCGTTCGCGCAAGGCGTCGCCGACGGATCCGTGGTGGGGCACTTCGGCTTCCCCGAGTCGATCGCCATGATCGCGAGCGCGCTCGGCTGGGAGATCGAACGGGTCGAGCAGACGCGGGAGCCGATCGTGTCCGCGGTGCGGCGCGAGACGCCCTTCGTGGTGGTCGAACCCGGTGCTGTGGCGGGTTGCCGGCACACCGCCACCGCCTACCACGGCGGGCTGCCGGTGATCACCCTCGTCCACCCCCAGCAGGTGCACCCGGAGGCCGAGGGCATCGACACCGGCGACACGATCGAGATCGCGGGCACCCCCGGTGTGAAGCTGGCCGGCTCGCCGGAGATCCCCGGCGGTGTCGCCACCGCCGCGCTCGCCGTCAACATGATCCCGCGCGTGTTGGCCGCCCCGGCCGGACTGCTGACGATGGCCGATCTCCCGGTTCCGGCCGCCATCCAAGGCGACGTGCGGCAGCTCCTCGCCGGGCGGGGAGTCCGTCGTGGATGACGCCGTCGCTTCGGGCACCTGGGTGGAGCTGCACCGCGTGGTGTTGACGGCCGGCGCACGCGCGAGCCAGGTTCCGGCCGAGACCCAGGCGGTACCGCTGGAGCAACGCGTGCGCGGCTGGCTCGTCGAACCTGCCCGCCTCGGAGACGAAGCCGAGGTGCGCACAGCTGCCGGGCGAAGGCTGGCGGGGACCCTCGTGATCGTCGAACCCGGCCACACGCACACCTTCGGGCCGTCGGTTCCCGAGATATCGGTGATCGGGGACGAACTGCGCGAACTGCTCCGTGAGGAAGCCCCGCGATGAACACGTACTCGCGGGTGATGGAGCGGCGCGCGGGAATCGTGCAACGCGCCGTCGGCATCGACTACACCCTCTATGAGACCGGCGCCCTCGCGTTCGACTACGAGCGTCTGCTGGCGGACACGGGCTTCGACCTCGACGCCGCGAGGCAGGTGCAGATCGCCACCGGGGTGGGCGGCACGCCGTTCGTCGAGTTGCACCGTCTGACACAGGTGGTGAGGCGGATCGCGGCGCCCGGCATGGGCGCCAGGCTGTTCGTGAAGGACGAGGCGGCGAACCCCTCCGGGTCGTTCAAGGACCGGCGCGCCTCGCTGTCGGTGTACGAAGCGGCGCGCCAGGGCTATCCGGGGGTCGCTGCGGCGACGAGCGGGAACTACGGCGCGGCGGTCGCGTCGCAGGCCGCCAAGGCGGGCCTCGCGTGCATCGTCGTGCAGGAGGCCTTCGACAGCAGGGGAGTGGTGCAGCCCGAGATCGCGGAGAAGACGCGCGCATGTGAGGCCTTCGGTGCCGAGGTGCTGAGGCTCTCCGTCGGGCCAGAGCTGTTCTCCGTCTTCTTGACGGTGCTGGAGGAGACCGGGTTCTTCGACGCCTCGCTGTACACCCCGTACTCGGTGGTGGGGATCGAGACCCTCGGATTCGAGGTGGCCGAGGACTCCCTCGAACGCACCGGCCGGTTCCCCGACGTGGTCGTCGTGACGCACGCCGGAGGGGGAAACGTCACCGGCACCGCTCGTGGACTGCGCCGGGCTGGAGCGCGTGCCACCGAGGTGGTCGGCGCGAGCGTCGACTTGAGCGGCCTGCACATGGCGTCCGACCGAGACTTCAACCGCAAGTCGTTCACCACCGGCCACACCGGCTTCTCGCTGCCGTTCACCACCTGGCCCGACAGGGCCGACGTGCCGCGCAACGCGGCCCGTCCGCTGCGCTACCTCGACCGCTTCGTCACCGTCACCCAGGGCGAGGTGTTCTACGTGACCGAGGCCCTCGCCCAGCTCGAGGGCTTGGAGCGCGGCCCGGCCGGCAACACGTCCCTCGCGGCGGCGATGGCGATCGCTCGCGAGCTGCGCCGCGACCAGGTGGTGGTGGTGCAAGAGACCGAGTACACCGGTGCCGGCAAGCACCCGCTGGCCCAGCTCGACCGGGCCCGGCAGGAGGGGATTCGCGTCGTGCGCGGCGACCCTGCCGACGACACCCCCGGCGAGGTGATCGTGATCCCCGAGCATCCGGCGCAGCTCCACGTCGTCGACGTCGACCTGGAGCGAGTCCGGGCGTCGTACGTTCGCAACGCCCTTGCTTCCCTGCCCGAGGGCACCACCCCGGCCGACGCCGACGTCGCCTTCCTCGCCGAGGAGACGCGTTGGAGCGCGGTCCGCGTCCAGGAGGAGATCGATGCGAGTCTCACCGCGACCCGATGACTTCGAGGCGAGGAGAACGCACCTGGCCGCGCTCGACGACGAGGAGCTCCGCGCCCGGTTCTGGGCCCTGGCCGACCAGATCGTGGCCCCGCTCGTGGCCGAGGCCCGCACCCACACCACGCCCGCCATCGAGCGCTCCGTGCTGTTGCGCATGGGGCTGTCGAGCGTCGAATCGAAGGCTCTCGTCGAGCGCTTGGCCGAAGCGAAGCTGCTCGGCCACGGCGCCGGACGGCTACTCGCCCAGTTGGCTGCTCGTCGCGCCGTGACCCCCCGCGAGGCCGCGCATGCGCTGCTGGAGGGCCGCTGGTGGGAGGAGGTGCAGCCGTGAAGCTCGATCCGGACCACCCTCTGGACATGCGCGAGGTGCTCGCCGATCTGGAGCACTACCGTCCCCGACGCCGCGGGTGGACATGGCGCGAGTCGCTGCCCGGCCAGCGCATCGGGCCGTTCGAGTATGCCGACATGTCGCTGGGGGTCGACCGCTCGGTCCCGCTGCCCGCCGCGCGCTACTTCGGCGACATCGACCCTCAGCCGGCGCCGGTGATCACGACCGAGATCGCGTCGGGCCGCTTCGAAGACGACCTGCGCCGAATGCGGATGGCGGCATGGCACGGGGCGGACCACATCATGGTGATCCGCACCACCGGCCAGTCCCACATCGACGGGCTGATCGAAGGCACTCCCGAGGGCGTCGGCGGCATCCCGATCACCCGCAAGCAGCTCCGCGCGACCCGCAAGGCCCTCGACGCGATCGAAGACGAGGTCGGCCGCCCGATCAACTTCCACTCGTACGTCAGCGGCCTCGCCGGCCCGGAGATGGCCGTGCTGTATGCGGAAGAGGGGGTGAACGGCGCTCACCAGGACCCGCAGTACAACGTGTTGTACCGGGGGATCAACATGCACCGCTCGTTCGTCGACGCCGCCGAGGCCAAGCGTGTGCTCGCCGACGCCGGGATCTTCCAGATCGACGGTGCCCACAACGCGAACGCGACTGCCAAGCAGGCCTGGAAGGTGACCCCGGAGCTGCTCGTGCAGCATGCGGTGAACACCGCGTACAGCCGGGCGGTGGGCATGCCGTCGGCGCAGATCGGTCTGTCGACCGTGCCGCCGACCGCCCCTCCGGCACCGAAGCTGCGCCTCGACCTGCCCTATGCCGTGGCGCTGCGCGAGGTGTTCGCCGGGTGCCGCTTCCGTGCCCAGCAGAACACCCGCTACATCGAGTCCGACACCCGCGAGGCGACGGTCACCCACGTGCTCGACACGCTGATCTCCGCGCTCACGTCGGCCGACGTGCAGAGCACGATCACCCCCGACGAGGGCCGCAACTGCCCGTGGCACTACAACAACGTCGCCGGTGTGGAGACCGCTCGCCAGACGCTGATCGGGCTCGACGGGCTGCACGACCTGGTGCAGCTCCGCACCGACGGCCCACTGCGCGAACAGGTGCGGGAGATCGTCGAGCGCGCGGTGCTGTTCCTGGAGGAGATCGTCGAGATCGGCGGGTACTTCGCCGCGGTCGAGGCCGGATACTTCGTGGACGCCGGGCTCTTCCCCGAACGCGCCGGCAACGGCATCGTGCGAGACCAGCATGCCGGCGTCGGCGCGGCGACGGTGGTGTGCCGTGAGCCCGGCTACGGAGCGCCGGTGTGCAGCCACTTCGGCGACAACGTGTACACCGAGTCGGGCGACCACGCGCCCGGTCGTCCGTGTGCTGCGATCGGCGGCTGCACCCTGTGCGACGACACGAAGATCGTGTACGTCGACGAGCTCGACCCCGACGACAACGTCGAGCATCGCCTCACCGCACCCCTCGCCGAGCGTGCGGCGGGCATCCTGCGTCCCGAGGTGGAGCAAGCTGGGGACGGCATCGTGTGCGTGACCATCTTCGTGCCTGCGCCGCGGGAGCTGGCCGAGGCGGCGGCGCTGGAAATGGCCCGGCATCTCGGGCTGCGCGAGCCCCAGGTGATCCATGCTCGGGTGCTGCACCCCGCAGAGGGGTCGGTGTTCGAGTTGAAGGGCGTCGCCGACCTGCCGATGAGGTCCGATCTGCTGGAGCTCCCCGAGCCGGTCGAAGTGCTCGACCACGCCGAGATCGAGGAGTACGTCCGCCCGCGGGCGATTCGGGTGGTGGCAGCCACGGTCGGCGAGGACGAGCACTCGGTCGGGCTGCAGGAGGTGATCGACCTGAAGCACGGCGGTATCGAGCGCTACGGCTTCGAGTGCCATCGTCTCGGCACTTCGGTGCCGGTGGAGCGGGTCCTCGACGCCGCCGCCGACGTGGGGGCGCAAGTGGTGCTGATCTCGACGATCCTCACCCACGGCGACGTGCACCGGAAGAACATGGACCGGCTGCACAGCCTGGCCGTGGAGCGGGGCGTGCGCGACGACCTGGTGCTCGTCGCCGGCGGTACCCAGCTGACCGACGACGTCGCTCGGTCGTGTGGGATGGACGCGGGCTTCGGGCGGGGGACGAGCGGGCATCAGGTGGCGAGCTTCCTGGTGCGTCGCTTGCGTGAGCGATCACTTGGTGCCTGAGTGGCCGGTCGACTGCTCACCGTCGACCTCGCGAAGGTCGAACAGAACGCGGCCGCGATCGTCGCCCAGTGCGCTGCACACGGCATCGCGGTGACGGGGGTGACGAAGGGGTTGTGCGGCGAGCCAGAGGTTGCCGCGGCGATGCTGCGCGGCGGGGTCGAGTCGATCGGGGAATCGCGGTTGGAGAACATCAGGCGGCTCCGCGCCGGCGGCATCGAGGCCGACGTGATGCTGCTGCGCATCCCGTCGCTGTCGCACGTCGACGACGTCACCGCGCTCACCCAGTCGAGCTGCAACGCGGACCTCGACGTAATCGCCGGTCTCGGTGCGGCAGCCGCCCGGCGCGGGCACTCGCACCCGGTGATCGTGATGGTCGATCTCGGTGACTTGCGCGAAGGGGTGTGGCCCGACGAGCTGGTGAGGTTCGTGCGCGCGGTGCGCGGCGTCGACGGCGTGCGCCTGGCCGGCGTCGGGGCGAACCTCGCATGCTTCGGCGGGGTGGCACCGAGCGCCGAGAACATGGGGTTGCTGGTTGCCCTGGTGGAGCAGGTCGAGGTCGAGCTCGACGTGCGTGTCGAGCGCGTGTCTGGAGGAAACTCGAGCGCCCTTCGTCTCGTGGCGGCGGGGGAGATGCCCGCCCGGGTGGACCACTTGCGCATCGGCGAGGCGATCCTCTTGGGACGCGAGACGGTGGAGCGCGCCCCCTGGCCCGGCACCGTGCAAGACGCCGTGGAGCTTCACGGCGAGGTGCTGGAGCTACGCCGCAAGCCATCGGTTCCCCTCGGCCGGCGCGGCGAGGACGCGATGGGCCATGTCCCCGAGTTCGCCGACCGGGGGTGGCTGGACCACGCGCTGGTCAACCTCGGCACCGTCGACACCGACGTCACCGGGCTGAGCCCGGTGGACGGCAGGCTGCGGGTGCTCGGTGCGTCGAGCGACTACCTCGTGCTCGACGTGTCGGATGTGCACGGCGAGCTACGGGTGGGGGCGAGCGTGTCGTTCCGGCCGGGGTACGGCGCGATGGTGACGGCGGCGAGCTCGCCCTATGTCGAGATGCGCTGCGCGTAGCGCCTACGGCACCACGTCGATGCGGTCGAGCGCAGGTGGCGCGACGGGCGAGGCGACGGCGAAGTAGTCCTCGAAGGCGTCAGTGTCGACGGCGCCGCCGAGACGGTCGGTGCCGCCGATGAGGGCGTAGAAGCCGTCGCCACCGTCGGCGAGGAAGCTGTTGACCGTCACCCGGTACGAGTTGCCCGCGACGAGGGGGTTGCCGTTGATGGTGATCCCCGACACCACGTCGAGCGTGCATCCGGGGTCGGCGGTGAGCCCGAGTGACAGGTCCCACGTGTAGCCGAGTGTCGCCGACACCTGGAGCACCCGCTCGGCGAGCGTGGTGCCGCTGGAGCTGACCCCGCAGAACTGCTGCTCGAGCGTCTGCTCGACCTGGGCTCCGGTGAGGGTCATGGTGACCATCGAGTTGCCGAACGGTTGGACGGTGAACACCTCTCCGTAGGTGACCACGCCGTTGCCCTCGCCCGCCGGACTGCTCGCGTAGAGCATGTCGGCGCGGATGCCGCCCGGGTTCATCAGCGAGATCACGGCCGCGCCTTCGCCGGGTCCGTCGGTGGCGGCGAGCTGGGCGTCGGCGATGACGCTGCCGAGCGTCCACTCCCGTGAGCCGTCCGGGTCGTTGGTGCGGGTGAGGTCGGCGGTGATCGTGCCCACCGGCCGGTTGGCGATCGGCCCGGCGACGGCCTTGTAGCGGTCGATCAGGGCGGTCACGGTGGGATCCTTCGGCACCGTGGTGCGGTCCATCAACAAGTTGTTGACGCTGACCGAGGTGACGTGACCGGTCCGGCGGTTGACGCGCATGTCGATGTCGGTCAGCAAGCGACCGAACGAGTACGCGCTCGTCACCGGGATGTCGTTGATGACGCAGTTGTAGGGCTGATGGGTGTGACCCGAGATCACCAGGTCGACGGCAGGATCGAGCCGGTTGACGATGCCGCTGATCGGTTCGCTCACCCCTGCGCACCCGTTAGGGGTGAGCGCCGTCGGCAGTCCACCTTCGTGGACGAGGACGACGATGGCGTTGACCCCGCGCCGATTCAGCTCGGGGACCAGCGCGTTGACGGTGTCGGCCTCGTCGAGGAAGTCGAACCCGGCCACGCCAGAAGGGCTGACGATCGTCGGCGTGCCCTCGAGGGTCATGCCGATGAAGGCCACCTTGGCGCCGTTGAAGTTCTGGATGGAGAACGGCGGGAACAGGGTCCGCCTCGTCGTTTCGTTGACCACGTTCGCGGCGAGGAACTTGAAGTTGGCACCGCCGAACCCGTCGCCGTCGAGGCATCCGTCGACGGGATGACACCCGCCCCTTTGCATGCGCAACAACTCGGTCGTGCCTTCGTCGAACTCGTGGTTGCCGACCGCGTTCAGATCGAGCCCGATGTAGTTCATCGCCTCGATGGTCGGCTCGTCGTGGAAGAGCGCGGACAGGAGAGGGCTGGCGCCGATCAGATCGCCGGCCGAGACCATGATCGTGTTGCGGTTGGTCTTCTCGAGCGCACGCACGTGCGACGCGATGTACTCGGCGCCGCCGTACTCGGGAGTGCCCGACGGCCCGACGCGCCCGCTCGACCCCGTGGGCGGTTCGAGGTTCCCGTGGAAGTCGTTGAGGGCAAGGATCTGCACGTCGACTTCGTGGCGCTGTAAGACCTTGGACGGTTCGGCCTGCTGCAACTTGGCATCAGCCGGGCCGAGCCCGACCGCCAAGGCGCTCGCGCACGCCATGCCGACTACGACGACGGAGGCTCGGATACGACGCATCGCGCGACCATACAGCGCCCCCGCAGCATCCTCGACATGCGACGCTCACCGTGGGAGAACGACCGCTCAGCGCGATGGAAAGCTCTGGAGGAACCAGTCCCGCGCGAGCTGCGCTGCCTGCTGCAGCGTGCCCGGCTCCTCGAACAGGTGGCTTGCGCCGCGCACCACCTCGAGCCGGCTCACACCGCCGAGACGCGACTGCGCCTCACGGTTGAGAGCGAGCACGACGTCGTCGTTGGCCCCGACGATCAGC
>WPCK01248199.1_pt1 | contig 11311 bp, 8 predicted proteins | sample 5399851 | NCBI WGS metagenome assembly WPCK01 (sample SAMN12869471, study PRJNA574797) | sludge metagenome | isolation source: wastewater treatment of pH11 | place: China:Beijing | collected 2019-05-20
CGCCGAGCGCGGCGGCGCCCGTAAGAAGATCGCGCCGCCGCGCTCGGCGTGCTTGGCGCGTCCGCACCGTCCCTCACCTTCGCGGCTCAAGCCGCAAACCCGCCCTTCCAAGGGCTGGGCGCTATCGCGGCCTCGAAGGGCATCCTCTTTGGCGCGTCACTGGCCGTTCACGAACTCGATCGCGATCATGGCGAGCGCTACCAGAAGCTCTATATCCGCGACGCTCACATCCTGACGAGCGAGCTCGAGTTCAAGCTCTCGACGCTGCGACCCAAGCACGATGTGCTCGACTTCCACGACGCCGACCGCCTGATAGGATTTGCCGCCGGGCATGCGATGTCCGTGCGAGCTCATACGCTGATCTGGGACGACGACGTGCCCGATTGGATCCATCGTCTCACCCCGGCCGAAATCCCGGACTTGCTCGATATGCACATCGAGACCGTCATGCGCCGCTATGCGGGGAAGATCCGGTACTGGGATGTCGTCAACGAGCCGATCGGTCCGTGGGACGGCATGCCGGGCAATCTGCGCGCAGGGCCCTTCTATCGCGCGCTCGGAGAAGCCTATATCGCGCGCGCGTTCAAGGCCGCGCGCGCCGCAGCGCCATCGGATATTCTGGTCCTCAACGAGGCGCAGTGCGAGACCGCCGACGAGAACGGCGAGACCTTCCGCACGAGCCTGCTGGCGCTGCTGCGCCGTTTGAAGGATCAGGGCGTGCCCATCGACGCCATCGGGTTCCAAAGCCACCTCAAACTTGCAGCAAAGTACGACCTCCCCGCCTTCGCCGCGTTCCTCCACGAGGTCGCAAATCTCGGCTTCGACATCCACATCACGGAGCTGGACGTCAACGACAGCAAGGTTGCCGGCGACATCGCCGCACGCGATCGTGCGGTGGCCCGGATGTACGCTGCCTATCTCGACGCTGTTTTGAAGGTGACGGCCGTCAAAGTGATCGAAACCTGGCAGCTCAGCGATGCCACAAGCTGGATGAATGATCCCGCAACGCAAGCCCGCATGGCGATACGTTCGGACCCGCGGCCGTTGCCCTATGACGCGAGCTTCCAGCGCAAGCCCGCGTGGGATGCGATTGCCGAGGCATTCGACGCCGCGCCGGCGCGCTGAATCCCTCTCTTCTTCCCGATGAGGCCGCTTAAGCCGCAACCACGGTGTTGCCGCTGAAACGGCGGCGCTGCAGCGCGCGGTGGTTTTCATAGATGTGGGCAAGCTGATACTCGGGCGTGAAATCACCGACTTCGCGCGCAACGCCTTCGGGCGTGATGCTGCCGTTTGCGATACCCGCATGCGTCTTTACAAAGGCATCCGCCAGCCGTGCCGCCATATCGTCATGATCATTCGAGCGCGCGACGAGCCTGCCCGAGACGCCGTCCTTGATGACGCTGGCGAGCTGCGGGAGATGGATGGCGCACACAGGACGTCCGGCGCCCAGTGTCTCTAGAACGGAGAACGGCATCCCCTCGAACTCGGAGGTCAGGATTCCCGCGTGAACATTCGAGAGAACGTCCGCAACCCCTTGCGCGCTCTTGAAACCATGCAGGATCGAGTACGGGCGAATGTCTTCGAACTCGGCAAATCGCGTTGGATCGCTCGTGCCCATGTAATGGAACTCGACGCCCTCGCCCAGCCGCTCGCGCAGGCGGGCAATCGTCTTGAACATGAGCGAAGGCACCTTGAAGAGATCGAGGCGGCCGGCAAATGCGATGCGAAAGCCGGTCTTCGGGAACGGCGTGGGATGGAACTGCTTGGTATCGACCCAGGTGGACTGTGTTTCGATCTTGCCCGCATTAGCCGGGTAGGTCTGGCGAATGCGCTCGGTGATGATCGGGTTGACGCACATAAATTTATCGCACGCCTTCACGGCGAGCCATTCGTTGATGTTGTGGACGTAACGGTAGCTTTTCAGCAGCGAGTCCATCTGCAGCTTGGGCGCGCCCTCGCCGTGGAGCATCTGGATGAAAGGAACACCCAGACCCTTGACGAGCGTTGCGAACTCGACGCGCTGCAGGTCGACGCTCGTTGGGCATTCACGCAACACCCGGCGCACGGACGGCAGATAGCGCAGCAGCCCTTGCATGAACTGGAAGTTGATCGACTCTTTCAGGCTGCGGGCGGCTTCGCGCGCCTTGTCTTCCGGGTAGTACAGCACGGGGAGAAAATCGAACGGCTTGCCACGGAACGTCTCGCGCGTGACCTTGCCCAATGGGCGCTTTCCTGAGGCGTCGACCCCGACCATCAGGAAGCTGAAGTCATCCGGGAGATGGCCGATCATGTCACGGACGAAGGTTTCAAGGCCGCCGACCTTCGCGCCCAGCGGGTCGAAGGAGTGAATGACGCAAAGGCGATACTGCATGAGCCAGGGTACTTCCGGTTACGCGATAAGCCGGCCGCGACGGGCGGCCGGAACGAGACTATTCCAGGATCGTGCCGCTCGCGACGCAAGCCGCACGGCGAAGTGCCGCGGAGGACGGTCTGGGTGACATTAAGGTTGCCAAGCGCGCATCTCCCAGAGTGCTTCCGGAAAAGTGGGAACCGGTTTTCCGATAAGAAGCACGACAAAATAAAAGCCTCTAGACCTGCCGCAGCGCCCGGAACTTGGCCAGCACGCCGCCGATCTCGCCCGGATAGACCGCGGCAAGAGCCAACGCGTAGACCATGCCGCCGGTCAAGATCGCCGCCGCGAGCGAGGGCACCGAGGCCGACATCGGCACGAAATGCAAAGCGGCAATCATGGCGGCTGTCGCGGTGGAGATCCGCACCAGATGCCCCATCGGCAGCGTGAAGCGATGCAGATAGGCTCCGCACATCAGCGTGACGACAAGACTGGCGATTGCGCCACAGGCCGCGCCCGCCACGCTGCCCGGAAGGCCTCCCATCGCCAGTCCGGCAGCACCGCCCACAATGGTACTCAGTCCGTCGAACACGTCGTTGGCCAGTGGAATTCTGGTTTCCTCGCGCAGCAGAAACACCTGTTCTCCGAAATGAATGCGCAGGTTGCGCGCCGCGCCCGCCAGGATCGCCCACGGAAGAACCGCTGCCGTCATTTCCTGAAAGGGAGCCGCAACGATGCGTTCGACAAGCGGGCCTGAGATGGCCCACAGACCGCCTGCGGCGGGTGCCAGAATAGCCAGCAGCAGGACGCCGTTGCGCACGAGCTGCGCCTGACCCTCCGATATGCCGTTTTCGCGTGAGCGCGCCACGGCAAGCGGGAACGCCGCTGCGGTCACAAGCATGGCCGAGAAGGCGGCGGCCCTTAGCCCCAGTCCCCAACCAACGGTGACGAGACCAACCGCACCGGCCCCCTCTTTATGCTCGATGACGAACCGGAGCCCGTTGTTGGCGAGCCATACAAAGAGGCCGCCGATCACCAGGGGCATTCCGTAGCGAAGCCCCGTGCGGATGATGTCGGCAGATATGTGGTGTGGCCGGGATCCCAGGCCCAGCCGCCCGATGACACCAGCCAGCGCCAGACACTGCGCCAGCGCGTATCCCCACAACACGTTAGCGGCGGACGCTGAGAACAGCTTCACGAACAGCACGCCGAGCGCCAGCCCAAGCACGGGCCAGCTCACCTGCATGATGGTATATACGAGCGTATCCTGTGCGGTGCGCGCGCGATCGGTCAGGTGCGTTGCAAGCGTGCGCGACAAGCAATAGGCGAGTGCGGCCGCGGCCAGGGACGGCGACCATGCCACATCGATGAACAGCGGCAAAGCCACGACGCCAAGGGCTGTGCCAACCGCCGCAGCCAGCATGACGCCGGCTTCCGTATTCATGAACGCGGCCTGGCCGTGGGCATCGGCATTCCGGTCGAAATAGCGCATCGTATAGAGCGTGAACCAGAACATGGTCGCGATGTAGCCAAATTCCTGCGCTGCCGTGATCAGCGCGAACGTTCCCATCTCGACGGGGTCGAGAAAGTACGTCCACAGCACGATCGACAGGAATTGGACGACGGGTCCAAGCACCTGCGCGGGCAGATAAAGCAGAGTTTGTCGCAGAAGCATGTCACCCGCTGACTTGTATCGGCGCCCGACGGCAAGAAGATTGCGGCACGCTCTTCTCTAGCCGCAGGCTTGGTAATATGCGAGCGTTGCGGGCGCACCACAAAGCGCCTCGGCCAGCGCCGCATGACATAGGAGCGCATCCTCGCCCATGCAAATCTGCGTCCACCTCGACGCTGCCCGGCTTTATCGCTGGCACTTGGCGCTTCTGGCGGCCCTTTCGGAGAACGGTCATGAGGTTGCTGTCTCGTTTGGAGACACGCCCGAGCCGCTGCCGACCAGTTTCACCGTCCTTATCGACTACGACCATGCGCGGACAAGAGCGGGAACGGATCGATTTTCCACCCTGTTGAGACCGGAGGCCTTTGCCGCGTGGCCGCAGTATGCAGGCGGCGGCTACGACATCATGATCGACCTGTCGTCAGCGAGCGCCATCAAGACCCACCCCGGACGCGTGGTGCGCCCGCTCTACGATGGGTCGTTCAAGGACTACGCGCTGTTTCACGCCATCCTGCAACAAAGGTCGCCTGTCCTCAGTGTGTCGGATTCGGTGACGCGGGATCACGTCTGGGCGCTCGGACGTCCCGCCATCGAAACGCCGTGGCGGCCAGCTTATGCGATGGACAACATCACCTCGCGCGTTGTCGAAGGGCTGGTGCGCGTTGCGAACCGCATCGCGCTTGGTGAAATTCCCCAGGATGAACTGCCGCAGGAACGCACCGCGGCCGGACGTTCCAGCATCTTGCCCGCGGCATCGGTGTTCGCGCGCAGGTGCGTTCCCAGGAAGGCAGCGCGCATCGGCGAACTGCTCACCGGCAATGAAGCCAAATGGCATGTCGCCTGGCGCAGGATCACGGCACAAGCCGCCACACAATCGGCAAGCCAGGAACTGGAACTCACGGCCTATCGCACGCTTGAAGATGGTGGCCGGCGCTATTTTGCCGATCCCTTCGTCTTCGCCCATGAGGGCACCACGCACATCTTCATAGAAGAACTGCCAAAGGCGACGGGCAAGGGGATCATTTCGCACTTCACGTTGACGGACGACGGCACGCCCTCACCTGTCGCGCCCGTGCTGGAAACGGATGTTCACTTGTCCTATCCATTCGTCTTCGCCCACGAGGGCGGCATTTATATGCTGCCTGAATCGTCTGCCGCCGGTGGGCTGGACCTCTATCGCGCCAAGCGCTTTCCCCACGAATGGGAAAAGACCACCCGCCTCGTCGAGGGGCGCATCCATGACGCCACGCTGTTTGCGCACGAGGGGCGCTGGTGGATCGCGGCAGGCAGCGAGACCTTCCAAAGTTCCAGTTGGGACGGCCTCTCGCTTTTTTATGCCGAGAGCCTGACCGGCCCATGGCATCCCCATCCGCTGAACCCCGTGCTGGTCGATGCCGCCGCCGCGCGGCCCGCCGGCGCACTGTGGCGCGATGACGCTGGACGGCTGATCCGTCCCGCGCAGGACTGCACTGGCGGCTACGGCAGCAGGCTGACGCTGCGCGCCATCACAAGGCTCGACCCGGAAACCTTCGCCGAGGAAACCGTCGGTACGGTGTCGTTTGCAGCCCGTTCAGGAATCCTGGGTCCCCACACCCTGAGCCGTGGCGGGGGCTTTGAGGTGATCGACCTCTTTGCCCGTCCCAGCGCCCTCAGGGCTGGTTATCGCGAATGAATGACGCTATAAGCCCGCTGACTGGAAAGCGGCGGTTGCCGCGCTACGATAGGGTTTCCAGGCGTCGCAACATCCAAATCACCGCGGAAGCGATACACACCCGGACGCCTAACAATGCCGGCTTAGCACAGTGGTAGTGCACCTGATTTGTAATCAGGGGGTCGTAGGTTCAAATCCTACAGCCGGCACCAAATATCAGAGACATCCCGCATAACATGAAAAGCCGGTTCGCATCCGCCATCAGCCGGCTCTAACTGGGTGCGACGGCGCAGCTGACCGCTCCCGCGCAGAGAGGCGCGGTCAAGCTTCTCAAGATTTCGTGGCGCCGCGCGCCGAGGTGCGCCAGTTTTCGATCGCATCATTGGGCGTCAGCGCATAGTGTACCCGCGGCTTGCGCAACCCGGCGGAAAGCAGCGTGCGGCGGATCGCTGGCCTGGTGCCCGCAAAGTAGACGGCCGTCCCGGCGTTATGAAGCTTGTGCACGAAGCCTTCGAGCGCCTTGGCCGCCGTCGTGTCCACCAGCGGCACATCCGTGAAGTCCAACACAAAGACCTTGGGGTGCGTGCCCATGCGATCCAGAACCGAACTGACGGTTGCGGTGGCCCCAAAGAAGAATGCGCCACTGATGCGGTACACCATGGCCCCGCCGTCGAAAGCTTGCGGCGTGTATGCCGTGCGGTCGGCACCCGTGGCATCGGCCGTATCCTCGGCGATCATCTGACCGCCTCCCTCCACCTCCACCGCTTCAGCCATTCTGTGCAGGAAGAGGAACGCGCCAAGAGTGACGCCAACGGCGATGGCCGTGGTGAGATCTTCGAAAATGGTGAGCAGGAAGGTCACCATCAGGACGGCCGCATCGCCCCACGACGCCCGCAGCAGGCTGGCAAACTCCTCCTTCTCAACCATGTTCCAGGCTACGACCGCGAGCACGGCACCCAGGCTGGCAAGCGGAATGTACGCGGTGAGCGGCGCGGCAACGAGCATGAAGAGGAGCAGGTAGACCGCATGCAGCATACCCGAGACCGGCCCGTGCGCACCGGCGCGGATGTTCGTGGCGGTGCGAGCGATCGTTCCGGTCGCACACATGCCCCCGAAGGTGACAGACGCGATGTTGGCAGCCCCTTGCGCCACCAGCTCGCAATTGGAGCGGTGCTTGCGCCCCGACATGCCATCGGCCACGACAGCCGACAGCAGGCTTTCGATCGCGCCGAGCAGCGCAATGGTGACTGCGTCCGGAAACACGGCATGCATCTTGGCCAGATCGAAGCTCGGCACCGATGGCAAGGGCAGCGTGCGCGGCATTTCTCCGAATTTCGAGCCGATGGTCGTGACGTCGAGGTGCAGGAGCGTGCTGAGTAGCGCCGTCGTGGCGACGGCGATGAGCATTCCCGGCCACCGTGGCCGCACGCGGCGCAGACCGAGGATGATGCCGACAGCGAGAACCGCGAGTGCAAATGTTGCAGGTTTGAGCGTCACAAGGCTGTCCCAGATGGCGCCGAGCTTGGGCAGAAAGGCTGCAGGCTCATGTTGCATGTCGAGCCCGAGAAGTTCCCTGATCTGGCTGGCGAAGATGATCACGCCGATACCTGCCGTGAACCCCACCGTGACGGGAAATGGAATGTACTTGATGTAGGTTCCTATGTGCAGATAGCCCGCAGCGATCATCATGCAGCCTGCCATCAACGTGGCGAGCACCAGACCGTCATAGCCGTGACGCTCCACGATACTGGCGATCAAGACAATGAACGCTCCCGCAGGCCCGCCGATCTGAAACCGGCTTCCGCCGAGCGCGGAGATCAGGAACCCGCCGACGATGGCGGTGAACAGCCCCTTGTCTGGAGATAGGCCCGAGCCGATGGCGATGGCCATCGAGAGCGGAAGGGCAACAATGGCAACCGTCAAACCCGCCAGTGCATCTGCCCTGAAATCTGCGGCCGTGTATCCTTCACGCAGCAACGTCACCAGCTTTGGCGTGAACAGCTCGGCAAAGCTCGGCACAGGCCGCTTTGGATTTCGAGCAATGGTCGTTTCCATGGCACTTCTCAGCTTTGCTTTGAGCAACCTGCGGCGTTCACAGTTCTGGCCCCAGACGCGGCGGGAGCAGGCAGGATGCCGACAGAGCGGCGCTCGTGGCCCCGAGCCGCAGATCAAATGGGCCGGTCACAATCGGGTCCGATCTCCGCTTTACGAGCTGAGGTCCCGTCGCGCACCCCCAATGAGACAATCGCCCGGGGCCGATATTAGCCGCTTCGCCGCTTTACGCCAGCCGTACTTGTGACGCGGTTTCAAGAAATGCACAGCAGGCCGGCGCCTTTACGCGTGACACCGCGAGGTGCGATTCGAAGCGGGCGGTTGATCAATCCGCCGCTCTTCATCGGCCAGCTGCGGCCTGAATGCCTTCCGGACAGCGCGCCTAGCCAGCGCAAGGCGTCGAACGGAATCGCCTACCAATTTTAATCAGTATTCCGACAAAAATAATGAAACTGAAACGGTTCGGATCTTGCTGTGTTGGCGCGCCCTCGACCACGGTTACGCGCCAGACATAAAACGAACGCACGCCGGGATCGGACGGAGGGCTCGTCGATCCCGGCGTGGTGTCAAACGCTCATGCGCGCACGGCCGCCTTGGTGTTTGTAGTTTTTTTAGCCAGCGGCGGGCAGCGCGATGAAGCGCTGAGAGTTCTCGTGCTGTACGAGCGCGAGCGTGTGCTTCTTGCCGTTCGCCCCGGCCTCCTTCAGAGCCTGCTTGAGATCCTGCACCGAGGAGATCGGCTTGCCGGCGATCTTCAGGATGACGTCGCCCGCCTCGATGCCGGCATCGGCTGCCTGACCGTCGGGATCGACGTTGAGCACCGCAAGTCCGGCATCACCTGCACCATCCACGCTTGCTGCAGGCGCAACGGTCATGCCGAGCTTGCCGGCATCTCCCTGCTCGCCCTTATCGCTTTGCGCATCGGCGACCTTCTCGTCCTTGTACTCGCCGAGCGAGACGGTGACAGTCTCGGCCTTCTGGTTGCGAACCACAGACAGGGATACGTCCTTGTTGGGCGCGAAACCTGCAATCATCTTGGCGAGCGCGCGAGCATCCTTCACCGGTGCGCCGTCGACGGCGGTGATGATGTCGCCCGACTTCAGGCCGGCCTTTGCCGCAGGTCCGCCCGCAACTGGCTCGGAGATCAATGCGCCGGTAGCGTCCTTGAGACCGAGGCTGTCGGCAATTTCCTTGGTGACAGGCTGGATCTGAACGCCAAGCCAGCCCCGCTCGACGCGTCCCTTCTCATGCAGCTGGGCCACGACGGTTTTCACGGTTGCTGCCGGAATGTCGAAGGCGATGCCGACGGACCCGCCGGTCGGTGAAAAGATCGCGGTGTTCACACCGACAACCTTGCCCTGCAGATTGAATGTCGGACCACCGGAATTGCCGCGATTGACCGCCGCGTCGATCTGGATGAAGTCGTCATAGGGTCCGCTGCCGATATCGCGGCCATGAGCCGAGACGATGCCGGCGGTGACCGTGCCGCCCAAGCCAAAAGGATTGCCCATGGCGACAACCCATGAACCAATCGCAGGCATCTCGTCGGCCATCTGCACATAAGGGAAGTCGTTGCGGCCCGAGACCTTCAACAAAGCAAGATCCGTCTTGCTGTCGGTGCCGACGACGCTGGCGGGCAACTGTGTGCCATCCTCAAGCACGACTTCCACTTCGACCGCCTTATCAACGACGTGGTTGTTGGTGACGAGGAAGCCGTCATTGGAAATGAAGAAGCCCGAGCCCTGTCCCTGGTTGAACTTGGGCTGCTGGCCGTTGCCCCAGCGATCGCCTTGACCGTTTCCGTTCTCACCGAACTGTTTGAAGAATTTCTCGAACGGCGTGCCTTCGAATGGATTGCCGTTTGGAGCGCCGTTGGGGAAGTTCACCATCTGCTGATCCATCGGCGCCTTCACGCGCACGGATACGACAGCGGGCTTCACGGCCTGCACAAGAGAAGTGAAATCGGGCAGGTTCGCGGCCGCCTGACCGGCCTTCTGCGACAGGTCCGAAGCTTGCCCTGTCGTCTGAGGCCAGGGCTTGTTTGCTTCCGCGCGCACATCCCAGGCCGCAGTGGTTCCGATGATGAAGGCGCATGCGGCCACGCCCATGAGCAGCCGCGTCGCCAAGGCAGCTCGGGGCTTGCCTGCGCGCGCCGCCGGCTCGTTCGTGTATGTCATATTCGCAATCTCCTGATCTTTGAGGATCTATCCAAGCGCCGAGGGGGGGGACTTTGCATTGGCGCTTCGTGGAGAAAGGTGTCACGGCGAACCTCTCCGCAACATGGAGAACAGCCTAAAATTTTGTAAGACATCGCACGCGATGGCGAGCCACTGGCCGGAGATTTCTAGGAAGAAAAAGCTACCGAAAGCAAAAGAGAGCCGCGGCGCCGTCTTCGCCATGACTCTCATTCATCAACTGATTAAAAAGTCAGCTGCGCAGGCGTTGTCCGCCATCATGTACTTCGTCTGCCTATCGCGCTGCGCCTGTGTCGATGCGCGCAAGCCAACGTTCGAACGCCAGCCTCAAAGTCTCAATATCGCCCTTCAATCCCTCACGGAGCGGCGCGGTCTTGGCGTTCGCGCCGATCTGAAGATGGCGCAGTTTGAAGTCGGCGGCCGCCTGACGCGCGGGACCTAGAAGAGCGCCCTGCTTTTCCAATTCCGCAATCCTGTCGCCGATACGTTTTCCCAACTCATTGAGCCGGTCCAGATCATCCAAATGAGAGCCTGGCATGATAGCCTCCATTGACTATCCGTTAGGTGGTTCCAGAACCATCCAACGATAACGCGGTGACAATCCGTATGCAAAGCAAGACCGGCACCAAACCTGGCCAATGCTTACATGGATAGAAACATCTCGGCACTTGGCCTTGGATGGCCGCGCACCAGGAGGCTCAGATCTTGACGATTACGATTTACCATAACCCGGCTTGTGGCACCTCGCGCACCACGCTGGCCATGATCCGTCAGTCTGGCGCCGAGCCCGAAGTCATTGAGTATCTCAAGAATCCCCCGTCGCGCACGCAGCTGATCAAATTGATAAAGGCGATGGGCATTTCCCCGCGAGATCTTTTGCGTCGCAAAGGCACACCCTACGACGAACTGGGCCTCGACGATCCCAAATGGACCGGCGCGGAGCTGATCGATTTCATGATCGCTCACCCCATTCTCATCAACCGCCCCATCGTGGTGACACCAAAGGGCGTCCGGCTGTGCCGGCCGCCCGAATTGGTGCTCGACTTATTGAACGACGAGAGTGCCCCCCGGAAATAACAACTTCACCTTGTCATCCCGGGCAAGCAAGCACGGATGCAATCCGGGCGAAGCGCCGACCCGGGACCCCGCGCATCAGTGCGAAGCGCAAATCATCTCACGCAACATGACGCCAAGCCCTCCTGGGTCCCGGCGCGCGCTGCGCGCGGCCGGGATGACAAGAAGGAAATATGCTCGGCAGAGATGACCAAGTCCGGCGAGCGCCGACGTTTCGCGACTTTACTCGATGCACTGGTAATACCGATACTTCCACGTGGGATTACCGGTCTCAAGCCAACGCTGCCACAGCCACCCACAGCCGCCGTCGCTATAGC
>WPCK01280025.1_pt1 | contig 11285 bp, 8 predicted proteins | sample 5399851 | NCBI WGS metagenome assembly WPCK01 (sample SAMN12869471, study PRJNA574797) | sludge metagenome | isolation source: wastewater treatment of pH11 | place: China:Beijing | collected 2019-05-20
TTCAAGCGTACCGTACCGGATATTCGAGTCGATGGAGTCCGCGAACAACATCGTTTGCTGGGTGACGTATCCAATCGCCTTGCGCAAGTCCGCCAGGCGGTAATTTCGGATATCGTGGCCGGCGACCAGTATCCGGCCCGATTTCGGGTCGAAAAACCTTAGCAGGAGATTGATCAAGGTGCTTTTGCCACACCCGTTTGCACCAACGATCGCTAACGACGTTCCCGCCGGAATTTCAAAGGAAACTCCGTCGAGTGCCGGAAGCGGACGGGCCGTCTCGGCTCCTTCCTGGTCGGGATAGGAAAAGACGACGTTTTCAAACCGAATTGCCGGGTTGCCAGCGGGAAACGGGATCGGTTGCACGGGATCGCGAATTTCGGGGATCCGGTCAAAGAGCGGAAAAACCCGCTCCGCCGACACTTCGCCCGACTGGATGACGTTGAAGACGTCACCGAGTTTTCTCAATGGATCGGACACGCCAATCAGGAACCCGAAAAAGAGCATGATTTCGCCGGGAGTCATCGGAGTCGTGCAGAGCCTGACTCCCAGCAAATGCGTTTCACGGTTCAGAACCAGCCAGGCGCCGGCGACTGCCGACATGGCCACGACAATCACACCGAGCACCTCACTGTTTGTCCGCGCCAGGGCCCCCAGCAAGCTGATTTTCATGGACTTCCGGTAAACCGCGGTGGCCGTTGTACGAAACCGGTCATGCTCGTGCTCTTCCATGTTGTAGGCCCGCACAACCCGCTGGTACGTCAGGGCCTGGAACAGGCGGTTGAGCAATACCGCGGACTCTTCGATCGCGCGGCGCTGGGCGCGTTTGGTAACTTTGGCAAGCGTCAGCAAAACGAATGCGGCCATCGGAACGACGACAAGCGAAAACAGGAGCAGTCGCCAGTTCAAAAGAGCGGCGCCAATGATGCATGCTCCCATCTTGAGAGGCTCCCGCAGCAGCTTTCCGTAGATCACTGTCAGAGCCAGTGCAATCGCATTTGTCTCACCGCGAATCCGGTTGACCAGGTCGGCCGTTCCCTTGACCCCCAACTCGTGGGGCTCCATCCGCAAGGTGTTCCGAAAGAGCCGGTCCTGGATGTCGAGAATCGTCCGCCGTCCGGTCCTGTCGACAAGATACATGTTGATGCTGAGAAAGAAACAGCGGAGCAGCGTGGCGAGGAACAGGACGCCAAACACCAGCAGTAACGTCTGAAAGGGATCCTCCGGGAGGTAGGCCTGGACCCAGGGCTTCAGGGCCTCCATGCGGCTGATCCCTTCGCGCTCGGCGACGATGAGATCCTTGCGACCTTCGATCGCTTTCTCAATCCGTTTCCGGCTGGAGGGATCGGCAGCCCGCAATTCCCCTTCCAGCTCGCCAATCCTCAATTCCGCTTTCTTTATGGAATCGCGGGACGTCTCGATTCGGTCTTCGACGACCCCCTGCAGCGACCTCCCGCGAAAAACAATTTCGATCAGCGGGAGCGCTCCGCCAATGTTGGCTCCCCACAGGATGGCGACCAGAAAGGCACAAAGTGTCGAACAAAGTATCGACCACTTGTACCGAAACGACATTCGAAGCGCACGACCCAGATGTTTCATTTCCAGTCCATTCGCGTCCTTGCCGTGCGCGGTCGGTTTTTTCGAATGAGGCGTCCTGCCTCTGCAAACGCACAGGTTAATCCATCCCGTCAAAAACCGGCAAGGTCAGTCGACTTTGTCCTGGGGCCAAGGGAGACCGGGATTTCCCATTGATCCTGAAGCGAACTTCGCCGATCATTTCGGTAAATCCCGGTGCTCCACCACGTTTGCCGGCAATGCAAGCACTTCCAGTCAATGAATTTCTCAAATGCGCCAGTCACGTCCCGATTATCGACGTTCGGGCGGGTTGCGAGTTTGCGCAGGGTCACATTCCCGGCGCCATCAACCTTCCCCTGTTTGACGACGACGAAAGGGGGGAAATCGGAACTCTGTACCGCAAATCGGGGCGCGAAGCGGCGATTCTGCGCGGGCTGGAGCTGGTCGGTCGCAAAATGTCGCGTCTCGCTGAACAAGCACTGGAGATTTCACGCAACGCCCGTACCAGCCGAACGCCAATTTCCGAAATTTGCGAAGGGCAAACATTCCCGGACTTGCTCGTCCATTGCTGGCGCGGCGGAATGCGAAGCCGCAGCGCGGGATGGCTTTTCGAACAGGTCGACCTTTCAGTGGCTCTCCTCGATGGCGGTTACAAGGCCTTCCGCCGTGCAGGGAGGGAGACCATGCATCGCCCGTTTCCGCTGATTGCCGTGGGTGGGCTGACCGGCAGCGGAAAAACCAGACAACTTGCGGCACTCGCCAAAGCAGGCCAGTCGGTCATCGATCTCGAACGACTGGCCAATCATCGGGGCTCGGCGTTTGGCGGCGTTGGACTTGGACCCCAACCCACCGCGGAACAATTCGAAAATGAACTTCACATGGAATTGAGAAGGGTTCAGAACCATTCGCGAATCTGGATCGAAGCCGAAAGCCGCATGATCGGTTGTATTCCGATTCCAGGCCCCTTTTTTGAACAAGCCGTCAGCGCTCCGCTGGTTATCATGAACGTACCCCTGGCAAGACGAATCGAGCTGCTGACACACGAATATAGCTCCGTTCCGCAAGAATCGCTGATCGAGTGCATCCAGAAGATCCGCAAGCGACTGGGGGGGCTCGATGCCGATTCGGCAATCGATTCAGTAAAGCAGGGGGATTTCGCCGGCTGCGCACAAATCTGCCTGAAATGGTACGACCGATCCTATGGCGGACCGAAGTACCTCGCCAGCCGCCGGGTCGCGTGCCAGATCGATGTGGAGGAACCGGGCTCGAAAGATGCAACTTCCGCCATGATTGAACTGGCAGATTCGAACTTCCAGGCAATTCCCGTGTGCCCCGCCAGGCCGGTTTGATTTAGTGCTGTCATTCTGAATTGCCATCAAGTGACACGCCCGGCAACACGTTTTTTTCCTCTAGCGTTGAACGATATTTACCTGCTTGCCGGTAACTGGTATTCCATTCGCGGCGCCATGAACAGAAAAAGCCAGCGATTTCCTCCGGCCTTTCACGATGCGAATCCGTTTTCGTAAAAAAAAGCCTGCTCCTGCAATGCCGCCCGAGCCGCGGACCTTGCTGGCCGAACGATTTCCCGACGTCTCCGGGGAAGTGCTGGATATTGTGGACGGCGTCTCGCCATTCACGATGACCTCTGCGGAAAGGCTGGTGGCACTTTGTGATTCCGTTTCCTATGTGGTGCAGAACCGGATTGAAGGAGCGATAGTCGAATGCGGAGTTTGGCGCGGCGGCAGCATGATGGCCGCGGCGCGCACGCTGCTCTCTCATGGCGTTTCTGACCGGGAATTGTGGCTGTACGATACGTTTGATGGAATGAGCGAGCCGGGCAAGATCGATGTGGACCTGACAGGAGCTGCCGCGAACCATTTGCTTGCCGAACAGGATCGATCGGTCGCTCATTCCGTCTGGTGCCGTTCTCCACTGGAGGACGTTCGCCAGAACTTGCAGGAAACCGGTTATCCTCAATCAAAAACCTTTTATGTGGCCGGCAAGGTCGAGGAGACGATTCCCGGGAGTATTCCGGACGAAATCAGTCTGTTGCGGCTCGACACCGACTGGTACGAATCGACAAGGCATGAACTGGAACATCTTTGGCCCCGGCTGGTGCCCGGCGGCATCCTGATCATCGATGATTATGGGCACTGGCAAGGCTGCCGCAGGGCCGTCGACGAATTTTTTTCCAGTCGCCGGATACCGGTTTGCCTTTGCCGGATCGACTATACCGGCCGGATGGCGGTCAAACCGTCTGACAACCGGAGTTCGCGCTCTTCCGAGTCTCTTCCCGGAGTGCGTGCCGCGTGAATCAGTTTCGAAAAAAATGCGAAGCGGCCGATCGGCTGAACATCGGTTGTGGTCGACAGACCCATCCGGACTGGACAAACATTGATCTTGTACCAGCCAGTCGGAATGTTCTCGGCTGCGACATTCGAAAAGGGCTCCCGTTTCCCGCGAACCGGTTCGAAGCCGTCTACCATTCCCACTTGCTGGAGCACCTTCCGCCGCAGGAAGGCGAGGCTCTTGTCGGAGAATGTTTCCGGGTACTGAAACCCGGTGGCGTTCTTCGAATCGTTGTTCCAGACCTGGAGAGAATTGCCGAACTTTATCTAAACAACCTGAGAATGGCCTTATCGGGAAACGCCGATGCGATGGCGAACTATGAATGGATGAAGCTTGAACTGCTCGATCAGCTGGTCCGCAGCAAATCCGGCGGCAACATGGGGCCGTACATGATCGACGTGCAGAGAAGCAACTCGGCTTTTGTTCGCGAGCGAATTGGCCTGGAAATCAATTCCTGCGCGCCGGATCGATTCGATGAATGCGAAACGGCGGCGGGACCGGTCAAGAAATTCAGCAGCACCTTGCAGCGTTTCCGTCGCTATCTGGCTTCAGCTGCTGTCCGTATGTTGTTGGGAACGGAAGGTGAATCCGCGTTTTCCGAAGGCTTGTTCCGCAACTCAGGCGAAGTTCACCGCTGGATGTACGACCGCCTCTCACTGCGCGACCTCTGCCTGCGACAAGGCTTTTCATCGTTTTCCGTCTGCCGGGCCGATGAAAGCCGCATCGATTCGTTTGGCCGGTTTCAGCTCGACGTGTATTGCGGCGAGGTCCGCAAACCCGACTCCCTGTTTGTGGAGTGCCTCAAGCCTATGCCGGCAACAGCTCTTCGCGCCGCCGCCTGAACGTCGTCCCCGACCCTACGGTGACGCTGACCACGGGTAATCGCCTGGTATACACCCACAGAGTGAACCAGCCCCCCGCATCTACAACGCCTTCTACTCGTCTTTCCCGACAGCCTTCCCGCCGTGAAGTACTACGGACGGGTTCCCAGACTACAAGGCAAAAAAACCGTGGGCTAGCGCCCATCGGCTGATGAATTCAAACCTGCGCGATGTGCCAACAGGTCATTTCATGCCAAATTCTTCGGCCTGGCACTATTTTCTGCGAATAGACGATTTCCGTGTGAGCCAGCGAAAGCGTGGATTTCGCATTGACTGGTGGCAGGTCAGAGAACCGTTGGCTGGCGCTCGTCGGCTGACTCAATCAACACGGCCTGGCCTGCCAGGAATGGCTCCGGCAGAAATGGGTCCACGCTGCTGGAAGCAAATTTAACCTGTGGGCCCGGTACGAAAGGAGACTTTTATGAAGTCGATCGAACGAAAACCGGTCCGAAGCGATTCGCAACCGGTGAAGGAGCAAACGACGAACAAGAAACGGTTTCAGATCGTGAAGCTCGAACCGCGCATTGCGCCCAAGCTGGCAGCGAACCACAACGAAACGTTTGTTCGCGACAACGCCTGAGAGCGGTGTTGAAAAACTTCGTCGATTCGCCGGCACTGGCGGCCCGGCCACCAGTGCCCGGCGTAAACCGCAAGGTCGCCAGACACCTGGGCGATTTCGCCATCTCGAACCTGTTGGACTGACTTCGGGGCCTTTCGAGTAAGAGTACGAGTACGAGCACCATTTCATTGAGTACGAGTGGGAAAGCGTTCGATAAGAGATTGGCGTTTTATGAATTGACCAGCAATGCCCGTATCTGTTTTAACCGGTTCGCCCGCATCGTATCGTTCGCTACGGCAACTCACCCGACGGGCTGATGCTGCACTCTCTGGCGGAAAATATGACTTGGCGGAACGACTGTTCAGGAAGGCACTTGCCGCACGGGATGTGAATCCTGAGCTGCCACCAAACCCGAAGCGATCGCGAACCGATGCCGATGAACTGGAAATTGCGACGCTGCTGAACAGTCTGGCAGTTGTCCACAAGTACCAGGGAAAATTCGAGGAAGCGAGCCGACTGTATCGAAGCGTGTTGCTGATCCTCAAGAGAATTCTCGGGCCGAACGATGGGGCGGTGGCGACGCTTTACCACAACCTTGGCGGCCTGGAACATGCTCGCGGCCGATTCTCTCGCGCCGAACCGCTGGCTCGCCGCGCGGTTGCCATACGCCTGAAAGATCCGCATGCGCGGGATTCGGAAATCGCGGCAGATCAGGCTGCCCTGGCGGCGATTCTGGACGGGCGCGGCAAGCGGGACGAAGCGGAACGACTGTTTCGCCGCGTGCTCGCGGTTTTCTCGCGAACACACGGAGCCGAACACCTGGAGATTGCCGTCAATCTGAACAATCTCGCAGCGCTCTTTCAATCTCGCGGCGACAACATCCGGGCCGAAAAACTTTATCGCCGGGCTCTCGCCATCAAGGCGAAATTCCTTGGCCCGACACATCCCGATACCGCGACGACCTTGAACAACCTCGCCGTACTGTGCAAATCAAATGGCGAATTCGACAAGGCGGAAGCACTTTACCAACGGGCATTTTGCATCCTGGAGAACGCGTTCGAGCCCGGCCATCCGAAACTGAAAACGTGCGCCAAAAACCTCGCTGCCCTGCGGCGCGAAAGAAAACTTCATGAGCGGAACAACGCTGAAAATCGCCGACGAGGTAACCGGCGCTGAAGAGCGGCCAGCGAAGTTGCCGCAATCACCGGGTCGAGCGCAACAACCGATCGACCGGTTTGACTCTTTGCCGGCGCAGGCGCCGACACTGACGATCCAGCCTTTGTACAATGGGCAATACGTTGTCAAGGCGACCCAATCGACTGAATTCCTGCAATTGGGAGAAGAAGAACATTTCCTGCTCAGTCAACTGAACGGCGAAAACGACGCGGCAACGGTTTGTGCCAGCTACGAGGGCCGATTTGGCCAGATGCTCTCGCTTGATGAGTTTGAAGAGTTTTTGGAGCTTGCACGCGAACACCATTTACTTCGATCCGACGATCTCCTTCCTGACACTCCGGCGAATTCCGCTGGAATGGAAGCCGTTGGGTCCAGGTCGACGTCAAGCGGCAATTCTTTGCTGTACTTTCGCAAGAGCCTCTTCGATCCCGACTCGCTGTTTTCCTGGCTTGTTCCAAAGATCAGTTTTTTCTGGTCACGGACGTTTCTGGCATTCTCAGCGGCGCTGATTGTATTTGCAGTGGCACTGGTCTGGACCCATCGGCTTGAGCTGACAAGCCAGTTTGGCGAGCTGTTCCGCTGGGAGTCGCTCGTCCTGGCGTGGGTGGTCTTCCTGCTGGTTTCGGTGATTCACGAATTCGCGCATGGCCTGACATGCAAGCGATTCGGCGGAGAAGTTCACGAAGTCGGCATGCTGATGATTTTTCTGATGCCTTGTATGTATTGCGACGTCTCATCGGCATGGCTGTTCCCGGAAAAATCGCGGCGAATGTGGGTGATGTTTGCCGGCGTCTATTTCGAATTGTTCCTGTGGGGAATGGCGGCGATTGTCTGGCGCGTGACGCTGCCGCATACATTCTGCAACGACCTGGCTCTCGTCCTGTTGAGCCTGTGCGGATTGCAAACACTGCTGAATCTGGTCCCTTTCATAAAGCTCGACGGCTATTTTCTGCTTTCGGACTGGCTGGAGGTTCCCAATCTGCGCCAACGTGCACTGGCTCGACTCGGCGGCAATCTGAAGTGGATTTTTTTCGGCACGGCACGGCCAGAGCGCGAACCGCGCAGCGGTCTGCTCATTGCGTTCGGCCTGCTGTGCGCCCTTTTTTCAGCGGTTGTTTTGCTGGTAGTCGCCGTTGCGATCGCCCGTTTTGTCAGCTCATTTCCGGAGCTGTCGGCTGGTTTCCCAATTGCACTGGGGGTCTTTTTCGTTTTACGGACAGTCTGGAAAAAACAGGCTGAAGGGGAGGGTGGAATGATATCTGTATTTCGGTACCGGAGACCGTTGGCGTGGAGTCTGTCCATTGCCTCGATCATTGCGGCTCTCCAATTCATGGAAGTTGAGGACCGGGTGGGCGGCCCTTGTGAGATTCGACCGATGAGGCGGGCAGAGCTGAGAGTTGTCGAAGCCGGATTCCTTACCGAAATACTGGTTGAGGAAGGCGACCGGGTATCGGAGGGTCAGCCGATCGCGCGACTGGAAATTCCTGATCTCGACAGTCGCCGGCGGCAAAAGCGGATGGAGGTGGATGAAGCGGCCGCGCGATTAAAACTGTTGACGGAAGGCACCCGCCCGGAAGAAATCGCCGAACAGCGCCGGCGCATCGAGCGGGCCCGTGCATGGCGAGACCAGGCGTCCGAAGACCTGAACCGCGACAAGCAGGCTTTAGCTGCCGAAATCGACAGACTGGACCATCAGTGCCAACAGTTTTTGGCTGAGTTGAAAACGGCCGAGGAATCACTCGTGCGACTTGAATCGCTTTCGGACAGCCGGGCCGTGACCGGGCAAGAAATGGACGAAGCCCGCCGTCGCGCGGATGTGGCGCGATCGCAATGGGAACAAGCTGAGGCCCAGGCCGAGCTTCGAAAGGCACTCGGTACGCGGGAAACGCTGGCGGGACTTGATGCCCGATCCGAACTGGTCAACCGGGAGAACCAGCTGGCCGATCTCGAGGCAACACTCAAACTTATGGAAGCGGGAAGTCGTCAAGCAGAGATCGAAGCGGCACAGGCTCAACTTGCCCGACTGCGTGAGCAAGAAGAAAACCTGGACCAGCTTGCCGCACGCCTCGTCATTCAATGCCCGATTTCAGGCGTTGTGACTACCGCGAGATTGCGCGAAAGGCTGGGTCAATTCCTGCACCCGGGAGATCTGGTCTGTGTCGTCGAAGACCTGCAACGAATGGAAATTGAAATTCAGTTGTCCGAACAGGATGTCAATGCGACATGCGTCGGCCAGGTCGTCGAGTTGCGCGCCCGCGCTATGCCCCACAAGAAGTTTGAGGCCCGTGTTTCGCGTTTGGGTGCAGCTGCTGCGAAGGGCGATGCGCAAAGTACGGTTACCATTTACTGCGAAATCGATAACCCGGATTCCGAATTGCGGTCGGGAATGACCGGTTTCGCGAGGGTCTTCACCGGGCGGAGACCGCTTGGAACCATCGCCGCCGACCGCGTCCTCCGTTTCTTCCGAACGCAGTACTGGTTTTGGCCCTGGTAAACCGGAAAGGCTATGACCGGGATCGGATCAGGCCAGATACGGATCGAAATATCGCGTCACGAAGGCACCGCATATTTCCTGGATTTGATGATCGATGAAACCGGGGTCAACGTACTGGTTCAATTGACCGGTCCATGTTGACTGATTGATATGAACTTGTTCGGTGTTTAGCTTGCCGACGGGGATGTCCAAAAAGTCCGCAAGCTTTTCACGGCCGGTTGTCAGATCGGATGTCGTCAGGATCAAAAGGCGCGCTTCAGGAATTGCTTCGGCGATCGCCACGTGCCGGCGCCAGGCGTTCAGGAAAGCCGCAATCGGGTAGACACCGTGCCGGGCCAATTCCTTATCCTGATGCGAAAACGGATACTGTTCGGGCTTGAACCACCAATCGAGAAATTGCCGCACGTCTCCGGGAATCTCGCGACTCAACAAATGGCCGATCAACGATTCAAGCCAGGGGCGCGGGTGGCGAACCAACGCAATGAATTTTGCCTCCGGAAAAATGTCGAGCCATTGTCGGACAAGAAATTGATTGGCCCAGGCGATGTCAAACTGCAAGCCGAGCCGCCGTTCTCTTTCGATCAGATGTTCATGCAAATCCCTATCGCTCATTTCTCCGGCGGAGTGTCGCAAGATCACGTCAAGTGTTCTCGCGCGCTCCGGTTCATGCGCGGCGCGAAAATGCCTTGAAAGAAGGGACGTCAATGATGCCGTCCCCGATTTGGCCTGACCGATACAGACGGCCTGTAATGATGTGGACATGACCCCGTTCCCCGAGCACCCGGTATTTTGCCAACTTTCTCCCTGGCGTGCGCGGTTCCCTTCAGGCAACAGAAACGCAGCCGGTCCACCCGGCACTCTCCCGCCGGCCGCGCCCGTTTCAAAACAGCCGGGAAAGCCAATGCATCAGATTCAGTGCGAATTGCTGGTTGTCATTCCCTTCGACGTTAATGCCCATTTTGATTTGGCGCTGATTGGCACCGTCGCGAAGTGTCGCAACCTGAGCCGAGAACATTCCGGCCTCGGCCATTACGACGACCCGTCCGTTTCCTTCTTCAAAGGCAATTCCCTGTGCACGCCCGGCCACGCTGCTGGCATGTTTTTTGGTGGATTCGGCGAGCGGCTGATCAGCGGCCTCTTTTGCCGCCTCGGCTGCGGCGTTCAGCGCCGGCTGATCGGCGGCTTCACACGCCTGTTCGCCAAGTCGCATGAGGACGGTCGCTCCTGCTGGAACGGTCAACGATTGCCCGGTGAAGGAGCGCACCGATTGAACGGCTTCGGATTCCTCGCGCCCGCGAATGATCGGATGATCTCCCAGAAGTCCGTTCTCGCGGGAGAAAACCAGTTGCGTCGTGAGATTACCCTCGGCGTTACGGTCAAAGACCCATCCCTTGCCCATGGTTACACCGAATTGCTTGCCAAGATTCTCCGCTGCCGATCCAAAGGGAGCATGGTCGGCGATCAACAACAAGGAGCCCCCGCCGCGTACCCAGTCGTGGACCGCTCCGCATTCGGCGTCTGTGAACGCCGATGTGACTTCCCCGCTCCCCTGTCGCGCGCCCGCGTTGGCAATCACGAGAACCGCCACGCCCTCCAGTGACTCAGCACTGAAAGGTTGCTGGTTGGTCTTAACTGTATACCCATCCGCCCGCAACAAGTCGGCAAACGGCTTGTAGCGCTCGCCGGCGGTATGAAAGTTGGCATGCGCTTCGTCGATCGCGACGACAGGTCCACTTTTTTCCGTATAGGCAGGACTGGCCACCACAGGTTTGAAATCCGGATCGGCAACCTGTTGAAACGCGTTGCACGGGACACCGTAAAAAAACAGGACTCCGCCAAGCCATCCGGCATTGAAAACCGGGCTGGCGAAGTGCTTACAGATTCTCGTGATCATGTGAAGCCCTTTGGAGTTCTCGTGGTGATGTCTGCTTTCTGGCGAATGCAGCTACGTTGTACTTTGAGTGCAAACCCCGCCAATCTGGTTCAGATTTTCAGATAGGCGGCGAGGCCATGCCGCCCGCCTTCCCGGCCGAAGCCGCTTTCCTTGTAGCCGCCGAACGGTGAAGCGGGATCAAACAGGTTGTAGGTATTTCCCCAAACCACTCCTGCCCGCAATTGCGAGGTCAGGTTGAATATTCTCGATCCCTTGTCGGTCCATACGCCGGCAGACAATCCATAAGGAGTGTTGTTCGCTTTCTGAATCACCTCGGCGACCGTACGGAAAGTCTGAATCGCGAGAACCGGGCCAAAAATT
>WPCK01212433.1_pt1 | contig 11281 bp, 11 predicted proteins | sample 5399851 | NCBI WGS metagenome assembly WPCK01 (sample SAMN12869471, study PRJNA574797) | sludge metagenome | isolation source: wastewater treatment of pH11 | place: China:Beijing | collected 2019-05-20
GGCGACGGCCACGCCACTCGCGCGGCCGCGGTGAGCGCTCTTCAACGCGGCGAGCGCATTCTGGTCGTCTTGCGTCCTGCCGACTCGAGTGCGGCGCGACGTGTTCGGAGGAGCCTCCTCACGTCCACAGAGGCCGAGGCCCGTCACCTTTCGGTCGTCACAGGTTCCGAGGTCGTCTGCGCTGACGGCGTCGGTGGAGTGGAGGCCGTCGTCGTCCGTCGCGTGCGGACGGGCCGATTGTGGGCTGTGAACGCGTCCGCGTTCGTCTCCTGCGACGGTCGGACCGCTGTTTCGTCAGAATCGAGTCCGCGCGACCGCTCCGGGGGACCACCGATTCAGATCAACGGCTCGTCGAGCCCTGCGTCTCGATCAGCGCCCGCACCCGCTCGCGAATGTCGTCGCGGATCGCACGTACGACCTCGACCGGTTGCCCCTTGGGGTCCTCGAGCGGCCAGTCATCGCGCTTCACGCCCGGCACGACCGGACACTGATCACCGCACCCCATCGTGATCAGCATCTCGGCGCCTGCGGCCAGCTCCGGCGTGAGCTTCGTCGTCGGAGAATCTGATAGATCGACGCCCACCTCGCGCATCGCTGCGACGACTTCCGGGTGCACATGTGACCCCGGATTCGTGCCGGCAGAGATGGCGCGCGCTTTCGCCGGATCCGCCAGGGCGTTGAACCAGGCCGCCGCCATCTGGGACCGGCCGGCGTTGTGCACGCACGCGAACAGCACCGTGTTCATCACAGCTCTGTTTCTCGTCAGGCCATCCTCAACGCAGGTCTGAGCTTGTCTACCTGGAGCCGCACACGCACCTTTCGGTGCGTGCTGCCCTTGGGAAGCCCGCGTGCGCTGCGGTGCCGGACGATTCTCTGCCTTCGGGACGAAGGGAATCACGACGGTTCGCCAAGTGTGGGCGGTCCGTCGGGCAGACATCCCAGATTAGGCCCTCGACACGCACATCGCCGACATACCGAGCCTTCTCACCCCTGGGCACTGCCTGCGCCGGCCCGCCAGCAGCGGCTACGGCACACAGCGCAGCAACAACGGCCTGGAGGTCGTCATGGCTCGAAACATCGAAGTGAGGAAGGCGATACGCGTCTCGCAGGCGATCCCGGAAATCCGCAAGCTCCGGCCTCTTACGCTTTGCTGGGAGCGCAACCAAGCCGCTGGAGCGCCAGGCGGACGTTGGGAAACACTCGAGAACAGCATACGAGCCGCCCTCGGAAGGTTCGATGTCAGCCAGGACGACGCCCGGCTGAGCGAGCAGGTGGTCGAAGACCTCGATGCAGAACTGAATCCACGCTTGTTGCGTTCTCGGATAGGTTCGAGGCCGCACGCCGGTCTTCCCCTGCGTCCGGCACTCGTACTCACAGCGACGGCCCACTCCGGGCAGCGCGGCATCAGTGGCGGGATCGCGCCAACCTTGTGGACCGTCGAGCGCTACGGCCGCGACCTGCTTCCGCCGGGCACACTCGTCAATGACCGCGGCCAAGTTCGCCGCATCCAGATCTGCCTTCGGCCAAGAAATGGCAGCCGGGATCACGGTCTTGAAGGTCCCGATGGACAAGTCGCACTCGATAAGCGCAGCGCCAACGTCAGCCCACGAGGCGCTCGCCAGATCCACACCCAACACCGTCAGCGAGCTCACAGCGGCGATTGTAGCGGGATGCGCGTCGAACCCAACCCATGCCAATCAAAGTACGCGTGGCCGACTCGCTCGTGAAGAACCAGTGAGCCGACGGCCCACATGAGCACAGTCCGAGCAACGAGCCCTTCGAAGCCCTGCTCTGCTCAGGTGTTTTGAGGACCACGGCCTCAGTCCTGATGCCCATTCGCCTGGACTGAAGACGGATACCCCTTGTCCACATTGCGGATCGCCCACTCGACGAAAGCTCGACCGTGACGGTCTCCTGGCTCTGGCCGAAACGTTCTTTGTCCGAGGAACGCTCGTCCGTCCGGAGTATGGCGCGGCACCAGTGCTTCAATTCCAGGAGCGGCCGGATCTGCTTCAAAGGCCGGAAGGTGAATCTCAGCCAGATCTTCGCCGGCCAGAACGTCGGCGTGACGCAGGTGGGCGAGCACGTGTGGCTCGGTCACCCATGTGACCGGAATAGACCCTGATGTGAGTGGCTCGCCGCACTGGACGATTTCCGCAACTGGTTGATTCGGGCAGCGGCGTAATTACGGGTGTTTCGTCATTATCTCGCCTTCTTCATCCGAACCGGCGGCTCCGGAAGGCCGGCCGGAGGCGAACTGAGCCTATGCGAGGTCTTTGAACGGGTTGAAGACCTTGAGCCCGGGTCGCTTGAAGTCTCGGTCGTTCCCGGTGGCGATAGTCAGTCCGTGTCGTCGCGCCGTTGCCGCGATGTAGCTGTCTTCGACGGGCATCCGCTGGCCCGCCTTCTCGAGCAGCCGCTCCTGCTCTGCCCACACGTGCGCCACCGAGACGTTGAACCCGTGGATACGCCCTTGTAGCGCATCCACCAGCCGTGTGAGCCAGGCCTGTAACGCCTGTCGCTGCCGGCCTTCCTTCGTACGTACCCAGTACGCCAACTGCGCGATGACGACGGCGCTGGTGTAACAGCGATCCTGCTCAGCCTCGAGCCACGCGATCACTTTGGGATCGCCTTTCTTCTTCGCCGGCTGACAGATGACGTCCGTGTCGAGGAGCCAGCTCACAGCTTCCGCCGCTTCGGCAGTTCGCGCCGCCGTGGCGGCACGTCGTCTGGGCTCACGGGACACTCTTTCAACACCGCCAGCCAGTTCTCGCGTCCTCCCAGGCGACGGAAGACGATCGCGTCCTCTTCGGCGTCGAAGTGCGCATCGAAATAGTCGCCAGGCTTGGCCGGTGCGAGGGCTGCCGGAACCGTGAGCCGGCGTTTCGCATCGAGGGTGACCACCATGGTGGGATTATCCCACCCGCCCCGCTTGGCGTCAACGAACATGCTCAGCCGGAGCCGGCAGCAACACCACGAGTGGCAACACCGCGCTCGCCATCATCCACGCGAGGGGAAACGCGCCCGATGCGTCTCCACTCACGACAACAATCTTGACGGTGCCCTGCACGACGAAGTGCAGGAGAGCGGGAGCCCATATCGTCCGTCCCCCCAGTTCGTAGAGTCGCGCCAGTGGAAACGACGTCACGACGGCGAGCAGAAGCGCGGCGAGGGCCACCCAGAATGGCAACGTGACGAAGAGGATCAGATGAACTGCGGCGAACGGCAGCATCGACACAGTTGCGGCCCGCCAAAACGAGCGGCCGATTCGCAAATGACCGAAGAGATAACCCCGAAACAACGTCTCCTCGGCGACGCCCGCTTGAGCAAACAAGCCAGGTACGAGCGACAGCCAGTCCTCCCTCATCGTGAGGCTGGCCCCGGTCATGAGCGCATACGTCGGCGCCGCCAGCAATACTAGGACAGAGACGGCGAAGGCCATCACAAGGCCCTGGCGACGCGGCCTTCCGAGCCCGAGCACGCGCAGCAGTGAGGACATGGACCGCCGGGACCACGCATACTCGACAAACAGCGTTCCCGTGACGACGATGGCGGCAACCAAGAGGCCCGCCTGACCGCGATCGCTGCCCAAACTCAACGCGGACCACTGAAAGAGGGCATGGATCGAGGCCAGGCCGAGTGCCAGTCGACCACATTCTGCGCGGCTCGAGACCGCGCCGGACGGACGCTCAGTGAAGACCTTCGAGGGCACGATACGCCGACCGGATGATATTGCCGCTTCTGATCTGTTCGTAGGGTCCGCTGATCCAGCGATTGGGAACGTACCCGATGGCCATGTGCGCGTCCAGGTCGATGAACGACAGCGATCCGCCATTGCCGGCCCACCATGCGGCGCGCGCACCTGCAGGGACGCCCGGAAACAGCAGCATCTCGAGGGAGAACCCCATCCCCCATCGGCACGGCACACCGATCACCAGGTCGATGCCGTCCGATTGTTGCTCGAGAACGCGGCTGCGGCCGGCATCGGACATCAAGCGCACACCGTTGGCGCCGCCATTGGCCAACAGCGACTGCATCGTCGCAAGGCCTCGCGCGTTGCCGTGGCCGTTCATTGCGGGCAGCTCCGCCCGACGCCATTCGACGGCCCACGTATCCCGCGGCGCCGGATGCGGATTGTAAAGCGACAGGTCGTGAAAGCGATTGCCGTTCGGACGATCGTCGGGCGCACCCTGGATGAGCAGCGAGACACGGCTATCGGCGTCTTCGGGTGTGCCGATGTAGTAGTCCTGGGCGACACCAAGAGGTGTCGTGATCTCCTGTGAGAGAAACCGACCGATCGTCTTGCCCGTCACCCGGCGGACGACCTCGCCGATCAAGTGACCCTGGGTATATCCGTGATAGCCGCTCGTCAGACCCGGCGTCCAGAGCGGCGCCTGCCGAGCCAGCAGCGTGGTGCTCTTTTCCCAATCGTAGAGGTCGCGGAACGTCATCGGCACGTCCCAGCCGCAGAGCCCCGCGGTGTGGCCAAGCAGCTGACGTACCAGGATGCCGGCCTTCCCTTCGGCGGCGAACTCGGGCCAGTAGCGTGCGACCGGCGCGTCGAGATCGATTTCGCCACGATCTGCAAGCAGCAGCGCACATAGCGCAGCGACGGTCTTCGTGGACGAGTATCCCTGGGCGATCGTGTGGCGCCCGAATGGCCGCGTGTAGGTGGCATCGAAGTATCCGCCCCAGAGATCGACCACGGGCTCACCGTCGACGAACACGGCGACCGACGCCCCGATATCCTGACCTGTGTTCAGGTTCTGCGCGAAGGCGTCGCGAACGCCGGCGAACTGTTCATGACACGTCCCCTGGATCTCCACCTTGGGCGCCAGGACCGTGACGTTCTCGATGGTACTCATGCAGCACTCCTTTCAATCGTGCCAACGGCACTCATTCTCTTGAGCTCTTTCCACACGGCCGACACCAGCAGGCAGCCGAGCGTCGCGTATGGCACCGAGGTGATGACTCACGCGTCATAGCCGTGTGCGACCAGCGATTCGACGACGTGATGCGCCTCCTGCACCCCGAAGAGTCCGAACAGCCCGAGGACCGACAGCTTCGGTATGCCTCCGACCAGCAGCGCATAAAACATCACCGAGCAGAGGGTCCAGATCACGGTGATCAAGATCACGGTCGCGACATCAGCGGCGGCGGGTTCGAACCACGCGTAGTAGCGGCCGACCTGCGTCTGTATCCGGTAGAACTCTTCGATGCTCGTCATGACCTGTTCGGCCATGTGCAGTGGCCCAATAATCGTGAGCAGCAGAAACAGCCTGCTAATTCGTTCCATCTCTCGTCTCCCTCCTCTGTTCTTGTTCTGTCGATGCATCCGCTCTCTGGATGCGTCGATCGATTGCACCGGCGAAGGTGCGAATCGCGTCAGCATCGATTGATGCGAGCGCCTCGCGCTCGATGGCAGTCAATTCCGATCCCTCGCTGCAGAGTTCGTCCAGCGTGCGAAGGGGATCCTCGAGAAACCTCCGGCGCAAGCTCGGATCGGTGACGAGGCGGCCGAGGACGACTTCCACGTTGCGGTGCGACACGCCGAGAGGTATTGCGGACTGGATGCCGAGAATGCCTTGGTGTGGTTGCGGTGCGGATCGACCTGTGGAACGCCTTGACGCTCAGTCACTTGCTGGCACGTTGCTCGCGCCGACACCGCGGAACTCTCCTGGACGGATCTGGACAGCTGCCCGGATCTGGACAATCACGTGCCTTGCGCGGCCGGGTGAACTAGACTCGGTTCGGCATGGCAGAGCGGGCGACGCCTGAGGGTGCGCGCGGTGGGCTGGGCGAGGATGCCGGCACGTCGTCGAGCGACTACGCAAGCCGCCTCGCCGCGGAGGAGCGGCGGCGTCAAAGACGCGACCACCTGCAGGAGTTACTGCCGACGATCGCCGATGCGCTCGACATCCGCAGCGTCTTTCCACGAATGTCGGATGTCATGCAGCAGGTTATTCCTCACGTCACGGCCAGCCTCGCCCTGCTGACGCCTGATGGTCTCGGCGTGAAGCTGCACGTCGCATCGAATTACGACGTAGGCGAGCTGCCGGTCTACCGCTTCACGACTCCCGGCGAACAGATTCAGGGCGGCTGGCGTGCGTTTCTCGCCTATGACTGCGTCGTGATCGAAGAAGGGGTCGTTCGTGCGCAGACATCGCCACCAGGATCCGAACCACCAACCTTCGTCGAGTTGCGTCCTGGAGCTCCGTGGACGCGGATGCTCAGCACGCTCGGTGTTCGGTCGATGCTCCGCGTCCCGGTGCGCGTGCACAACGAATCGATCGGCGCGATCTCGTTTGGTTCCGACCAACCGTTCGGGTACGACGATGAAGACGTCATCCTCGCGACGAGAATCGCGGACCACGTCGCGCTGGCCGTCGCGCACGAACGACTGGCAGAGGAGAGCCGCCGTGCGGCCCAGGCGCAAGAACGGGCCAGGCTGCTCGAGGACCGAGTCCAGACGCTCGTCGATGAACTCGAGAGCCGGGGTTCACACCGGGCGCTCGGGGAGTCGCCGCGGTGGAAAGACGCACTGTCACAAGCCACGAAGGTCGCGGACACAGACACGACCGTCCTGATCACCGGAGAATCGGGCACTGGCAAGGAAGTCATTGCCCGGTACATCCATCGAGCATCACGCCGTTCACGCGGTGCGTTCGTGGCGCTGAACTGTGCCGCGCTCCCCGAACAACTGCTCGAATCGGAACTGTTCGGGTACGAGCGAGGTGCGTTCACAGGGGCCCATGTCTCACGTGGGGGCAAAATCGAGCAGGCTGCAGGAGGCGTGCTGTTTCTCGACGAAGTCGGTGAGATGACGACGGCCGTGCAGGCCAAGTTCCTGCGCGTTCTGCAGGAGCGCGAGTTTCAGCGACTGGGCGGCACGAAGGTGATCAAAGCGGACGTACGCGTCATCGCAGCAACGAATCGCGATCCACGATCGGCCATCGAGCGCGGGACGCTGCGGGAAGACCTGTATTACCGTCTTGGCGTCTTCGAAATCGCGCTGCCTCGGCTGTGCGATCGGCAGCAAGATATCTTGCCGCTGGCAGAGGCGTTCTTGAAAGACGTCGGCAGCACGGTGGGACGTCCTGCCGCGGGAATATCCGAAGATGCACGGGAACAGCTGCTGAACTACCGCTGGCCGGGCAACGTTCGAGAACTGCGGAACGCGATCGAGCGCGCCGTCATCCTTTGCGAGGGCGGCTTAATCACGAGGGCGCACCTGCCGATTGCGGTCGGCTCCGCATCCGCCGACGCGCAACAAAGCTCCTCGAACGCAACGCCGAACGCATTTCCCAACGAAGGCGTGAATCTCGCAGCGATCGAGCGGACGCTTGTTGAAAAGGCATTGGCGCACGCCAAGAACAACAAGTCGCAGGCGGCGAAACTCCTCGGCTTGCCTCGTGGGCAGTTCTACTCCTTACTGCGGCGATACCGCTTGACGGAAGCACGCCGCTGATCGAATCCAAGGTCGAACACTTGAGCGACGAATCCGGGTGTAGAACACGTCGAGACCTTGCCAAGTTGCGGAAATCGTCCAGTGCGGCCGATCGAGCGCAATTCGCTGACAGAACGAGGCTTACGCGATCGACCGAATCCATATTCTGTAAGCAATTGATTTCATTGGCCTTATGGAGGTGGCTCCTCGGGCTGGATTCGAACCAGCAACCCTCCGGTTAACAGGTTGACGCAGATAGGCCATCGTGTTGATTCTTCGTGGGTTTAGCTCCACGGTGACCGTGCTGGTGTCCGGTGGTCGGCTGGGAATTGTTCACGGATTGGTCACCGCCTGCGCACCGGCGATGGAGGCAACGGAGCCCCCGTTCGGTGCTGACACCCGTTCAGTGCTGCGCTTGACCTCGTCAGCACAAGGCGTCAAGCTAGCGGTGAGCGATGGCGACAACCGAACCGCGTCGAACGGCCAAGCGGGCCCGCAAGGCGATCTCGCGTCGGACCTCGACCGTGGAGCACTACACGCCACGCCAGCTGGCGCAGTTCCTGCTCGAGAACGCCACCGACGCCCAGGACTACGCTCGCGCACGGCGCGATGTCCGCAAGCTCGGCCTCGATCCTGACCGCGTTCCCCACGATCCGCCCGCACGTTCGTGAGCGACCGCGTCTTTCTGGACGCGAACATCCTGGTCTCGGCCGCGTGGAGCGCCGACGCCGGTCTTCTCGCCCTCTGGAATCTCCCCGATACGTCACTCATCACGTCGGCCTATGCCATCGGCGAGGCCGACCGCAACGTCCGGCAGCCCGAGCAGCGCACACGACTGTATCGGCTCGTGCAGCGCATGGAGATCGTCGACGAACCCCGGACTCGACGCTTGCCAGCCTCCGTGGCACTCCCCGAGAAGGATGTGCCGATCCTGCTGGCCGCGATCGAGGCGAAGGCAGGCTTCCTCGTGACAGGAGACAAGGAACACTTCGGCAGGTACTTCGGTCGCCGAATCCGCGGCGTGACCGTGCTGCGACCACGTGACTACTTGACACAGCGCGAAGCGCGGAAACCAGAGACGTCGACGGAATCTGAGACTTAATTGAGACCGCCGTCGCCGAGCGCGCTACCCAGCATCAGTCGGTTGACCATCGTCGAGACTGTAGATGTCCTGCCGGGCGTCCGTCAGATCGTACGCCCATGCGTGCATGATCGCCGCAACCCAGGCGACGTCGTCCAGTTCGTCGTCGCCGAGGCAGTTCGAGTCAGCGTGATCGGTGCAATCGGAATCGAGGTTTGCCATGATGCTTCGCTCAGGGATTGTTCAAGCGCGGTCCGTCGCACGAAACGTCAACGACGTCAACTCTCAGAAACGAAGACGCTTAGACCATCCGCGAACGCGCCAGCGCAACCGGATGCTAGATGGAGCGAACTCTTCCGTGTAACTGAAGACCTGCAAGGAGTTGGCTCCTCGGGCTGGATTCGAACCAGCAACCCTCCGGTTAACAGCCGGATGCTCTGCCGTTGAGCTACCGAGGAACGCGGCAGGTAGGACACGTCGCGGCCCCCCGCGGCGCGCAGACGAACACCTATCGTAACCCGAACCCCGAGCACCGACAAGCCACCAGGCACCCCTAGAGGCACCCCTAGGCACCCCCGGCACCCTAGGCACCCTTAGGCACCCTTAGGCACCCTAGGAGTCCCCGCAAACCCCTTCCGCACCATCTGCCCCCATCCCTGACGTCCGCGGAAGAAGTCCCACGTCCCCTGCAGCCGCCAGTAGGTCGTGAGTTGCCGATATCCGAAGTTCTCCACCACGCCCAGGGCCACCAGCGCCACGAGGTCCCGCGTCCGCGGATAGCGGCGGAACGCCACCTCCTCCAGCAGCACCGATAGCACCGAGATGAGCGACCCGAACGCAATCGCCACCAGGAAGAAGAGCTGCGCGAAGACGATGTCCATCAGTCCGGTGGCGAGCGCCATGCCGTTGATGACGTAGCCGGCCGCCTCCAGCACCGGACTCGCCGCCTCGAAGATCGCGAAGTACGGCAGCGCGAACAGCCCGACGGCTCCGTACCGCGCGCTGCCAATCATCTGCGCGTGAATGGTCAGCACCTGCATCGTCCCACGCTGCCAGCGGTTGCGCTGGTTCCCCAGGATGCGCGGAGACTCCGGCACTTCCGTCCAGCACACGGGATCCGGCTGGAAGACAATCCGATAGGGCCTCCCCTGCTGGCGCATCGTTCGATGGAGCCGGACGATGATCTCCATGTCCTCGCCGATGGTGTCGGTACGGAACCCTCCGGCGGCCACCACGGCACTGCGCCGGAACAACCCGAAGGCCCCGGAGACGATCAGCAGGCAGTTCATCGCCGACATCGACACCCGGCCGCTCAGGAACGCGCGGAGGTATTCCACCACCTGGAAGCGCGCCAGCCAGTCGGTCGGGAGCCGGACGCTCGTGACCCGTCCCGAGTCCACCTCACAGCCGTTGACGATGCGAATGATGCCGCCCATGGCGACGGTGGTCGGGTCCTCGACGAACGGGAGCACCGCGCGGACCAGTGCGAGATCCTCCAGCAGCGAGTCGGCGTCGATGACGCACACGAGGTCGTGCCTGGCCGCGTTGATGCCCGCGTTGATAGCGTCGGCCTTGCCGCCGTTCGCCTTGTCGATGACGACGAGGTCGGGAAAGTCGAGCGAGCGGAACAGGCCCCGGACCGGCGCCGTCTCGAGCGGTTGCTGGTAGGCGACCGGCGCGCGCATGAGACCGAAAGAATCCACCGCGACCTCCAGCGTCCGATCCTTCGAGCCGTCGTTGACGACGACCACCTCGAACTGCGGGTAGTTGAGCAGCAGCAGTCCGCGCAGGCTCTCGGCGATGGTGGCCTCTTCGCCGTAGGCCGGCACGATGAGCGAAATGGGCGGTGTCGCCGGCGACCGCAGGATGGTGTCGAGCGTCCGGGGCGTCCACCGACGCCGATGTCGCAGCAACGCCACGAGCGCCACCAGCGAGAACGTCAGGTACAGCGTGTTGAGCGTGAGCAGGTAGCCCAGGACGAACAGGTCGAAGCCCTCCACGAATGCCGAGAGGGTGGCCATCAGGTGCGCACCCGTTCCCAGAGGAAGTGCCGCGCCAACTCCAGGCCGTGCCCGCCGGTCCCGAGCGCCTCCCGCGAGCGAAGGGCGGCCAGCCCGGCGTCACCCAGTCCCGCCAGCGCACGAGCGCCCTGCGCCGCCACTTCCCACTCGTCGTCGAGGTGCTGGGCGAGGTACGGGACGAAGTCGGAGCGGCCCGTGCGGCCAACCGCCTGCACCGCATGCGCACGCACGCGCGGGTCCGGATCCGACATCGCGCGCAGCGCGTGATACGCGACGCGATCGTCCATCCCCGTGACGCCCACGGCCCGCCACGCCGCCGCTCGCACGTACGGCTCGGGGTCGCTGGTCCAGTGCAGCAGCGTCTCGCGGGCGCCAGTGCCACCCACGAGCGCCAGGACCTCGGCCACCAGCCGGCGTTCCGCCGGCTCGCGGAGGTCCAACTCGACGATGGATGCGGTCACGGCGGGCCCGATGCGCCTCAGGGCCTCGATCAGCCGGGCCTGCTGGTGCCGCGACTGTTGGCCGATGCGCGGCAACAACGCCTTCAGTGCGGCGACGTCGCCAACGAGGCCCAGGGCATCGACGGCAGCGGCCCGCACCTCGTCGTGGCGGCCGTCGAGGAGCGCGACGAGCGCCGGTACTGAATCGTGATCCCGGACCAGTCCGATCGCCAGTGCCGCGCGCGCGCGAGCGGGCCACCGGCCTCCGTCCAATCGGCGCCGCCACTCCGCA
>WPCK01100713.1_pt1 | contig 11279 bp, 8 predicted proteins | sample 5399851 | NCBI WGS metagenome assembly WPCK01 (sample SAMN12869471, study PRJNA574797) | sludge metagenome | isolation source: wastewater treatment of pH11 | place: China:Beijing | collected 2019-05-20
CGCGCTGCTGCGCAACGCCGACGTGGAAAAGCCGGGGCGGGCGGCGGTCAACGGCTCGGCGCTGGCGGGCGGCATGGAACTACTCATTGCCACCGACATCCGCGTGGCGACGCAAACCGCGCGGTTTGCGCTCCGCGAGGCGGTGTGGGGACTGTTCCCCATCGGCGGCAGCACCGTCCGCTTGCCGCGGCAGATTCCCCAGGCGGCGGCGCTGGAGATCATGCTTACCGGCGATTTTCTCTCGGCCGAGCGGGCCTACGCGCTGGGACTGATCAACCACCTGACGCCGCCGGGCGAGACGTTGGCCAAGACTTTAGAACTGGCCGAGCGGATTGCGGCCAATGGGCCGTTGGCGGTGCAGGCGATCCGCCGCTCGGTGCGCGCGGCCTGACCCATGCGCTCGGCGGTGTCGCGCCAATGTCCGTCGGATCGGGCTGGCCGGCTCTCGGTCCCGGTATCGTCATGATACCGGTCCCGCCGTTCGAGAACATGATGCTGAAGATCGGCCCGCTGCGGCCGATCGCGGCCTGGGTGTTCGACCGCGCGCCGGACCTGCCTGAACTTCTCGCCGGCCTGGCCGCGGCGTCGGGGCGCATTGCGCCGTTGCGCCTGCGCCTCACGCGCCGGTTCGGCTGGCATTTCTGGGTTCCGGCGGAAGGCTCGCCCGGCGAGTTGCTGCGGCAGGCCGTGACGCTGGTCGATGACCCGGCATTCCGCGCGTTCGACGATCTGGGGCGGCTGCTGCAGCAACTGGATGCAATGCCCTTTCCCGCCGATCGCCCGCCCTGGCGCGCGCTGATCGTCAACTCCGGTGGCGCCGGCCTGCCGGCGCTGGTCATCCAGTGCGACCATGCGATTGCCGACGGCATTCGCATCGAACGGATCGCGCGCCATTTTGGCGCCTGGCTTGACGACGACCCGGAGGCGCGCGCCTTGGCCGGCGCTGTCGCCGCCAACCCGGTTCGTCGCGCGCTCGCCGATATCGTCGCGCCCGCCGATGGGCGAGTCGCCAAGGAACTCGGCATGGTACTGACAGTCGTGCCGGCGCGGCTCCTGCGCATGGCGCGCAAGTCCGGTACCGCCACCACGGCCATCATCGGCGCCATGGCGGATGCGCTCGCCATGCCCGGCACGCTGGCGCCGGGCTCCATCCGCAGCGGCGTCGCCATGGAAATGATCGGCGAACGAAGGCCCGGAACGCACGCCGGCACTTTCGTCGCCGCCAAGGCCGTTGCCGCGCGGCCCGTGAGTGGTCCGCCGGCGCCCGGCCGGTCATTGCTGTTTCATCTGCTGGCGCGCACCGGACCCTGGCGCTTTCCCGTCGCCGCCCTTTTCCCCGCTGTGCTCGCCCGTGCGATCACCATGGCGTTCTATCGCCGCTTCGACATGGTGGTCGCCATCACGCCGTCGACGCGCCTCGGCCCGGAGATCGGCGGCGCGCGGACCACGCGCATCTTCGGCGTCGGTCCGATGCTTGCTGACACGCATGTGTCGGTGACGGGGGTGTGGTCCAACGGCGATTGCGGCCTGACCATCAGGCCCGGACCCGCTATTGCCATCGCGCCGACGGAACTGGCGGACCGTTTCCGGACCGCGCTTGAAGCCAGGGCCGGCGAGGGCGCCGGCCAGGCCGGTAACGCCGCCTGAGCCGAAGGTGCCTGGGGGGCAGTCGCAACCGGAAACGCCGGAAGGCTGCAAGGCTAACGAGAGGTGGGGCAGCACTCCCCTCGCGTCTGCCTGGGGCAATCGCTTTCAAGGACATGCAGTCCGGAGTGCAGGTTGATCCGCGGGCCTTGGCCCGAACAGGAATGTCGCGGGATGGCTCGATCGTTCGCCAGTCAGGCGGCCGCGAGACCGTCGGTGGCGGTCTCCAGCGACGACGAGGCATCCTTCCCGCCCATGCGACGGGCGGTACGCCTGAGTTTGTCGGCGTACATACGGCTGTCCGCCGCGTGCAACAAGGCGCGACGATCCGTGCCGTCATGGTTCTGAAGGGCGTAACCTATGCTGGCGCCGACGCGAAGCGCGGTGCTTCCGATTGCCATCGGCTGTTCGATGGCGTCCCGAATGGCATCGCACACGGTTTCAAGATGCTGCGGCGCCTGACCAAGCAGGACGGCGAACTCATCGCCACCGATCCGCGCCGAGATCCCGGCAGATCCGACGACTTCACGAAGCCGGTTGGCGACGGCAATCAGGACTTTGTCGCCGACGACATGGCCGAATCGGTCGTTAATCGGCTTGAACTCATCGAGGTCGATAAAAATTGCCGCGAAAGGCGGCGTGGCCTTTGCGTGCCGGTCGATGAGGAGGTCGACACTATCATTGAACGAACGTGCATTGTGCAGGCCGGTCAACGCGTCGGTCTGAGCAAGCATCGCGAAATTGTCGCGCTCGAGGGACAGACTTCTCCTGAGCCTGCGATTTTCGGCTTCGACAATCGCGAAGAACGAGATCATCACGAACGCCGCGCTGAGGAAGACAACGAAGGAGACCAGCGGATTGCTTTCCGAGAAGTTGGGAAAGTTGATCCCCATGCTTGCCGAACCGTACCACTGGGCCAGAAGCATCACGACGAAGATCGCTGAAAATGCGAGACCTGCCCGCGCACCGTGGAAGGTGACGAAAAGCATTGGCGGGATGAGCGCGAGCGTCGTTATGGGCGAAGAGGGAAATCCTCCCGTTTGCAGAAAGCTGACGTAGACGACGACGGAAGTCACTGCTGAAAGGATCGTTCGGGCGATGGCGTTGCGGCCGCGCAAGGCGGCTATTGTCGCCGCAAGGAAAACGATGTCGTAGGAGCACAGCAGGGGCATGAAAACACGTCTGCTCGTTTCCCCGAATACATCCGGAAATGCCACGTAGAAAATGAGGATGAAGCCCGTCAGGAAAGCGAGCGCCGTGATGCCGAAACCAACGAGGAGGTTTCTTTCCAGATTGCCAGGTTTCGAATGCGCGTGAATCTTGGACGGGGACATCGTCCGGCGACCAATACAGATCAACCATTTAGGAAGGCTGAATTCCTCGCCGAGAAACCCGCGTGTGTACGGCTCACGCCTCCGACAGCAGCCAGTCCCGGACCCGCGTGGCATTTTCGCCGAGCGCCAGGCCGCGCGGCCAGACCACATGGAAGGACTGGCCGGTGAGGAGACGATGCGGCGTCACCTGCACCAGCCGGCCGGTGCCCAGGAGGCCGTCGACAAGGTGGCGCCAGCCGAGCGCGATGCCCTCGCCATCAAGGGCAGCCTGCACGACGGTGACATAATCGTTGGCGCGGAAGCCGCCGGGCAGGCGGCGGACCGCGATGCCGGCGCTCGCCAGCCACTCCTCCCAGCTTGCCGCCGGACGGTAGGGTTCCTCCAGATGGATGAGCGCATCGAACGGCAGATCCCCGGGCCCGCCGATGGCCGGGCGCGACCGGAGAAAGGATGGCGCGGCGACGGCGACGATCTCTTCCCGTGCCAGCAGCGCGGCCTCGCAATCTGGCCATTGCGCCGGATCGCCGCCGCGCACGCCGAGCGGAAAGCCTTCGGCGACGATGTCGAGATCGCGGTCGGATGCGTGCAGGCGCAGATCGACGCCGGGCAGCGCGCTGCGCGCGCGGGCTAGCCGTGGCGCCATCCACAGCGTCGCGAACGCCGAGGAGACCGACAGCGTCACATGCGCCTTCACCGCCAGGCCCGAGACCGCCTCGGCGGACTTGCGGATGTGGCCGAGGCCGAGCACCACATCGGCATGGAAACGCCGGCCGACCGCGGACAGCTCCACGCGCCGGTGACGCCGCAGGAAGAGTGCGGCGCCAAGCTGCGCCTCCAGCGATTGCACCGCGTAGGACACCGCGGCCTGACTCATGCCAAGCTCCCGGCCGGCCGCCGTGAACGAGCCAAGCCGGCCAGCGGCCTCGAACACGACGATGGCGCGTGCGGCGGACAGGAGGGTGCGATCGTTTTGCATAAGCCGAGCTTATGCAGGATATCAGCATTTTCAAGCGTCACAGCGCCGGGGCCGCCCGATAGGTTATGCGAAGCGAGTGTGGGACAGGATAGGCGCGATGGACGACAGCCAGGCGGTTTCGGGACGGCGGGAACGCGGGGGGCGGGCACAGCGCCAGAAGGAGCGGTCGGGAGGACCGGTCGGCGTGCACCGCCCCTACATCGTGCGCAACATTCCCACCTACGACATCCTGTCGGAGGACAACCTGGTCCGGATCGAAGCCACGGCCGACCGGATCCTGGCCGAGGTCGGCATCGAGTTCCGTGACGATCCCGAGGCGCTCGAGCTCTGGCGAAAGGCGGGCGCGTCGATCACCGGCAATCTGGTGAAGTTCCCGCCCGGAATGCTGCAGGAAATCCTCGCCGGCGCGCCGAGAACCTTCACCCAGCACGCGCGCAACCGCGCCAACAATGTGGAAATCGGCGGCAAGTCGGTGGTCTTCGCACCGTCCTACGGCTGTCCCTTCGTCATGGACCTCGACAACGGCCGGCGCTACGGCACGATCGAGGACTTCCGCAATTTCGTGAAGCTGGCGCAGTCCTCGCCCTGGCTGCACCATTCCGGTGGCACCATCTGCGAGCCGGTCGACGTACCGGTGAACAAGCGCCACCTCGACATGGTCTACAGCCATGTCAAATATTCCGACCGCTGCTTCATGGGCTCCGTGACGGCGGAAAGCCGGGCGGAGGATTCCATCGAAATGGCGCGCATCGTCTTCGGGCGCGATTTCGTCGATGCCAACTGCGTCATCATGGGCAATGTCAACGTCAACTCGCCGCTGGTGTGGGACGCGACGATGACCACGGCACTGCGCGCCTATGCCCGCGCCAACCAGTGCGCGGTGGTCGTGCCCTTCATCCTCGGCGGCGCCATGGGGCCGGTCACCAGTGCCGGCGCCATCGCCCAGGCCCATGCCGAGACCATGGCCGGCTGCGCGCTCACGCAGCTTGAACGCCCGGGCGCGCCGGTCATCTACGGCAACTTCCTGTCATCCATGTCGCTGCGGTCCGGCTCGCCGACCTTCGGCACCCCCGAGCCGGCGATCGGCTCCATGGTCGTCGGGCAGCTGGCGCGCCGTCTCGGCCTGCCGCTGCGTTGCTCGGGCAACTTCACGACATCGAAGCTCCCCGACGCCCACGCGATGAACGAATCGACCATGTCGATGCTGGCCGCCATCCATTGCGGCGCCAACTTCATCCTGCATTCGGCCGGGTTCCTCGACGGCCTGCTGTCCATGTCGTACGAGAAGTTCATGATGGACGCGGATTTCTGCGGCGCGCTGCATACCTATCTCGATGGCGTGACCATCGACGACAACCAGCTCGCCTTCGATGCGTTCACCGAGGTCGGGCCGGGCAGCCATTTCTTCGGCTGCGGACACACGATGGCCAACTACACCGATGCCTTCTGGGATTCGGAACTGGCCGACAATGAACCCTTCGAGAAATGGCAGGCAGCCGGCAGCCACGACGCCGCCTGGCGCGCCAACCGGCTGTGGAAGAAGCGGCTGGCCGAATACGAGGCTCCGCCGCTCGACGAAGGCATCGACGAGGCGCTGAAGGATTTCATCGCGCGCCGCAAGGCCTCCATGGAAGACGCGTGGTACTGACAATGACCAACGATCCGCTGCTCCAGCCCTATCGCCTCAAGCACCTGACGCTGCGCAACCGCATCATCACCACCAGCCACGAGCCGGCCTACCCGGAAGACGGCATGCCGAAGGCGCGCTACCGCGCCTACCATGTCGAGCGCGCCAAGGCTGGTGTCGCCATGACCATGACGGCCGGCTCGGCGGCCGTGTCGAAGGACTCGCCCCCGGTCTTCAACAACATCCTCGTTTACAAGGACGAGGTGGTGAATTGGATGAAGGAGCTCGTCGACGAGTGCCACGAGCACGGTGCGGCGGTGATGATCCAGCTCACCCATCTCGGCCGGCGTACGCGCTGGGACAAGGGCGACTGGCTGCCGACCGTGTCGCCGTCGCACAAGCGCGAAGCCGCGCACCGCGCCTTTCCCAAGCTCATCGAAGACTGGGACATGGAGCGCATCAAGAAGGATTTCGCCGATGGCGCGGAGCGCATGAAGGCGGCCGGCCTCGACGGCATCGAGTTCGAATGCTACGGCCATCTTCTCGACCAGTTCTGGTCGCCAGCGACCAACATCCTGCCGGCGCCCTATGGCGGCAGCCTCGACAACCGCATGCGCTTCTTCTTCGAGATGCTGGATGCCGTGCGCGCGCGCGTCGGCAGCGAGTTCATCATCGGTGCGCGCTTCACCGCCGACGAGGACATGGACGGCGGCACGACCAGGGAGGACGGCTTGCAGATCGCGCGGAGGCTCAAGGCCTGCGGCAAGATCGACTTCCTCAACGTGGTCAAGGGCCATATCGACACCGACCCGGGCTTGACCGACCTCATCCCGATCCAGGGCATGGCTTCGGCGCCGCACCTCGACCTTGCCGGCGAGATCCGCCGCGCCAGTGATTTCCCGACCTTCCATGCGGCACGGATTCCCGATGTGGCGACGGCGCGCCACGCCATCGCCTCCGGCAAGGTCGACATGGTCGGCATGACCCGCGCCCACATGACCGATCCGCACATCGTGAAGAAGATCGTCGAGGGCCGGGAGCACGACATCCGCCCCTGCGTCGGGGCAAACTACTGCCTCGACCGGATCTACCAGGGCGGCGCGGCCTATTGCATCCACAATCCCGCGACCGGCCGCGAGGCCGAAGGCATGCCGCACGACATCGCGGCGGCGACGGACCGGCGCAGGATCGTCATCGTCGGCGCCGGCCCGGCCGGCATGGAAGCCGCGCGCGTCGCCGCCGAGCGAGGCCATGACGTGACCGTGTTCGAGGCGGCCGACAAGCCCGGCGGCCAGATCCGCCTGACCGCCCGGTCGAAGCGCCGCTCCGAGATGATCTCGATCATCGACTGGCGTTTCGCGCAGTGCATGGCCAGGGGCGTGACCTTCAATTTCAACACCTGGGCCGATGCCGATGCCGTGATGGCCCTGGACCCGGAGGTGGTGATCGTCGCGACCGGCGGTTTCCCGCACACGGAAATCCTGAAATCCGGCAACGATCTCGTGGTGTCGTCCTGGGACATCATCTCCGGCGACGTGAAGCCGGGAATGAACGTGCTGATCTACGACGACGCCGGCGACCACGCCGCCCTGCAGTCCGCCGACGTCATCGCCGCGACGGGCGCGCATGTCGAGATCATGACGCCGGACCGCACCTTCTCGCCGGAGGTGATGGCCATGAACCTCGTGCCCTACATGCGCACGCTGCAGAAGCTGGATACCGTTTTCACCGTCACCTACGAGCTGGAATCGGTGGCGCGTGACGGCAACATGCTGAAATGCACCGTCGGCTCGCACTATGGCGGCGTGCGCCAGGAGCGGCTGGTCGACCAGGTTGTCGTCAACCACGGCACCATACCGATGGACGAGCTGTACTTCGAACTGAAGCCGCGGTCCTCGAACCTCGGCGAAGTCGACTATGAGGCGCTGATCGCCGGCCGAAAGCAGGCGATACGGTCAAACCCCCATGGCACGTTCCAGCTCTTCCGCATCGGCGATGCGGTCGAGGCGCGCAATACCCATGCGGCAATCTACGATGCGTTGCGCCTGACCAAGGATCTTTAGCGCCGGAACGATCCGGTCCGGTGCCGGCGGGTCAGCCGGTTTTCGAGAGCACCGGCCGCCGGAATAGCTCCGGTTGGCGCGCCGCCAGCCAGTCCTGCGCGGCACCCTGCGGCATGGGAAAGGCAATCGAGAAGCCCTGGACCTTCGAGCAACCGATGGCCATGAGCGAATCGAGCTCCGCCTCGGTTTCCGCGCCCTCGGCCACGATGTCGATGCCGAGGCCGCGCGCCAGTTCGGTGATGGCGCGCACGATCTTGCCATTGTCGCGATGCTTGTCGATGTCCTGCACGAAGCGGCGATCGATCTTCAGACGGTCGATCTCGTTGGGGTTGACGTGGGCAAGCGATGCGTAGCCGGTGCCGAAATCGTCGAGTTCGAGATGGATGCCCGCGGCACGGATCACCTTCAGTTTCGCCGCAACTCCGGTGCGCACATCGTCGAGAATGACGGATTCGACGATCTCCAGCGACAGGAGTTCAGGTGGAAGACCGTAGTGCTCAAGCGTCGCGAACAGCGTGTCGACGAAATCGGCCTCACGCAATTCCGAGCCCGAGACATTGACCGAAAGACGGCCGAACCGAAGCCCGTCGGCATGCCACCGCGCGGTTTCGGCGATCGCCTTGTCGAGGACAATGCGCCCGATGTCGGCCATCAGCCCGGTCTTTTCGGCCACCGGGATGAATTCGCCCGGCGCGACCATCCCGCGTGTCTCATGCGGCCAGCGCACCAGCGCCTCGACCCCGGCGATCGAGCCGTCGATCAGCGACACCTGGGGCTGGAACCACACGTCGAAATGCCGAGCCTCGATGGCCACGCGCAGGTCGGCTTCAAGTTTCTTGCGGTTCTCCAGTTCCTGGCGCAACTCCTCGGAGAAGAACCGGAAACCGGCGCCGCCGGTCTTCTTGGCGTCGTAGAGGGCCAGGTCGGCATGGATGAGCAGATCCTGCGCGCGCGCGCCGTCGGTGGGATAGACGGCAACGCCGCCGCTCGCGCCGACCGAGACGGTGGCGCCCTCGAAGTCGATCGGCGAGTTCAGGTTGCCGATCACGCGGCTGGCGACATGGGCGATGTCCTCGGTGGTGCCGGCGCCAACCAGAACCATGACGAACTCGTCGCCGCCGAGACGGGCACTCAGGTCGGACGAACGGCTGGAATCGCGCATGCGTTGCGCGGTTCGCACCAGCACCGCGTCTCCGGCCGAATGCCCGAGCGTGTCGTTGATCTGCTTGAACCCGTCGAGATCGATCTGCAGCACCGCGACACGTTCGCCACGCCGCTCCGCCCCGGCGATGATGGTCTCGAAATGATCGACCAGGAAGGCGCGATTGTGCAGCCCGGTCAGGCCGTCATGGGCAGCCAGATATTCCATGGAGCGATGGGCATCGGCGAGCGCGACCGAGCGCAGCTCCAGAGTGCGGCTGAGCGGGAAGAACACCCCACCCGCGACCACTGCGATCAGCAGGATCATGGCAACGTCGAACAGGCCGGTCAGCCGCAGGATGCCGTCAACATCGACACTGGTGAGCGGCTGCGGCAATGCCGCGAAATGCGCGCGCACATAGACGAACGACGCCGCCGCGAGCACCGCCACCGCCAGTAGCGCCACCCAGTGCACGATACGGATCGTGGTGACGAGACGGCCGATGTCGGCCTTCCCGCCCGCATGTTCGGACATGATCCGGGCGTCCCCCTGCTTGCAGGCGAAAAGGTGGCCCGAAACGCGTTAAATCGGGCCAAATGCGGCGGCGGCATTTGCTGCCATCTTGTCGCTTTCGTCGCGGATGGTTAGCGAAGGCTTGGCGCGAATGGCGCCCGGAAGGAGGACGACTTGGCGATTCGCGACGACGTATCGGCGATGGTGACGCTGCGCGACGTGCTGCGGCTCGCCGTGTCCCGGTTCCGCTCAGCCGGGCTCTACCATGGGCACGGGTCGGCCGAGGCGCTCGACGAGGCGGTGTTTCTGATCCTCGAGACGCTCGACCTGCCGATCGACGATTTCAACGCCTTCGCCGACGCGCGGCTGACGCCGGCCGAACTCGGCATCCTGGGCGACCGCATCGCGCGGCGCGTCGAGGAGCGCATCCCGGCGGCCTACCTGACGGGCCGGTCGTGGCTGAAGGGACACCGGTTCCGCTGCGACGCGCGCGCGCTGGTGCCGCGCTCCTTCATCGCCGACCTGCTGTTCTCGCCGCTGTTCGACGGCTCGGGCGAGGGGATCGCTCTGATCGAGGACCCGGAGGGCGTGGGCTCCGTGCTTGACCTGTGCACGGGTGGCGGCTCGCTGGCGATCCTCGCTGCTCGGGTGTTCCCGAATGCCGCAATCGACGCGGCGGACCTGTCGGCCGACGCACTGGCGCTGGCGGGCGAGAATGTCGCCGATTACGGGCTTGGCGATCGCATCCGGCTTTTCCGCGGCGACCTGTTCGAGGGGATCAAGGGGCGGCGCTACGACCTGATCCTGACCAACCCGCCCTATGTCGATGCCGCGACCATGGCGCAACTGCCACCCGAGTTCAGGGCCGAGCCTGGCATCGCGCTTGCCGGCGGCGAGGACGGGTTCGACATCGTGCGCCGCATTCTGGCGTCCGCCGGGGCGCACCTGAACGCTGGCGGCGGCCTGCTGTGCGAGATCGGTCTCGACCGTGACATCCTGGAGGCGGATTATCCCGACCTGTCCTTCCTGTGGCTCGACACGGAGGGCAGCGCGGGCGAGGTGTTCTGGCTGACGAAGGACCAGCTCGCGAGATGAGGAGACGATCATGACCGTACGCATCATTGTCGCCGGCGCCACCGGGTGGGTCGGCAAGGCGCTGGTCGGGGCCATCGCCGCCGCGGACGATCTTGTCCTTGCTGGCGCGGTGGCGCGCGGGGCAGCCGGGAAGGATGCCGGAACCATCGCCGGCATCGCGCCGCTCGGCATCGCGATTTGCGCCACGCTCGAAGAGGCCCTGGCGGCACCGGCCGACGTCGTGATCGACTATACCAAGCCCCCGGCGGTGAAAGGCCACGCGCTGGCCGCCATCAAGGCTGGCCGCCATGTCGTCATCGGCACGTCGGGCCTGACGGCGGACGACTATGCCGACATCGACCAGGCGGCGAAAGCGGCCGGCCGTGGCGTGCTGGCCGCCGGCAATTTTTCCATCACCGCGACGCTGATGCGGCGGTTCGCGCTCGAGGCGGCCAAATATGTCGCCGATGTCGAGGTGATCGACTATGCCTCCGCGGCAAAGGCGGACACGCCGTCGGGAACCGGGCGCGAGCTGGCCGAACTGCTCGGCGCCGCGCGCATGGCATCGACCGCGAAGCCGGTTGCCGAGCTCTCCGGCGCGCGCGAGACGCGCGGCGCCGGGCTGGGATCGCCGGTCCCGGTCCAGGTCCATTCGGTGCGCATGCCGGGCTACGTGCTGTCCTGCGAGGTGTTGTTCGGCGCCGACAATGAACGCCTCGCCATTCGCCACGACGCCGGCGCGTCCGCCGCGCCCTATGTCGCCGGCACGCTGCTTGCCGCGCGCAGGGTCGGGTCGTTCGTCGGCCTCAGGCGCGGGCTGGACGCGGTGATGGACTGACCGGTCACATCGTCGTCGAGCGGAACTTGCCCATCAGATAGGGTCCCGACAGCACCGGCGCGTGTTTCG
>WPCK01066155.1_pt1 | contig 11270 bp, 7 predicted proteins | sample 5399851 | NCBI WGS metagenome assembly WPCK01 (sample SAMN12869471, study PRJNA574797) | sludge metagenome | isolation source: wastewater treatment of pH11 | place: China:Beijing | collected 2019-05-20
TGAGCGGCGTGCTGGCCGGCGCGGCATGGTGGACCATTCCGGTGACGGATCAGGAACCCCGGCGGCCCACCTCGGTTCGGAGGCTGATGGCGTTGGGCCTGCCGGCGGCCTCCACCGTCACCGCGGAGGTCGGCGTGTTTGCCGTGGCGACCGCCCTGGCGGGCCGGCTCGAGCCCGTGGCGACCGCCGCGCACCAGATTGCCCTGAACATCGCGGCAGTGGCGTTCATGATTCCGCTCGGGCTGGCCTCTGCCGGCGCGGTGCGGGTGGGCAACGCTATCGGTGCGAAAGATCCCCGCCGAGCCGCGGCGGCCGGGTGGACCGTGATCGCGATGGGCGTGGCGTTCATGGTGGCCTCAGGGCTCGCCTTTGTCGCCGTGCCCCGTCTGCTGATCGGGTTGTTCACGCGCGACGAGGCCGTCCTCACGCTCGGCGCGGCGCTGCTGCTCATTGCCGCCGTGTTCCAGCTCTTCGACGGGCTCCAGGGCGTGGTGACGGGGACGCTGCGCGGCCTGGGCGACACGCGCACGCCGATGGTGACCAACCTCGCGGCGCACTGGATGATTGGCCTCCCGGTCGGCTATTGGCTGTGCTTCGGGGCCGGCTGGGGGGCACGTGGCCTGTGGTGGGGACTTTCGCTCGGCCTCATCGTGGCGGGCGTCGTGCTGACCGCTGTCTGGGCCCGAGCGGCGGCGCGCCTAGAATGACCTCATGATCTGCGACGCCCACGTGCATTTCTTCTCCCCCACCTTCTTCGCCACGCTGGCGGCACAGCGGCAGGTGGCGACGGTGGATGCCATCAGGCACCTGGGCTGGGACGACCCGCGCTCGGCGGAGGCGCTCGCCGATCGGTGGGCAACCGAGCTCGACACGCAGGGCGTGACGCGCGCGGCCCTCATCGCCAGCGTGCCGGGCGACGAGGACTCGGTCATCGACGCGGTCGGTCGCCACGGGTCGCGCTTCGTCGGGTACTTCATGGTCGATCCGACGAAGGACGACGCCGAGAACCGCGTCCTGCAGGCACTCGAACGGGGCCTCCGAGGCGTGTGCCTCTTCCCGGCGATGCAGAACTACGCCCTGCACGACGCACGCGTCGCCCGCGTGGCGGAAGTGGTGGCCGGGTTCCAGCGCGCCGTGCTCTTCGTGCACTGCGGGGTCCTGTCGGTCGGCGCCCGGCAGAAACTGGGCCTTCCCAGCCCGTTCGACATCCGCTTCGGCAACCCGCTCGACGTCGTACCACTCGCCAGACGCCACCCGGCGCTGCCCATCGTCATTCCCCATTTCGGTGCGGGCCTGCTCCGGGAGGCGCTGATGCTGGCGGACCAGTGCCCGAACGTGTGGTTCGACACGTCGAGCTCGAACCGCTGGATGAAGTATCACCCGGGCCTGACGCTGGCTGCGGTGTTCGAGACCGCTCTTGGCGTCCTGGGCCCCGAACGCCTGCTCTTCGGCTCGGATTCCTCCTTCTTTCCGCGCGGGTGGCACCGCGCCATCTACAACCAGCAGCGGGCCGCCCTCGAGGACCTCGGCGTCTCGGACGCACAGCAGGGGGAAATCTTCGGCGGGAACTTCGCCCGCCTCTTTCCGCGACCGGCGGGACCGACGGGCACGTCGTGACTGCGCCGCGCGGGGAGTGGTCGGGCCGGGCCGTGGTCCCCGCGGTGGTCGTCGCCGCCGCGGTGGTGTCGGCCGTCCTGTCGTCCACGGTGTCGGCACAGACTCGCGTGTCGTCGCCATACGTCGGGATCACCCTCGCCCGGCGCGCCGAGACCACGCCGCGGCCGCTCCGCATCCACGTGGCGCAAGTCGACACGCGGGCACCAGGCATTCGCTTCGTCGTCTCCCCGCCCGGCGGCACACGCGAGGTCGTGCGACAGACGACGCGGGCGTTCCTGGAGGCGACCGGCGCGCAACTGGCCATCAACGCGCACTTCTTCCTGCCGTTCCCCTCGATGGACACCGACGTGTGGGCCATCGGCCTGGCGGCCTCGAACGGCCGCGTCTTCTCCGCGTTCGAATCCCCCGAACAGCGCTACGCGCTCGTCGTCGATGCGCCCGCCATCAACTTCGACAGCCGGCAACGGGCCACGATCGTGCGTCGCGCTTCCGCAGGCGGGGATGGCCGCCACATCCGCGAGCGGGTCCGGCTCTGGAATGCGGTGGCCGGCTCGTCGCAGATCGTCACCAACGGCATGGTCACCGTGCCAGCCTACCGAGACGAGGCACATCCCGACGGCCTGCTCACGCCGGGTGGCGGAACGTCGTACTCGAATGCCCGGCCGTGGAACGACGTGGTGACGGCGCGGACCGTGATTGGCCTGTCCCGGGACCGGCGCGTCGTGACGCTCTTCACGGTCGATCGCGCGGCTGGCAGCGATGGCATGACACTCTCCGAGATCGGCGCGCTGCTCGTCAGGGACTACGCCGTCTGGGACGCACTCAATCTCGACGGCGGCGGCTCCACGTCGATGGCATGGCAACACCCGGTGACGGGGATCGCCGAGCTCCTGAACGTCTCCGCCGACAGCCCGGGCGGCCGCGAGGTGGCGACGAGCCTGGCAGTGTTCGCGAGCAGGCCGCGCTGAGATCGTTGCGGCTTGCGGCTTGCGGATCACGGCTTACGGCTTACGGCTTGCGGCTTGCGGCTTGCGGCTTGCGGCTTGCGGCTTGCGGCTTGTGGCTTACGGCTTACGGCTTGTGGCTTGCGGCTTGCGGATCGCGGCTTGCGGCTTGCGGCTTGCGGCTTGACTGTCACGCCATCTGCGCCATCTGCGGCTCATCTGCGGGTTCCGGCTTGCGGCTTGCGGCTTGCGGCTTGCGGCTTGCGGATCACGGCTTACGGCTTGCGGCTTGCGGCTTGCGGCTTGCGGCTTGACTGTCACGCCATCTGCGCCATCTGCGCCATCTGCGGCCCATCTGCGGCCCATCTGCGGCCCATCTGCGGCTCATCTGCGGCTCATCTGCGGCTCATCTGCGGTCGCAGCAGCGCTTCGACGTCGTGGACGACGCCGTCCTTGATCACGCGGCGCGTCTTGCGCAGGTCTCTGATGTCGGTCAGCGGATTGCCGTCCACGATCACGAGGTCCGCGAGCTTGCCGGCTTCGATCGTCCCGAGCACCGCGCCGAGGCCCATCGTCTCGGCCGGCACGGCGGTGGCCGTGCGAATCGACTCTGCGGGCGAGAGCCCGCCTCGCGTGTAGTGCTCGAGCTCGAGCAGCAGCGACATGCCGTACGGATTGATCGGCGAGTCGGTGCCGGCGATGATGCGCCCGCCCGCCTTGTGCAGCGCGCCCACCATCTGTTCCTGCGGCGTCACCAGTGCCTCGCGAGCCGCCAGATCGGCGGCGCTCACCGGCTTGATGCGGAGACCGCGTGAGGGCGCCACCGCGGACGCAGGGAAAAGCCGTGCCAGGCGAACGTCATCCAGCCAGGTGCCATCCCGCAAGGTCAACACCTGGTGCCCACCCTGAATGCCGATGGTGGGTGTGATGGTCATGCCGGAGGCGGCGAGCAGATCGATGACGTCCCGGTACGTGCGCCGCGTCTCGCTCATCTTGGGCGAGAACCCCCTCCGGCTCGTACCCCGGATGTGCTCCACGCCGTCGGCGCCATAGGCGACGGCGGGATAGATCTCGTGCGAGGTGACGGGCAGGCCCGCACGGTGTGCCGCCTCGATCACGCGCTGCTGAATCCGATCGGGCAGCCGGACGTAGGTCTTGATGAAGTCGAAGCCAAGCGCGCGTGCGCGCGTGAGGTAGTCGTCCACCAGCGTGCCGCTGTCGAGTGCGACACCGCCGGGATAGTAGATGCGCGTGCCATCCAAGGGCTCGCCGGTGGTGACGACGCGCGGGCCGATGCGAACACCGGAGAGCAGGGCCTCGCGGTCCTCATTGGCTTCGAACGGGTTCGTCGCCGGGTTCCGGATCGTCGTGATGCCGAAGGCCAGCCAGATGCGGCCGAGCGCCTCGCCGTAGCCCTTCGACAAGTGTGTGTGGCTTTCGATCAGGCCCGGGAGCACGGTCTGATTGCTGGCATCGACCACCGTCCCACGGTGCAGGTCGGCACGGTGCGGCTGCACGTCGCGGATGCGGCCGTCCTCGACGACCACGTCCATGTCGTCGCGCGCGGTGGCACCGCGGGCATCGAACAGGCGTCCGGCGTGGACCGTCAGTGTCCCCGACGGGCGTCGTGCCTCCCACGTCAGTCGCGGCACGATGTCGCGGACTCGGCCGTCGTCCACCGACACGAGCCGGAAGCGATCCAGGGCCTGATACAGGACCGACCGCGAGTCGCCCGTCCACGACGGCGAGCTCGCCATGTCAGCGGACAGCCGACGCGGCGGGCCTGCGGGCGTGCCATCTCGAGAGACCGGGTAGACGTGGAGGAACCCGTCGATGATGGCCGCCATCTGGCGCCCGTCGGGCGACCAGACGGGCCCGAGGTTCTCGCGCATGCCGATGGACTTGTGCGGCAGCGGGTCGAACCAGCGATCCGGCGCGAAGGCATCACGTCCCGTCGCCGACGGGGTGGGTTCCACCTGCACCCACAGCACCTGGTTGGTGCCTTCGCGGAACCGTGTCGAGTAGGGATGGAGCGCCGACATCACCACCGCGCGCCCGTCGGGCGACCAGCTCGGACGTCCCGGCTCCATCAACCGCTCGTGGACCTGCCGGCCTTCCAGCGTCTTCACGTCCACCACGCGCAGTTGCGACGACGCGTCGAGGAACGCCAGCCGCGTCCCATCGGGCGACCACGCCGCCTTCTCGCCGCCACCGCCGATGCGGCGATCCTGTCCGGTGCGCAGGTCGCGGACCCACAGATCCATCTCGCCGCCGCGGTCCGACGAGTACGCCAGCTGCGTCCCGTCTGGAGACCACGCCGGGCTCATCTCGACGAATGCATCACGTGTGAGACGTTCCGGCACCGCATCGTCGCCGGCGGCCGAGACCACCCACAGGTCGCCCAGCGCGGCGAAGGCGACCTGCGATCCGTCGGGCGACACGACGGGCTGCATCAGGCCGCGAACGCCCTGTGTGCCCACTGGTGTGATGAGCGGGGCGGCCGGCGTGAACACCGGCCGGGTGAAGGACACCGCGGCTGAGAAGGGGACGATGCGCACGCCCTGATCCCGGATCCCTGCCCCCTGAGCCCTGGCCCCGGATCCTTGCCCACCGATGGCCCGGCGCTTCACGAGTCCGTCGGCGGTGTAGATCACCTCGCCCGCTCCCCAGCTCGGCCTGAACGGGAACACATCCTCGTCCACCCCGCTGACAGGCGTGCCGCCAATCAGCAGCCGGCTGGTGGCACCGGAGACGGAGACGTGCGCCACGGTCTTGCCATCCGGTGTCCACACCGGCGACCAGGCCGCGGCCGCATCGGCCACGAGCAGCCGCTCGGAGCCGGAGTCGAGTGCGCGCGCGTGGATGCCGCGCTCGCGGCGATCCGAGACGAACGCCACCTCGCGTCCGTCCGGCGACCAGGCCGGCATGGCATCGTTGGCGGGATCGGTGGTGAGCCGCCGCAGCTCACCGGACTCGAGCGTGAGCGTCCAGATGTCGTAGTTACCGCTGCGATCCGAGGCGAACGCCAGGCGTGTGCCGTCCGGGGACCAGTGCGGCTCGCGATCGTCGAAGGGGCCCGACGTCACTTCCTGGAGGCCCGTGCCATCGGCGTTGACGATCCAGATGTGCCAGGTGTCGCGCAGGTACGCCTGGAAGGCCAGTCGGCGGCCATCGGGGGACCAGGCGGGCAACCGCGCGTCGTAGCCGTCCTCCAGAATCCGCCGCGCCGCGCCACCGTCGCTGCTCACGGTCCACAGCGCCCCGAGGAGGTCCAGTGCCACCGTCCGGCCATCGGGCGAAATCGCCGCCGCCATCGACGTGCCCTCGGTGATGGTCAGCCGCACGTCCCGGGCCGCCGGCTGCCCGGACACCCACATCCCTGCCAGCGCGAGGGCCGGCACAGTCGCAAGGGCGGCGGTCAACGGGGTGGGTCTCGAGCGCATCGGAGCCTCCGGCGGCCGATTATCGCACCGCACCCGCACGCGCCTGGCCGCTCTCGACCTATAATCCGCCCTCTGGAGGATCATTCGCCATGCGCTGGCGCCCGCCCGTGAACCCTGGCCCGCTCGTCGCGATCGTCGCGGCCGCTCTCGTCGGTGCATCCCTGGCATCACTCACAGGGCAGACGCGCGCACCCGCCATCCCGCGGCTGAACGGCAAACCCGACTTGAACGGCATCTGGCAGGCCATCAACACGGCCAACTGGGACATCCAGTCGCACACCGCGAAGCCGGCGCTGGCCATGCGACCCGGACCGCTGGTGCCCGTGCCTGCGAAGGAAGTCATCGCCTTCGGGGCGGTCGGCGCCGTTCCGGGCGGACTCGGCGTGGTCGATGGTGAGGAGCTGCCCTACAAGCCCGAGGCCCTGAAGAAGAAGCAGGAGAACCAGGCGAACTGGCTGACGCTGGACCCCGAGATCAAGTGCTACCTGCCGGGGCTGCCGCGTGCCACCTACATGCCGTTTCCCTTCCAGATCGTCCAGAGCGATCGCGCCGTGTTCATGAGCTACGAGTTCGCCGGCGCCGTGCGTAACATCTACCTGAAGGACCCCGGGCCGCCTCAGGTGGACAGCTGGATGGGCCAGTCGGTGGGCCGCTGGGAGAAGGACACCTTCGTCGTCGACGCGAACGGGTTCAACGACCAGAGCTGGTTCGATCGCGCCGGCAACCATCACAGCGCCAGCATGAAGGTCACCGAGCGCTACACGATGCTCGATGCCGATCACATCGAGTACACGGCCACCATCGACGACCCCGAGACCTTCACCCGGCCGTGGACCATGCGGATGCCGCTCTACCGGCGGATCGAGCGCAACGCGCAGCTGGGGCAGTTCAAGTGCGTGGAGTTCGTGACCGAGCTGATGTACGGACACCTGCGGAAGGAGCCGATCAAATGAGGATCATCGGAGCCACCATCATCGCCGCCGTCCTCGCCCTGGTCGGTGCCAGCGCGCAGACGCGGGCCTCGATTCCGCGCACGCCTGACGGCAAGCCCGACCTCCACGGCAACTGGACCAACGCCACCATCACGCCGTTCGAGCGACTGGGGCAGAACCGGCCGCTGGTGATGACCGAGGAGCAGGCCCGCGACGAGGAGACCAAGACGCAGGCCGCCATCGACGCCCGCGAGCAGGACAGCGATCCGAACCGTGGCGCCCCTCCCGTGGGCGGCGAGGCCCGGAAGAGCCCGAACGCCGAGCCCACCTACCTCGAACGCGTGTGGCAGGTTGGCGCCGGGGTGGTCGGCGGCTACAACGCCTTCTGGATCGACCCGGGCGACCGGGTGCTCCGCGTCGACGGCCAGCCGCGCACCTCGATCGTGATCGACCCGCAGGACGGGCGTCTACCGGCCTATACGGCGGAAGCCCGCGAGCGCATCGCCAAGGCGATGGCGGCGCGCAAGGCGGCCGGCAGTGAGTACGACCATCCCGAGCTCCGGCCGCTGGCCGAACGGTGCCTGACCTCGTTCGGCAACAACGCGGGGCCGCCGATGCTGCCCAACTACTTCTACAACAACAACTACACCATCGTGCAGTCGAAGGACACCATCATCATCCTGACGGAGATGGTGCACGACGCACGCGTGGTGCGCATGGGCGGCACGCATCCGCCGCCGAGCGTGCGCAAGTGGTTCGGCGACTCCATCGGGCGCTGGGAGGGCGACACCCTCGTCATCGAAACGACCAACTTCTCACAGCAGTACGGGTTCCGCAGTGCGTGGGAGCACCTCAAGGTCACCGAGCGGCTGAGCCGTCGCGATGCCACCACCATCAACTACCGCTTCACGGTCGAGGACGCGACGACGTTCACGGCCCCGTTCAGCGGCGAGCTGGTCTTCAATGCGATGGCGCCCGGAGAACTCGTGTACGAATACGCCTGCCACGAGGCCAACTACGGCCTCGAAGGTGTGCTGCGCGGCGCCCGCGCGCAGGAGGCGGAGGCGGCGAAGAAGCAGCCGCGGTAGCGTGGGCCCGGGGCGGTGAAGCCCTATCGCTCCGCTGTCGTGCCCGTCTTCCGGCCACGCAGTCGGAGCATGGCGGCTTCTGCCGCACGGCGCACCGAGGGATCGCCGTCGCTCGTCAGGCGGGACACCGTCGCCTCGGCCTGAGGGCCGCCGGCCAGGCCAATCGCGATCGCGAGGCGCTCGCGCACGGCCGGCTCGGCATGTTGCGCGTGGGGGACCAGGACGTCGGGCTGGGTGCGACCCAGTTCGACGAGGTACTCGAGCACCTGGTCTTCCATGTGCTTCTGCGCGAGCCCGCCCACCAGCTTCTCCACGAAGGGCCGGCCCGCGGCGGCGAGGGCGAACGCCATGGCCGCGGCCACGTGCGGATCGCGCGCCTCGATCATCAACTGCTCGACGGCCACGGCATCACCTGCGGCGATCCCGCCGAGCCGTGCGATGCCCTCGTACGCCGATCGGCGATGGGATTCGTCGCGGGAGAATCGCTCCTGTTCGAACAGGCCCGCGGTGGATGGGTGCGCAATGCGCGCCAGCGCATCGAGCGCCGCCCGACCCGCGGTCGCGCCACGGTAGAAGTCCAACTGCTCCTGTAGCGCGACGAGCGCCCTCGCCGCGCGCAGGTCGCCCACCGCACGCATCGCGGCCAGGCGAACCGGCAATGCCTGGTCGACAATGCGCCCGATCAGCAGATCACCGGCGCGGGTGGCACCCAGCCGGCCGAGCGCTCGCGTCGCCGCGAGCCGCACCTCGCTCGCCGGGTCGGCCAGCGAGTACGTCAGCTCGTCGGCCACCCGCGTCTCCAACGGCGGCGTGAGCACGATGCCAAGGGTGTAGGCCGCGTCGCGCCGTTCGGAGGGCCAGTCGTCTCCGAGGGCACGCACCAGGTTCGTCACCAGCACCGGCGGCACGGCCCAGGGCGACACCCGGTAGGGCGCGAGATCGAACGCCTCCTCGACACTGCCGATCCGGGTGCGGGGCGGTGGCTGCACGTAGATGGCGGCGACCGCGTGGATGGCATCGCGCCGGATCGCACGCTCGGGATCGGCCACCAGCAGGCTCAAGGGCTCCAGGCCCTCCGCGCCCAGCGTCGCCAGCGTCTTCAACGCCGTGCGGCGCACCTTGACCTCAGGGCTGTTCACATCGGCAGAGAGTTGCTGGAAGGTGATGCTGTCCTGAGCGCCGGAGGCAGGCCAGGGGAAGATGCCGGCCAGGACGAGGATGGCGAGGAGACGCCGGGTGAGGTGTCGCATCATCAGAACCGCCATGTCAGGAACGCGCTGATCGGCAACGACCATCGACTGCCGGTGTCGTTGATGTCTTCGAGCCCCGTGCCCGCCAGAATCGGCGCGGCGGTGAGCTTGGGCTGAAACCGCAGGCCGATCTCGGCGCCGATGGCAATCGTGTCCGAGAGGTCCCGGCTGACGCCTGTGTCGGCACCGAAGATGAACACCGTGGAGCTCTCGAAGTAGTCGAGGCTGTTCAAGGTGAGGCCGACCTCCACCACCCTGAGGGTGGCATCGACGCGATCGTGGAAGCGGATGCCGCCGACCCCTGCGACATAGGTCCGGGTGGGACCCTCGGGCAGGAAGTAGTAGCGGACGCCACCCTCGAGGTCGAGCGCGGAGGTGTTGCTGAACCGCGTGTAGAGCGGGTAGCCGGCGACCGATCCGGTGACGCGCTCGGTCGCGTTCATCTTGTTGTAGGCGAAGGTGACGAACGCTTCCTTGTTGTAGTCGAGGCCCAGGCTGCCGATGACCCGCGCGCGGAGCGCGTCGCTGAAGTGGTTGCCGTAGCCCTGCTCGACGAACACGGTCGGGTTGCCGTTGATGCGGCCGACGCCCTCGGTGATGACGTTGCCGCTCAGCGCGAGGCCCGTGCCCAGGGCAAAGGTGAGGGAGCGCGTGTTCTCCATGCCCTGCGCACTCCCGGTCGCCGGCCAGTACAGGGCGGCGAGCGCAGCGATGGCCATCACGAAACGGTATCGGGTCATGTGTCTCTCCGCGGGAAGGCGCGAACAGGGGATGGCGCCGGTCGGCCCGCGCGGGAGTGACGAGAGCGACGGACGCCCCGGGCCTCGCACCACGCCGTTGCCCAGAACTGCACTATACGCCGAGACGGGGGTCCGGGGACAGTCCCCATGTCGTCTGGAGACGAAGCCTCCCCAACCCCGTGACATTTGGTGACAGGGCCGCTATAGTCGACCGATGGTGAATCGGCTCCCTACGATCGTCGTGATCCCGGCAGTTCTCCTCGGTGCTGCCTCGCCGGTCCTCGCCCAGTCGGCGCCGGCGCCCACGTACACCAAGGACGTGGCCCCGATCTTCTTCGAGCACTGCACCACGTGCCACCGGCCCGGCGAGGTGGCCCCGATGTCGCTGCTCACCTACAAGGACGCGCGGCCGTGGGCCCGGTCGATTGCGACCCAGGTGGCGAAGGGCGCCATGCCCCCCTGGCATGCGGATCCGTCAATCGGCCATTTCTCGAACGCCCGCCGACTCTCGGAGGACCAGAAGTCCACGATCGCGCGGTGGGTGGAGCGTGGCGCGCCCGAGGGGGATCCCAAGGATCTGCCGAAGACACCGGACTACCCGGCCGGATGGAACATCGGCGTGCCCGAGGCGGTCGTGGAGATGCAGGAAGACTACCCCCTGCCGGCCAGCGGTGAAATTCCCTACCTCTACTTCGAGGCGCCCACGAACTTCACCGAGGATCGCTGGATCCAGGCATGGGAGGTGCGGCCCGGCAATCCCGCCGCTGTTCACCACGTAATCGTGTACGTCCGTCCGCCGCAGGATCCGAACGCGGCACCAGCGGCACGCCCCGCACCCGGCGCGCCGCGGCCTCAGGGCGTCGTGAGCTTTGCCGACGGGATGGACATTCCTGCCGGTCAGACCGGCGGCGATCAGCTCCCCGAAAGCCAGCGCAAGGTGTATCCCAACTACCGCCCGCGCCCGCGCGGCACGGCCGGCTCGATCGGCGGCTTCGTGCCGGGCAACGGTGTCCGCGTGTTTCCGGCCGGCACCGCGATTCGAGTGCCGAAGGGCGCGTCGCTGGTCTTCCAGATGCACTACACACCGACGGGCAAGGAGACAACGGACCGCACGAAAATGGGGTTCATCTTCGCGAAGGAGCCGCCGAAGATGGCGCTCGGCGGCACCGCGCTGATCAACGGCGCGCTGCACATCCCGGCGGGCGCGGCCAATCACCGCGTCGATGCGGAGATGACCATCAACCGCGACCTGCTGC